>Ga0257114_1002670_pt1 | contig 11753 bp, 6 predicted proteins | sample SI112_10mmetaG_FD_190149 | JGI IMG/M metagenome (GOLD analysis project Ga0257114, IMG submission 190149) | Marine microbial communities from Saanich Inlet, British Columbia, Canada - SI112_10m | ecosystem: Environmental > Aquatic > Marine > Inlet | place: Canada: British Columbia | collected... | reverse complement strand
TCAAAGTTGAATATCTGCCACAGAAGCGTCTGATAACACGTCGAGAAAAACTCTCTCAAATTCTCTCGGTTTTCTTTCAAACATCTCTCCACGGCTTGAATCGACTCGGGCAAATAATACGAAGAAGAAGAAGAGGAGAGAAACTTGTTCAACTCCAAAGGCGTGGACACCTCCTGCGACGAGGGAGCCCCCGAAGATGATGACTTTGTCTTTTGTCCTCCTTGTCCTCCTGCGGTCGTCGTCGTCGTCGTCGTCGTCGCCGTTCGACCAGAGTCTTTTCGAAGAGAAGATGACATTAATTTATTTTCGAAGCTTTCTGTGTCTGTTTTTGAAGAGTTTTCGAATTTTTCCTTTGATGCCTCTTTCCTTTCTTTTTGTGGGAAAACTGCTGTGCTCGAAAGAGAGAATTTCAGGTTTTATATCCATCACAAACCACTCTCTATATACGCGATGATGATGAGAGGCAGTAGTAATAGTAGCCAGAGAATGCGAACAACAACGATGTCGTCGATGAAGACGACGACGCGTAAGATGACGGAGAACAAACGGCATCATCCTCGCGTCGCCAACGAACGACGAAAAGGAGGACGACGAGAAAAGTCCAATTCCTTTGTGCAACGAGTGAGCATTTTAGACGATGCGGACACAGAGGAAAACGAACAGTTGGACGAACTGGTTTCCAGACGAATCAAGAAATCTCGTTCGACTGGGCGGTTAGACTTGACGGGATTGGACTTGACGGAATTTCCGATGGAAATATTCGACGTTACGAACGACGACGCGCCTTTGACGGACTTGCAAATATCAAACAACAGGATATACCACATACCGGATGAAATAGGGGATTTGCAACTGCTCGAACGATTAGGATTAGCCGGGAATAGATTGACGAAGCTACCGGAATCCGTAGGAAAATTGAAGAGATTGCAAGGATTATGGGCGCACGGAAACTTATTGAAGAGCTTACCGGAGTCCATATGCAGTTGCCAATCTTTGCGAAACCTCTCCGTCGCCGGGAACCGGATACGAAAGTTACCGGAAAATCTTTCCCAACTCGTCGCTTTGGAAGAACTGAGCGTACCTGGAAATCAACTGCTTGAATTACCAAACCTAGGAAAGATGTTTAATCTTTCCGATATCGATTTGCACGGCAATTGCATCGAAGATCTATCCGCCAACGGGAACGATTTTCAGTTTTTGAAAGCGTTGGAGACTTTCAGTTTACAAGGAAACAGGTTGAAAAGCATTCCTGAGTCGTTGGGTAATTTGAAGCGATTACGAAGCTTGAACCTTGCGGAGAACAGAATTCAACAAGTGCCGGAAGAGTTGAGGAATTTACCAGTTCTCACGTCCGTGTGGTTGTACTCGAACGATTTGCGTTCCCTACCAAAAGAACTTCAAAAATCCCAATCTTTGCGACAGTTGTGGATTGAAAACAACGAAAATTTAGATAAAAGTGAACTCGAAGCGTTTATTCAAAACATGAAAGATGCGAGAATGCTGAAGACTTTAGGAATAGATACAGAGCAAGCTCGAAAAATAGGCGGTGGTTTCGAAAATATGAGCGCAATTACCGTCGCGGAAGTTCCGAATCGAAGCGATAACGCGGGGTATTTTAAACTCGTGAAATGGGATGGTAATAGATCAGCTTTAGATGATTCCAAAAGAGCCCCTGTCTTGATCGTATCATTTGGTAGCGCGCCAGGAGTGCCTAACTGGGGCGGTTTGTTGAAGAAATTGCGGAAAAGAGTTGGGGAAAGCGAAGGAAAGAGCTACGACGTCTTGTACGTCTGCGACGTGGAAAGAAGTTGGTACGCGGGGAACAAAATGACTGGAAACGTTGAAGACGAAGTGAGTAAACGGAGCAAACGATTAGAAGATATATGCTCGAAATATTCGAAAGTTTTATATCTCGGCGACTCGATGGGCGCGACTGCATCTTTAGCGTTCGCCGAGCACGCGACGAGAGTTTTAGCGTTTTGCCCGCAAGTAGATTTATTCGCCGCAAGTATTCGACCATCGAGGAGTGCAAATTGGATGCGACAATATAAGACGCTCTTACTTCAAGGAGCGCTGAAGAGCGAAGCAGATATCACTATTCACACCGGAAGTTGGACACACGACGTCGATCAAGCTTCGATTGTAGTTTATGCTTCAGAAAAACAAGCAGAGGATGCGGCTACAAAAAGAAAGAAAAGAATAAAGACGAAGATGCATCCGGTGAACAATCACAGACTCGCGCTCGTCCTTTCCGACGGCGACGAACTCGTTAATATCGTTAAAGAAGCTTTCGAAACAGAATATGTGAATGCTATCGCCAGCGGTTCCGGCATGGAAAAAAATTCAGCGGCGACTTTAAAGTTATTAGGACTCGCTTAAAGAAGAAGGAGAAGGAGAAGAAGGAAGATTTTATGTATTATTAGATTTGCGCGTTGTACGTAGTAAACTAGAGATTCTATTTCGTTTTGCTATTTATATTGCCTAATGATGTTCCCGAGCGAAACTGGAGCTAAATCTATTGCAGTTTCGTTATCCCTATTGACTAACTCTTTTCTAGCGCCCGAGGCGAGTAATGCTAAGCAGCACTCTTTCTTATTGAACATTGCCGCCAACATTAAAAGGGTGAATCCGTGCCCGTCACGATAATTCGGATCGACTTGTCCGCTACCCATAATAGTTTCTAAAGATGCAACATCGCCAAGTTTGATCGCTTCGCGTGCCTCGAGGCCATCAAAAGTGCGCTGTTGTTGTTGTTGTTGTTGTTGTTGTTGTTGTTGTTGTTGTTGTTGTGATTCCAAAGTAACCGGATTCTCGCTCGATGTTGTTGTTGTCGTTGTTGTCGTTGTTGGTGATGTCAACATTGATGTCATTCCCATTGGACTACTCCCATTTTTATCTTCACTTGTTGGAGTAAACTTTAGTGGACTCGGCGACGCGGCTATGGTCTTGTGAAGCGCCGCGCTCGAAAGGTGAAACTCTTCCAACGATTTTTGTTGCGAACGCGAGCTACTCGTTACTATCGGCGTTTCTTCCTCCCACGAATCGTAGCCATCAAAGCCGTTGCTCTTTCTTCCCTGAGGCGTGGTATCGTAGTTCCCGCTCGCTTTACCGTTGCTTTTATTACCAGTGCTACCATTCTTCCCGTTCTTATCACCCTTCGGTATCGTCCAGTTCGTATCTCCCGCGTTTTCCAATATCTGCAAGGCACCAATGAAGGACGAGACTTCTGGCAAAGCATTCAACGTCCTGTCGTTCATGATTGTGTTCAAAATCTGTTCGAAAGCTGCTCTTCTCTCTTCTAAGTGTTGCGGAGAGACGATTAATACTTTCGGAGGAAACGGAGGTAATCGTGCACCTTTCGTCGAAGAGAAGGCGTGCAACTCTCGAAACTGAGAGAATCTTCGAAAACACGCGAACGGTGAAGATGCTCTTTGACTTTTATACTCTTTTTCCATCGCGCGATATTGTACTTCATCATCACCATCTTCGTTGTTCTCATCCAAAGAGACGATTTCAGTCTTCACGGGATAGAACTGTACGATTTTGTTGTTCACCGACTTTGCCACTGGCTCGGAAACCTTCACCTCAAACAACATCTTTTCTTCAAAAGTCAGTTGAGTTTTTTGTGATGTTTTTTTCTTCTGTTCCCACTCTTCAAACAATTTACTCACAAACTTTACTGACTGCCGCACGCATAAAACTCTATCTCGTTCGATGAAACCCGGAAGAAGAAAATGTTGAAAGGAGAAGAACACCACACTCTGAACGCTTTGAGTTACTGCGCGTTCTTCGCGCAGTTCTTTGGGTATTTCATTCTGAGCGGTTTAATTGAAGTGTGGTTCTACAGAAAGCAAAGCCAACAGGAACGCTCGTGGAAGATACAACCTAACGGACGGAACAAATGGCCTGGGATTAAACAAAGTCATAAAAACAACAGCTTCTTTGTACTTTCTATTCCTTTGCTGGATTTCTTCTTCTCGAGCGCAGGAGCAACGACAACAGCATCAACAACGCAGAGGCACTCGAAACACAAGACGTTTGCAACTCTGAATTTAGTCGTTTCAAGTCTCTTCGCTTTGGTGGTTACAGAGCTCACCGTGCGGGGAAAATCGAGCTTGAAAGAATCCACGATTATGAGTACCGATACGAGCGCGTGTGAAATAGGTATCGGCTTGTTCTATGCGCTGCTGTTACAGTCGACGTTGGAATATCCTTGGCACCGATTGATGCACTACAAATATTTTTATACGCGGATGCACAAATACCATCACGAATACAAAAGCCCGGTGGTATACTGCGACTTGTTCATTCACCCTTTGGAGGCTATCGGGTATTATTGTATTTTATATTCGCCGGCGTTTGTGGTGAAAAACTTACCGAAAGAGTCGTTCTTGTTGTACATGGCGATAGTAGGTGTATTCGGCGTTCTCGACCATTCGGGGGTGGATTTTCGCTTTCCTTGGTTTCTCTTCTCCTACGAAGCGAGGTTTCATGACTTGCATCATAAACATTTCAACGTCAACTACGCGTTCCCGTTCCAATGGCCGGACCGAATTTTTGGTACCCTCAAAAAAGTAGAGAAGTGAAAGTCGTACTTAGTCTATTTAGTCGTATAGTTTTTAGTTAGTTCGTTAGATTTGTCTTCTTCTAAAGTGTCACCCTTCTAAAAAACTCTCCTTTTTTTGCTCTTCTTTCTCTCAAGTGGACCTCAACTCTCTCCATATCACATTCTTCTTCTGCTTGAAATTAATCTCTCTCTTTAGAGTAGTATCACACACGCCTGGGGACGAAGTGAAGTCACGCGCACACACAAACAGAGAACGGAAAAGTACTTCAACAAAAAGACTCTCAACAACAACGACACGTTTCTTTCGTTGGTGAAAAGTAAACAACAACAGAGAAAAGAAAGCGAGAGCGAATTGGAGGAGCGTCTGAATTTCAAACGTCTTTCTGTCCCCCCATTCTCTCTCTCTCTCTCTCTTCTCCCAACAAAATGACGAGCACGACGCCAAACAACAACAACAACAACAACAATAAAAACAACACGGCTTTGCAAATGATGCAAGCGTTTCGAAACACGCCTTCCATGGACTTGAACCATCTCTCGAGAGGCGAAGCCGAGCAATTAAACAGACGGTGTTTAGCGTTGGAGATGGAATGCGAGGAACTTCGTTTGGACGTGGAGGAGTTGTTGGAAGAGAAGAAAGATTGGGAAGAAATGGAAGAGACGCTCGATCGAGAGTGCGCGAAAGCGGACGAGGAGTTCAAAGAGAAGAGAAAAGAGTGGCTGAAAACGAGAGAGGAACTGGAGAGAATGAAGAAGAGTCACGAGCACGAGAGAACGCGGAGGAAAGAGCTGGAAGACGAGATGCGTTCGTTGGAGTCAAACGACTACGAAGTCACGAAAATGTCGCGAAGAAACGCGCAGTTGGAGAAGAATCTCGAAGAGATTTCGCATCAAGTGGAAGCGTTGGAGAGCGCAAATACCAAAGCAAAGAAAGAGATGAAGAAGTTGGAGAACGAACTCTCGGATTTGGAAGAAGCTTTGGAGGAGAAAACGGCGGAAGCGGAGGCGCTCGAGGCGGAGAAGAAAAAGCTGAAAAAATTGAACGACGAGCAACGACCGGCTTTGGAAACTGCAAAACGTAAGATGAACGACTTTGCGAAAGAACTCGGGTACAAAGAAGAACAAATCGTGAAATTGGAAACGCAGCTGGAAGATAAGAGCAAAGAGTTGAAGCAAGAGGCGTTTTTGCGCAAGGAGCAAACGAACCTGTTGAACGGCGTACAAAAAGACATCCTCGCGAAACAAGACGAAATTCATAAACAGGATGTGCAAATCCAAAAGCTCGAGGCGGATAAACTTCACAAGTTGAAGCAAGCTGGGACAGAGTTCGAGAAAGAGTTGAATCTTCGCGAGGCAGAGGTGGGGAAAAAAGAGAAGTTAGCGGAGAAACTCCAAGCGCGCGTGGACGAAGTGGAGGAAAAGCACAAGAAAGCACTCAGCGATTTCGCCGCGAAAGAACGAGATTTTATCGCGAAAGAGAAGGCGCTGAAAGAGGAATTCGCAAAGAAAGAAAAACAAAGCTCGCAAACCGCGAAAGAACGAGAAAAAGATGTTGGGGAGGCGACGAAGAAGATATCGGCGCGAGAAAAGGAGCTCGAAGCCAAGGAAAAGACGATGGCGAAAGAGCTCGAGAAGAAGAAAGCAGAGTTGGAGAAATTGGTCAAGGAAGACATTGCCAAAAATGAGAAAGAATACGCGCAAAAAGCAAAGACACTGGAGAGCGAGAGCGAAAAGCTCACGGCGAGAGAGAAAGAGCTCGTGACGAAGGAGAAAAACTTGGAAAAGGAGCTTTTGAAGAAGAACGCCGAGTTGGAGAAATCGCTGCACGAGAAAATCGGAAAGAAAGAGAAAGAGACTTCGAACACGGCGAAAACTTTAGAGAAAGAAAGAGAGGAAATGACGAAGAGTTTAGCCGTTCGAGAAAAAGAGCTCGAGTCAAAGTATTTAGCGAAAGAGAAAGAGCTCGAGTCAAAATATTTAGCGAAAGAGAAGATCGATGCGAAAGAGCTGGCGCGAAAAGAAAAAGAGTTTGCAAAGAAACAGGCGGAGTTAGAACAACGCTTGGAATATGAAGCAGATCAACGTTTGCAGGAAGCAGCGGAGAAGGAGTCTGAGCTTAACGCGAGGGAGAAAGAGCTCTCGCGAGAGATTGCGGCGAAAGAGAAAGAGCACATGCGTAAGTTGGCCGCTCAAGACAAAGCGAGTTCACAAGCTGCCGCGGAGAAAGAGCGAGAAATTGCAGAAAAAGAAAAGGAAGTCCAAAGAAAGTTGCAGGCGAGAGAGAAGGAAGCCGCTGAAAAGATAGCTGCCAAAGAGAAAGCTGCTGAACAGAAGGAACGTAAACTTCGCGAAAAGGAGGAAGACGCGAAGAAAAAGTTGGAAGAGAAGGAGAAGAAAACGGCAGAAAAATTAGCGGCGCAACATAGAGAAGCGTGTGAAGCCGTCGAGCTCGAAAAGCGCGCGTTGACTGAGAAGGAGAAAGAGCTCGAAAAGGAAAAAGCAAAACTACGAAAGAGTTCCGGACCGGTTTCGCCAACATTTTTCTCATCGCTTTTATCGCCTTCGAGGAAAGCAACACCGCCAACCGCCAAGAAAGAATCAACAACGCCGGCGATTAGTCCAACGACGTCGATGAAGAAGACACCGAAAAATAGGAGCCATGTCGATGCCGTGGACGCCAAGAAAGCCAAGGTGGAAAACAACGCCTCCGCTACCATGGGAGCGGGCTTTTTGCAAAGCGTAAAGAAAGCCACGAGTGCTGGTGTGCTTGGTGTCGGGCAATACGCTCACTCTTGTTTGAAACCGTTGATTGGAGGCTCGCACGAAGAGTTTTCACCGCCGGAAGCCGCCGCTCCGAAGTCGGCTTCGAAGGAAAAAAGTGTAGTAAAAAAGTCCACCGCGGCAAAAGTGGCAAAGAAACCGTTTGAAGAGAACAAGTCGCCGCTGAGTCGAGCGATGAAAAGATTAGAAGATACCAACAGTGCTCCTCTCTCCGAAGTTGAGAAAGAGAAAGATGTTCCTTCGCTCAAGCGTCGCGCATCCATGGAACTTCCTATTCCAACTTCTGCTTTAAAGAAAACGCCTCCTCCTTCTACGGCCACGACACAAAGACGCAAATCGCGGGTCTGGGGGAACGACGACTCGAACGTAGCGGCCGCAAAGGCAGTAGCTCTGGCGACAGCGCAACCGTCGCCAAAGAAAGTTATCGACCCCAAAACAAAAGAAGAAGATGCCCCAGAGCCGAAGAAGCGTGGTCGCAAACCCAAAGCGAAAGCAGTGGAGAAAACGGTCCCGGTCAAGAAAACGACGACAACGAAAAAGCCAAAAGCGGCGGTAGCGGCGAAGAAGGCGACAGCAACGAAAACAACAAAAACAGCAGTAACAACAAAAGTAGCGAAAAAGCCAAAAGCGGCCACGGCAAAGAAGAAGAGCGCGGCGACTCCCGTGAAAGCGACTAGAAAATCTTCCCGCACGCGAAAGTAATTTCGCGCGCAAAAATATAACACACAAATCAACATTTTAAATCTTTTCTACATTGTACAACCGATTCCTTTCAATTATCATCTTTTCTTCCATGGAATCTGTTTCTTTCTACCGACGGGATCTGCGCCTAACGCAACTTTTACTGCCTCTGCGAGAGTGTTACACTTGATGATCTCCATGCCTTGTTTTCTTCCAGCTTCTTCGTTAGCTCCAGTAAAGGGCATGAGCACTCGTTTGAAACCCATCGTCGCGGCTTCTGCGATGCGTCTTTCTGCTTGCATAACGGGCCGCAATTCTCCTCCCAAACCAACTTCGCCAAAAAAACACATATCAGACGGCAACGGCCTTTCTAGAAAGGAAGAAGCGATCGCCATGGCTACCGCAACATCGGTCGAGGGATCGTCTAGTTTCAAACCGCCCACGACGTTCACGAAAATATCGTTGCGTTGAACTCTCCTTCCTAAAACAAATTTTGCTAGCACAGCGAGAAGTAGCTGCATGCGCTCAAACTTCAAGCCGACTGCCGTACGCACGGCCGGCGCAACCATGCCACCACCCGAGTTATTGCCCTCTTCATCGTCGTAAGTCGACGATCTATCGTTACATAACGCTTGAACTTCCAGCATGAATGGTCGAGATCCTTGTAAAGTAACAGTCGGGGCCGCGCTAACGTCGTCAGAAATAATACGTTCACCCAAGAAGAGAGCGGATGGCGACGGCACCGGGACCAAACCTTGATCGGCCATTTGGAAGACGCCAACTTCGTCTGTGCTACCGTACCTATTCTTATGCCCGCGCAAAATACGCACGGCTCTGTCGGCGTCACCTTCTAAGTACAGAACTACATCTACGATGTGTTCGAGAACTCTAGGACCGGCGATATCTCCGGATTTGGTCACGTGACCAACTATGAACACGGGCATGCCAGACGTTTTCGCGGCGTGTAGCAACGCCGTCGCGCACTCCCTAACTTGGCTCACCGATCCAGGAGACCCGGTAGCATCTTCTAAAAATACAGTCTGAATTGAATCGACGACTAACGCCGACGGTTCTAATCGGTTCACGGCATCTAAGATATTTTCTAAACGCGTCGCGGAATATAAATACACGCCGTCCTGATTAATCTCCATGCGTTCAGCTCTCGACGCGACTTGTTCAACGGATTCTTCGCCGCTCGCGTACAAAACGCCACCTCCAGAGAACAGAGCTTCCACTTCCTCCATGGATTCCTCTCCCGCTTCGGATTCCTCGCTCGTCTTCGTCGCTTTCTTTACTTTTTTCGCCGTCTCGGTCGCTTCTTTTCCGAGAAGTCCCGCCAACTGCAATAAAATTGTACTCTTCCCGACGCCTGGGTCACCGCCGACTAATACTAAACCACCTGGCACGACGCCGCCACCTAAAACGCGTTCAATTTCCGAACCCAACGTCCCCGGCAAAGGTACTCGACGCATATTCTTCGAGTTTTTCGATTCCGGTTTCAATACTTCCTTCAACGCGCGCGGCGCGTTCGAGTCCGAAACCCACCCACCATTAACCGTGCTTTTCCTGTTACTATTTCTTTTGAAAATCAAAGACGAGGACGATTTCAGTTCCCTGTCGGTGTTGTTCGATTGCGCGCGTTGCGCCGCCGCCGCGCCAGCTCCGCCTCCAGATTTTCCTTTATTCGACCCCCCGTTCGCGTTTGAAATCGGTTCTCGAAAGACTTTCATGGAGTCCCACGCTTTACACCCGGGGCACTGGCCGTACCACTGCGAGTAATCTTCGCCGCAATCTTGGCACAAATATCGTTGTTTCGTCTTCCCCGCGGACGAGGAGGATCCCCCTCCTAACGCGGCTGTTGTCGATGTCGAGATTTTGTGATTTTTGTTTCCCAAACGAATGTGTTTTGTGCGTTGCGGCATTCGAATCATTCTGTTGCAGAACAAACTTCCGCTCGTCCGCCCTTTGAGGAGGAACGACGACGATAAAAAAGAAGAAGAAGACAAAGAAGAAGAAGTGGATATCATCATCGCTTTTCTGTTGTTATAATTATTAGTAGTGTTTCTACTGCTTCTGCCGATGATACATCTGCGCAACAGGAAGGTGCTTTGATGCGCGACTGCTCTAAACGCCATTTTTGTGAACAAACTTTTGGCGGGAAGTCGTTTTAATACTTTATTTCAAAACATACAAAATTTCGATACTCGTTCTCATCTAACCACCACCACCACTACTACTACCTTCGTCCAACTCTTTCTTCTTCTTTGTCTTCTTCTTTTTCTGTGATTACCATCCGTACGAGTGCGGCCATCTGTTCGAGGGTCTTTTCTTTGTCTTTTGATCGGACATTAAAACCTTCGGGAACTTGAACATAGTTCTCGCGCGTTCCTTCTCTTCCTTGGCGTATTTACTTTTGAACGCGTCAATCATCCACTCGACTTCCTCGATTTCCTCGTGGTTCGGATCGATCGATTTTGCGGTTTGTAAATCTTTCTTTGCCTCGGTAAAATTCGCTCTGTACACGTGCGCTCGAGCTCTTCTCGTGTACAGCTTGAAATTTCCCGGCGGTTCCGGCCAAACCTCTTCGGCTTTATTTAAACGCTCGATCGCTTCTCCGTAATCCTTCATCCCGATGCACGCCGACGCGATGTTCATTAAACAAAGCGACTTGTTTTGCTCGATTTCAAATTGGCCCATTTGCCTGTCCGCGGCTTTGATGAGATTCATAATCGACAAAGCTTGTTCGTACTTCTCCTTCGCCTCTTCAAAATTTTTCTTCGCGTACTGCAAGTTACCTTCGTGTCGTAACGTGCACTGTTCGTTCAAAGCGCCGACTAAATCTTTCGATTCAACGTTGACTTTCCGATTGACTTTCTTATCGAACTGCGCGTGCCCTTCCGCGTTTGGGTTTTTCAAGTACTCGATCATGCGATATTGCAACTCCTCTTCGTCGACGTAGCCGTTATCGACGAGATCTTTCGCATGTTGAAGCATTTCAATCACGCGAGGATTTTTCGCCCACTTCCCGAAATCACCTTGTTCGTCGTTACAAAACGTCTGGATAATTCTCCTCAAGAACTTGTGTTCCATAAAAGGCGCTATGTTTTGTTGCGCCTCGTAATCAGATTCCAGCACTTTTTCTCGAAATCCACACGCCTCGATGCGATGTCCGACTCTTTCCGCTCTCCTGACTTCTTTCCTCTGATGTTCCTGAACTTTCTCTTTGTTTTCCGGTTTCATGCAAAACTGTTTGAACTGTTCCGCGAACGCGTCTTGGTCGCCTCCCATGCCTCCACCCATGCTCCCTCCTCCTCCTCCGCCACCTTCCCCGGGGTTGCCCATGATGTCCATTATTATTATATGATTTTATTACTAAAGCGGTTAATAAAAACGAAGCGTTACTGACGAAAAAGACGAAAAAGCGAGAGAACACACGAAAAAAAGAAGGAAAATTTTAGGCTTTAGACAACAGAAGAACAAAAAACTCGTTTAATAAGTGTCACTCACTCTCATCTCATCATCGCCTCGTCATATCTTTCAAATCTTCTCCCAAACACGTAGACAGACACGACGTGCATTTGGTGTAGTAAAGAATAATAAACAAGAAGAAGAGAGAAAAATAATAATAATGTTTGCTACGAATAATACGTTGGGAACAACTGTCGTCTCCTCCTCGTCTGCCTCCTCTTCCAACATCAAGAGAAGAAGAAGCAACGTGAAATGC
>Ga0257114_1002666_pt1 | contig 11776 bp, 10 predicted proteins | sample SI112_10mmetaG_FD_190149 | JGI IMG/M metagenome (GOLD analysis project Ga0257114, IMG submission 190149) | Marine microbial communities from Saanich Inlet, British Columbia, Canada - SI112_10m | ecosystem: Environmental > Aquatic > Marine > Inlet | place: Canada: British Columbia | collected... | reverse complement strand
AAGTGACTTATTACAATATTTAATAAGATTTGGAAGGGCAGTGGGATTTGCATAATAGTCACCACCACCGTTGTACTTTAATACTGCGAGTGATAAGTTCTGTTGCGCATTCAATAAAGCGGGTAAAAGGAATAAACAGAATATTATAACAGTTTTCATATTTAAAAATAACAATTAAGAAGCAAAGTAAAGAGACAGTATTGCCAATATAGAGGCAATTAATCCAATGGCTTTTTGAGTAGTAAATAATTCTCGAAATACAACAAAGCCAAATATTGCTGAAAACACAACTACCGAAACGTTAACAATTGCCAAAATACTTGAATTGGTAAAATCAATTACTTCGTAGGTTTTTAGTAAGAGAAATATTGAAAAGTAATTTGGTATTCCAAGAATAATCCCTGCAATGATGTTTTTTAATTTGATCTGGATCGATTTAAACATCATTTGATATATAATGACGAATGAACCAATAATCCCTGCAATACCAAAGCCAAATGATGAAAACAAGGCAGGAGTAAGCTCGTTTAGAACGTGCTGCTGGGTGTAATTCAATGTTAGATCTAGAATCCCACTACCGATAAAAAGCACGAGTAACATTTTCCATGAACTGCTATTGTGTTCCGATCTGTTTTGATTGATAGATACAAGAAGAACACCTGCTAGAGCCAATAGGACACCCGTTATTTTAAGAGGGGTTAGGGCTTCGTTGTAGATTAAAATCATACCAACCATAGAAACGGCCAAGCTCATTTTAACGGCTACGGATGTAATGGCTACTCCATTTTTTTGAGAGCTTTTCCCCATTAAAAAGAATAATGAAATGAAAAGTAAAGAGACCAAAAAGGTGTAAGGAACCCAGTCCAATTGAACCCAGATTTTTGAAGAAAACTCATTAGAGTACAACGCAAAACCAAAAATAAATGCTGTGAAGTAATTAAAAACAATAGCCTGAAAGGTATCCACTTTGTACTTTTCGAATAAACGAAATATTACAAATATTAAGGTTGAGGAAATAATTGTTCCGACTAACGCAATCATCTTCTTTTAAAATAATATATCATGTCCTTACCATACTTTAATGAATTTACAGGGATTCTGTTAATAACCGGGGCTTTGTATCCTTCATTGAAGTTCTTATCCCCCACGATTACTCTTGCCTCATCCCATGCATTATCAATGATGAAATATTGTAATGTTCTACTTCCTCCTTCAACAAAAACACTCTGAATACCTCTTTGATAGAGTTCTTTCAAAATATTCTTGGTACTCGTTTCATTGATTTTAATGTATTCAATGTTATTGGTTTTTTCACTTTTCAACCTATTAAAGACCAATGTCGGAGCTTCTTTTGAATAAATATTAAGTGACCCTCCAATTTGCAATTGGCTGTCGATTACAATCCTTATGGGGTTTCTTCCTCCATATTCTCGAACTGTAAGGGAAGGGTTATCATTAATTATGGTGTTCCTACCAACGAGTATGCTCTGTTCTTCACTTCTCCATTTATGCACTATGGTTTGTGTTTCTGGAGCAGAAATCCAATTGATTTTTTGTTCTTTGTCTTTTCTCTCCTTGTCGAGAAACCCATCAAGTGTCTGTGCCCACTTCAATATTACATATGGACGTTGTTTTTGATGGAAAGTGAAAAACCTTCTATTTATTTCTAGACATAAGTCTTGTAAGATTCCAACTTTTACCTGAACACCTGATTTTTTTAGCTTTTCAATTCCTTTACCGCTTACTTTTGGGTTAGGGTCTTTTATACCAATGATAACTTCCGGGATATCATATTTCAATATGAGATCAACACAGGGTTTTGTTTTTCCTGTATGCGAACAAGGTTCTAGTGAGACATACAATTTTGCAGTTTTGAGAAGCTCTTTGTTTTTGACCTGATTAATTGCATTGACTTCAGCATGTTCTTTTCCATATTCTTCATGGTACCCTTCTCCAATGATGAGTTCGTTCTGCACAATGACACAACCAACCATAGGATTTGGAGCAACCTCTCTCATTCCTTTAAGAGAAAGGTCAATACATCGCTGCATATATATCTGATCAGACATGATTCAAAGGTAGTGATTCTCTAAGATTATTGAAGTTAAAATGGTCCTCTTAAGTGGAATAATATTATTGGGTAAGTCAGTGGACTCCGGTTGTTTTGAAAGAGCTAGTTTGTAAATTCAATTTCTCCTTTTGAATTATACCAAACCGCCTCGACCCGATCTCCATTTTTATAGATTTCTTTACTTTTTAATTGACCACTTGCGAAATAGGTGTTGTATTCACCATCGTAATCCCCTTCAATAAATCTACCCGTTTCCCAAATGGTACCGTCATAATAATATTCCGTGTAAGTACCATTTCTTAAACCATTTGAAAATCCAGTTTTTACTGATATTTGACCATTTCTATAATATTCATAATAGGGTCCATTCAGTGTATTGTTTTGATAATTTTCTTCTTCTTTTACTTTACCCGATTTGTAGTAGCTCATTTTATTAATTACTTGTTCTTGACTACCACTTCCTACATAGGTTACAACAAGTTTTTTGTTCCCATTATCATATCTTTCTATTATTTCTTCTCTTTTATTGGTGTTGTCTAGGGTTAGTGTCTCGTTTCCTCCATTTTCTAAGACAGCAATTTTTTGCTTTAGTTTTGATAACTCTTGTTCGCAATCAGAGTTTTGACATGAAGTTATAAGGAATAGCAGTATAACAAGGGGTGATATATTGATAAGAAAATGTTTCATTTAATAGTGGTAGAAAGTTAGAAAAACTTGAAGAAATAAAAAAATATAATTTTCTTTTTTAAGCAAAAAGCTCAATAGACTTGATACCTATTGAGCTTTTCTAATCCCACAGCCATATGGGCTTGCGGTCTGGACGGGACTCGAACCCGCGACCCCCTGCGTGACAGGCAGGTATTCTAACCAACTGAACTACCAGACCATTTATTCCAATCTTTCGATTTTTGACAACAGTCAAATTAGGAAATGTTCTATCCTTTCAAAAAGGAAGTACAAAAGTAACCTTATTTTTTGATTGTAAAACACTTTTTATAAAAATCATTTGTAACATAATGACTATTTTCAATTATAAATATATTACATGATGATTCATAAGATCTTTTTTGTCCCTTTTCTTTTTGCTATGAACTCTTTGTTTGCTCAAGAAATTGAAGTGTTAAAATATGATTCAATAGTGGTCATAGAGAAATTAAATAGTTTAAACACTGAAGATCGGGAGTGTAATCTTTCTTTAATGCCCAATGGCGATGTTTTGTATTTCATGTCTACTCGATCACGTTTAGGATCAAATGGCTTGGGTGATGGAGATATTTATCGTGTATTTAATAATGGTGAGGGGTGGGGTAGGCCAGAATTTGTTTCTCAAATCAATACCTATAGTGGAGAGGATGAACCTTCTGTTTCATATGATGGTGAAAAAATATATTTCCAAAGCTGGAAAGATAATTGGGAAGGCTCAGGTGGGCCTTATTATGAGGCAATCATAGTTAATAATCAGTTGAAAAAAATCAAAGGTTTGGGTGGTGGAATAAATCGTTTTTTCAGGCGAGAGTTTAGAGCGAATATGGGTTATGCTACGGATGGTATGGCCATTTCTCCAGATGGCAATTTGTTTATTGTAGCATGTGGGAGCCAATATAATGGCAATATGGATTTATACTATAGCAAGAAAACGGATAATGTATGGTCTTTCCCTTTGCGTTTAGATGTTAGCACAAACGGAAATGAACGATCAGTTTATATCGCTGCAGATAACCAAACCATTTATTTTTCATCAGATGGTCATGGGGGTTTTGGTGGCTTAGATATTTTGAAGACCACATTTAAAAACAACAAAACAGGTCCGGTGAGCAATATTGGCAAACCATTTAATACACGTAAGAATGATATGGGGTTTGTTATTTCTGGGAAAGGAGAATCTGCTTTTTTTATTAGAGATCTTGATATTTATTTTGCTGACTTAGAGCATGTTAATGATGAAGTGAAACCTTCTTTATCATCATTAATATATGGTAAAGTGCTGTTCAATGGTAAGCCAGTTCAAACGGATTTAATTGTTCAGTCAAACGGGGAAATATTAGGGGAGACGGAAACTGATGAACATGGGAAGTATTCAATATCAATTTCTAATTCCTTTCCAAACGCAACAGTCTTTGTCAAAGAAAATATTGATTCTGTTTTTACATCCAAAGAAATCATCTCGAAAGGACAGCGTTATGAAGAGTTTGAGGTTGATTTTCGTGCTCAGAAAATGGAGGTAGAACCTCAATTAAAACAGGTCAATATGGATGAGGACAGAACAGAAAAAGAAGTAGCTCATGAAATTATTGTTTACTTCGATTTTGACCAGGCAAGGATTGAAAATACTGAGATCATAAAACTTAAAAGTTTACTAAATATAGTTCACCCAGGTTCAATTGTTTTTATTGTTGGTCATACAGATCACATCGGAACAGAAGATTATAACACAAATCTTTCTACAAAAAGGGCAGAAGCCGTAAAAGATTGGTTCGATCAAAACGCTAGACTTAAAACTACACAAATAGAGCTCAAGTTTAAAGGAGAGGCTGAAACATTAAATGACGGAATAACCCATAAGGAAAGGGAGAAAAATCGCAGAGTTACCGTAAAAGTAATCAGTAATTAATTCCTTAATATTTTTCCGTACTTAACAATACTTTCAAGCCTTTCTAATGTTTTGCGTTCTTTACACAACTCCAAGAATGCTTTTCTTTCTAAGTCCAACAAATATTGCTCTGATACATTGGTGTTTTCTGATAAATCTCCTCCGCACAATACAAAGCCAAGTTTTTCTGCGATGATTTTGTCGTGCTCTGACATATATTTTCCAGAAAGCATAGAGTTTGCACCTACGTATACGATTCCAAGTCCTTCTTGACCAACAACGGTAATGTTCTTTTCTCTTTTTGGTGGGACATAGCCTTTGTTTGCCATTTCGAGGCATGCCGCTTTTGCTCTTGTCAAGTGATGAGCTCTCGAAACAACTACTTCATCTATACCCTCTCTTAAATAGCCGTAATCGAAGGCTTCATATGCAGAAAGTGATACTTTAGCTTGCCCAACAGTTAAGAATCGATCTCTAAGACGGTTGATTTTAATGTCTCCGGCGTGAAGGTCTTCTGAAAGTCGTTTAGCAAACTCTTTGGTTCCACCGCCTCCAGGAATCAGTCCAACACCAAATTCGACAAGTCCCATGTATAATTCAGCGTGGGCTACAACCTTATCTGCATGTAGTGAAATTTCGCATCCACCACCTAGTGCCATATTGTGCGGGGCGACAACGACTGGAATATTAGAATATCTAATTCTCATAGTGGTATCCTGAAATGCTTTCACGGCAAAGTTTAGCTCATCAAAATCTTGATCAGCAGCCATCATAAAAATCATTCCAACATTTGCCCCTGCCGAGAAATTTTGTCCTGTATTTGAAATGACGAGTCCTTTGTATTCATCCTCTGCCAGGTCAATGGCTTTATTAATTCCTTGTAAAACACCTCCGCCAATGGTATTCATTTTGGTGTGGAATTCGAGATTGAGAATTCCGTCTCCAACATGAACCAGTGTACAGTCTGAATTCCCCCAAACTTTGTTTTCATCTCTCAATGAATTTAAGTCTACCAAATCCTCAGTTCCAGGAATTACTTCATACGAATTTGAAGTCGTATCAAAATACATTCTTTTGCCATTTTCGGTCTTGTAAAAAGAGGTCATACCATTTGAGCGCATGGCTTCAATTGATGCACCCATCTTTTTATTGGCATCATTGATGAACTTAAGACCTTGATCGTATCCAAATAAATCCCAAGATTCAAATGGACCAAGTTCCCATCCAAAGCCAGCTTTTAAGGCATCATCAATTTTATAATATTCCTCTGATATTTCAGGGATTCTATTCGAAACATAAGCCAATAATCCTCCAAAAATCTTTCTATAAAACTCACCTGCTTTATCCATGCCCATCACAAGCATTTTTGTCCTTTGCTTAAGGTCTTCAATAGGCTTGGCCATATCCAATGTCGGGAATTTAACTTTTGGAGCTGCCTCATATTCGAGTGTTTCTAGATTAAGGGCAAGAATTTTTCTTTTACCGTTTTCGTCTTTTTCTTTTTTATAAAACCCTTGTCCTGATTTGGATCCTAGCCAATTATTATCAACCATTTTAGCAATGTATTCAGGGAGTTCAAACAATTCTTTTTCTTCATCGTCAGGACAATTTTGTTTTAGGCCATTGGCTACATGAACCAAGGTATCAAGGCCAACAACATCACAGGTTCTGAATGTTGCAGACTTGGGTCTTCCTAAAACGGGGCCAGAAAGTTTATCGACCTCACTTACTGTAAAGCCCATTTCTTTAACGGCGTGAAAAAGTGACATGATCGAATAAACACCAACTCTGTTGGCTATAAACGCCGGAGTATCCTTACATAAAACTGTTTTTTTACCTAATATTTTAGAACCGTAGTCCATTAAAAAATCCACTACTGCAGGATCCGTTTTTGGAGTGGGTATAATTTCTAATAATTGAAGATATCTTGGAGGGTTAAAGAAGTGTGTTCCACAAAAATGTTTCTGGAAGTCTTCACTTCTGCCATCTAACATCATATGAATCGGTATTCCTGATGTGTTTGATGATATCAAGGTGCCTGGGGTTCTGTGTTTTTCAACTTTTTCAAATAGCTGTTGCTTGATATCTAATCTTTCGATAATGACTTCAATTACCCAATCACAATCTTTAATTTCATGAAGATCGTCATCAAAGTTTCCCGTCTTGATTCTTTTGGCAAAGGTTTTACTGTATATAGGAGAAGGATTTGATTTGAGTGCAAACTGAAGCGAAGAATCAACAATTCTATTGCGAACTCCTTTGTCTTCAAGACTTGCCCCTTTTTTCTTTTCTAAATCATTAAGCTCTTTGGGAGGGATATCCAATAAGATGACTTCACATCCAATATTTGCATAATGACATGCGATTCGAGAGCCCATTACTCCAGAGCCTAAAACTGCGACTTTTCGTATAAATCTTTTCATTTCTTGTTTTTAAGATTTTGTATTTTTTTCTTTATCAACTTCTTCAATGGATAAGTCCAATGCATTCATTACACTGAAAAATCCTTTTACATCTCGTTCTTTAACTTTAGAGGAAATCTTTTCATTGAACTCAAGTAGAAAGTTTTTAACCATTCTTCGACTTTCAATACCTTTACCCGTAAGAAAGATATTGACCTTTCTCTTGTCTCCTTTAAAGTTTTTGCGTTCAATTAAGCCACTTTTCTCCATTGCGTTTAGCGTTCTTGAAAGCGAGGTTGGTTCCATGCCCATTTTGGGTCCCAATTGAGTGCTAAGTGTTCCTGACTTTTCTACAATCATGAGAATAAACCCAACAGACATCGTCATGCCTTTGGTCATGGCTTTTTGATTGTACATTCGAGAAACACGATGCCATGCATGCCGAATTAAAAAGTCCAGAAATATGATTTTTTTTTCACTCATTAGGAGCATAAATTTAGTAAAAAATATTATGCATGCATAAAATTACCAAACTATTTTTGATATATAAACGGTGCCTTTCATTATCGCTACCATTATATTTTTCTGATTATAAACTTCTATTTGATAGAGAGCAGTTTTGTTGCCTCGGTGAATTTCTATTGAATTGCTTTTCAGAAGATCTCCTTCTTTTACTTTTACGAGATGCGAAATAGAAGTCTCAATACTAAAACTCTGAAGTCCATAGCTGTTTGCTGCAAAGGCAAGTGTCGAATCAGCTAAAGAATAAGCTATTCCTCCGTGTGCAATCGAAAATCCATTAAGCATTTCCTTTCTGATTTGACACGACAAGCTACACTTGCCTTTCTCGATACTGTCAATTTGAATATCCATCCATGAGCTGAATTCATCTTTGCTCATCATTAAATGGACGATTTCTGCTGGTGATTTCATTTCATGTATGCGATCCATGACTTAAGGTTTAATGTGTTTCTGATATAATCTAGTTCAATCTCTGCCTCGTCTGAATCAAAATATGAGTTGAAAGAAACTCTGTAGATACCCTTGTGTTGAATTATTTTTGTCTCGCTATCCTGGTTTTCTAAACCCTGAACAAATGATAGAGCGTTATTTTCTTGTTCAAAGGATCCAATAACAATGTGAAAGAATCTAGGTCCCAATTCAGTTGTCTGCTCTTCAATGAATGCATTAGATTCAATAGTTTCGATGATTACAGTGTCTTCAATAAATTCAGTTTCCTCAATGATATTTGCCTCTATATTTTCAAGATATTCTTCCTCAATGATTGAATCTTTTTTATTTCCATCTGAAACAATTACAGCTATTTTGTTCGGGACTTTATCTTTTCCCTCGCAAGTGTTTAATATTAATGGGGAGGATCCAGCAAGTATTGATATCATGGCAAGTAAGGGGATCCATTTTCTTTTCTTCTTTTTATCGAATTCAGCTTTTTCTACAATCGGCTTTTTGCCTTCAGGTTTGACATAATTTAGTGGCATTACGTCTAAATCATCATTCCACTGATCATTTTCAGAGTATTTTTTGGTATCCTTTTCAGTTTTATTTTCGTCGTTAGCCATTTTTAAACAATTCATTAAAATCAAATGATCTCTCGAGACGCACACCTTTTTCTGTGTTTTTTAACGTGCAGCATTCATTTACAGAGTCATGTTCAAGAAATAACACATAATCATTTTTCTCCGCGAAAGATAAGAAGGCGCCTTTTTCCTTTAAGGTGGTTAATGGTCGTGTATCATAACCCATTACATAGGGCAGGGGTAGGTGCCCAACACTTGGCAGTAAGTCAGCCATAAAGACCAAAGTCTTTCCTTGGTATTTAATGTGCGGAATCATCATATTTTCTGTATGCCCGTCAACAAATAAAACATCAATGTTATTAAATACATTTTTGGTCAATTGACCTTCATTTTTTATGAATTTCAACTGACCGCTTTCTTGAATGGGTAGAATATTTTCTTTCAAAAAAGAAGCTTTTTCTCTTCCGTTTGGATTTACGGCCCATTCCCAATGATTTTCTGTACTCCAATAGTTTGCATTCTTGAAATTTGGGCGATAACCATTTTTTTGTTCATTCCAAACTACAGCTCCACCACAATGATCAAAATGCAAATGGGTAAGGAATACATCAGTAATATCATCTTTAGAAAAACCTAGTTTATTTAGGTTTTGATCTAAAGAGTCTGTCCCATGAAGATGATAATGAGAAAAGAACTTTTCAGATTGCTTATCTCCCATACCTGTGTCAATCAGCATTAGTCGGTCACCATCTTCTATAAGAAGGCTTCTTAATGCCCAGGAGCACATATTGTTTTCATCAGCTGGATTGGTTCTTGACCAAAGACTTTTTGGAACAACGCCGAACATGGCTCCACCATCTAATTTAAAGAACCCCGTATTTAAAACATGTAATTTCATGACCTTTATGTAACTGAATAATCTTCAAAATCTTCCGTCATTTCTTGGTCCACTTGTTTCGTGACGGAAATAGGAATGTAATCTACTGAAACATTGGTTTTGTCAAGCCCAAAATCTTCAGCAGGTTTAAGACCTGTGCTTTTCACAAATCGATATGCTTTGATGCAAATGTTTTGAAACCAAGTTAAATCATTATCGGCGGAAACTCTCGAATTAATAACGATAAATTTGAAGTCAACTTCTTCGAATGTTCCCCGCACAGATTCAAACACGGTATCCCCGCTTAATTCTTTCTTAGAAACCATCTTTCGTTGAATTTTACGCATCATATGTTCAAACTGATGCTCTTCCTTGAATCCAAGTTGAAGACTCACGTAATAACATGATTTATCAATGATTTCATTTACGGAGTAATGCACACCCCACGGTTCATTTTGAATGTCAAGATGTAAAAACCATATTACATCTGCTTTTCGAGGTTTTTTCTTAAATAATGAATGAAAAACAGTGGTGTCTAACTTATTTGATGAGTTACTTCTTGTTGGAAACACGAGATTAGTAGCTTCGAAGGGTATTTTAGGATCAGCTTTAACCGCGGAAATAAGCTTTATCACTCGTTTCATAGGAACATACTCTGTAATACTAGTTCGAAGCTCTCTCGCCTTGTTGTAAAAGAAAAGTAAGATAAAGAAAGTTGTTGCGAGAATAAGAGTAAACCATCCTCCCGAAACAATTTTACCAAGATTCGATAAAAGGAATACACCCTCTATTAAAATAAAAAGAGCGAAAATACTAAGATAAATTCCTCGGGCTTTTGGATATTTCACCATTAATAAAAAGCCAAGCAGAATCGAAGTCATGACCATGTCAATGGTAATGGCAAGCCCATAGGTGTGCTCCATGGCACTTGATTTTTTGAATATGAAAATGACCATTAAGCATCCAAACATCAAAAACCAATTAATAAAGGGAATATATATTTGACCTTTATTGTCGGTTGGATATTTCACTTTTAGGTTTGTCCAAAGCTTCAGTTTAATGGCTTCATTCATTAATGTAAATACACCAGTAATTAAAGCCTGAGAAGCAATAATGGTTGCGGCGGTTGCTATCGCAATAGCAAATGGCATCATGCCGTTTGGAACCATGGAATAAAAAACAGTTTCGCTTCCGGATAATGTGAATCCGGGTGATAGACATAATGCTGCTTGGCCCATGTAATTCATTACCAATAAGGTTGCAACGAAACCCCAGCTGACACGTATGTTTCCTTTTCCACAATGACCAAGATCTGAATATAAAGCCTCCGCTCCTGTAGTACAAAGAAAAACTGAACCCAAAATCCAAAAACCGCCATCAATATTTGTCACGAGGTTGATGGCATACCATGGATTAAGCGCTTTTAAAACGATGGGGTTGTCAATAATTTGAATAGCACCTAAATAACCTAAAAAAGAAAACCAAATAACCATAAATGGTCCGAAAAACTTACCTATCGCAGCTGTTCCAAATTGTTGTACTGTAAAGAGTAAAATTACAATACCAACAATAATGGGAATCACATGTAAATCAGGATAGATGTTATTAATTCCTTCGACAGCCGAGGATATGGAAATTGCAGGGGTGATGAATCCATCAGCGATTAGGGTAGAACAACCTATTAGTGCAGGAATAATAATCCATCGGTATCTCCTTTCTTTTAGAAGAGCAAAAAGGGCAAATATCCCTCCTTCTCCTTTGTTGTCTGCGTTTAATGCGAAATAAATATACTTGAATGTCGCGATTAACAATAAGGTCCAGATTACGCATGAAAGGCCTCCCAAAATAAAAGCTTCATTGATGTTTTTACCTCCGCCTGTGATGGCTTGAAAAACATAAAGGGGAGAAGTCCCAATATCTCCAAACACAATTCCGGTACTTATCAGTATTCCGGCAAAAGTTATTTTACTTACGTTTGAGTCGCTCATTAAATAGTGTTAATACAAAATTAATCGAAATTTTTAACAATGAATGTCATTCAATAGGGTAAAAAAAAATGAAAATTAAGCTATATTTGCAAGCGAAATGCCCACGTGGTGAAATTGGTAGACACGCCATCTTGAGGGGGTGGTGCCGTAAGGTGTGCTGGTTCGAATCCAGTCGTGGGCACTTTTATTTGAACTATAAACTCTTGTTTTACCAAGGAAATTATTTAATATAAATAGCTAATAATGAACAATTTAATTATAATCACATCTACTATATGTTTATCTTTAATCGTTTCTTGTTCGAGTGATC
>Ga0257114_1002661_pt1 | contig 11796 bp, 17 predicted proteins | sample SI112_10mmetaG_FD_190149 | JGI IMG/M metagenome (GOLD analysis project Ga0257114, IMG submission 190149) | Marine microbial communities from Saanich Inlet, British Columbia, Canada - SI112_10m | ecosystem: Environmental > Aquatic > Marine > Inlet | place: Canada: British Columbia | collected... | reverse complement strand
TACACTTTACAAGATAATTCTTAAAGAGATTGTTAAATCACAAGGTTATGAGGATAATATGTTAACTGAATCCAACGATAAACAAAAAGAATTTTTAGATAAGGTTGTAGATAGATTACTTAAAGAATCAGAGTATAGATTTTGGGAAGATAAACACGATTACACTACAACAAACAAACATGAACAACATCTAAAAAAAATACGTGTAGATATAAAATTTGGACTTGTTAACAAATGGAGGGAAGACCCTATTGAGTATTTCGATATGCAAATGGTAAAGGACAACCTAACTAAACGAAGAAGAAGGTCTGAATATTTAGAGGATTATGAAAGGGATCAACTAACTAACATATATGGGTTAAATTCGGATGAGATAATGGGAGTAATTCATAAATATTATAATTTATTTTATAATAATATTTATAACAGTTATTTAGAAATGGATGAGGATGACAAAGTACCTACCAGTAAACCAGAAAAATGGATGAGAGGTGATGAGGTATTTGAAATTGGTGGTAGGTTAAACGAATCTTTAAGTAGTAGAGTAAATAAAGATGTGGATGACTTATTCAACAAGAATAAAAAGTTATCCAATGAGAAAAAGATTAAATCCATTTTTATTGATAAGTACGGAATGAATAAACAAGACGCTGATCAGGCGATGGTTATTTATCTTAGTAAACAACAATCCTTAAATGAATCTATAGATAAACACGGTAGAGTCTTAGATAAGATTATTGAACAACTTGTTAAGGAAACTATTTTATATCCTTCTGAGGGTATGATAAGTCTACCTAGCTATCCAGATGAAAAATGGAATGCGATAAGGATGTTTGATCGGAAAGATTATTTATACAATAGATTATTAACACATACAGTAAATCATTGTAGAGATGTTTATGGGTTAACCAATGAAGAAATTAATTATGTGTGGAATAAGTATTTTGATCAGATTCATACCAATTACTATTCCCTAAAAAAACTTAATGAATTCACAGAAAATACACTAAAAGAACAATATTATGAGGATTCGGATGAAAGATCTAGAGAACAAAACATAAATTTATTAAAGGCTAAAGGTATTGATATATTAAGTACGGATACTAATGTACCATTCTTTAAAAGAATTGATAGTAAAGAAATAAGGTATTTAAAAAAGATTGCCGACAGATTAGATAATGAAAGTAGAATAGAATCCGTTGGTGATCCATCTGATGGAGATCATCTTCTAATAACACCTTTTGGTAAATTTGAATTTTTTGATTTTATGAAGGTGCATAGACATCGTAGATTTGAGAAATACGTAAATGATGTCTATGCGGTAACTACCAACCAAATAATGTTTCCCACACATAATAGTATTGCAAAAACCAGAGAAAGTGAGTTTTTATGGGGAATGTTTATAGAAAAATTAAAAATAAAACAACTTAGGACAATATATCCGGATCTAGATATACCAGATAATGCAACTATAACTGAACAAGATTTATCTAATGACGATCACAAATCATTATTAAAATCTTTTGAGGTTATGGATACTCCAGAAGAAATTGCATCGGAAGAGTTGGGTAATATGATTAAATGGGTTAAAACTTTACCAGAAGAATTATTCCTATATAGGGTACTGTATTTAGATGATGTAAACGATATTAACTATGATGAATTAGGAAGTCATTATTCACAAGATAGAACAGACTTAATTAATAACCATTATGATAGAGGTAGTATTTATGGTGATATGGGTGAACATGCTTATTTAATAACTGTTAAAGTACCTAAGAGTGAAGTAGATGTAATGGATACATTAAACAATAATATTCTTTATCCTCACGAAAAAGAAATAACTTTAAAGGATAAAGGTAGAGGGGCACAATATTTAGATATAGAGAAGATATGAGAGATATCATAAGAAAAATATTACTAGAAGAAGTTTCTCAATACGAATATCAAGTAAGAGATATAGGTGGTGACACTTATTATAGAAAACAAAAAGGTGATAAGTATTGGGAGTTTACAACGAAAGATGATTTCGATGCATACGCTACGGACAAAAATACTGTTAAATGGGTGGAAAAGAAACCCCCTAAACCACCTTATGTAAGACAATTGGATGTTCCCACCACAATGAAAGGAAAAGATGGTAAGATCAAATATTTAAAAGATTATTTCGAAAACCTTTCACCAAATGACTTTAAAGTAGAAATTGATGGTAAGTCCATTAAGATAACACCTAACGATAATGGATAATACTGAAATATATAAAGATAAGGTATTATCACATATTATTGGTAAAACCAAACTAATATCTACCGAAGATGAAAGTAAAATTTTAATCCAACCACCATTTGTTGCAATTCAAGTACCTTATTTGATATCCCATAAATCCACTTACCCATCATGGACACCATTTCCAAGGTGGGCATTTTTTAAGGGTTTTAAGGAATATTGTGAAATATTTAATTTGAGTAAAAGTGAGTTGACTGATTTATTTCAAAGGTATAACGATGAACTGCGTAATATAATAAAAAATAAATATTATGATAAAGGATCCATTAATGAGAGTATGAATAAACAGAAAGAATATATAGATAAGGTAATAGACACAATAGTTAAAGAAACTAATATTAGAAGAACTTCTGAAGTACCATTTAATAAAAAAGGGGAAATACATTTTCCTTGGTTGGCTTTTCCTTTAGGTGTTGATACGGAATTAAAAACTTATTTTGATAGTAAGGACCCTTATAATAGTAGACCTAATTTTCATAATTATTGTACTGATATTTTTGGGTTAAGTAGTAATGAAATGAAATTTGTGCACGATAAACTAAATTTTATTTTTAAAGATAAACTTAAAAATTTATATGACTTACCCATTAGTAGATTTAATAGACTTAATGAGAGTGTTGACAACCAAAAAGAATATTTAGACTATGTTTATAATGATTTAGTAAAGAATACTAAATTCAGAGATGCATCTTATAGAGAAATAGATATATACGATGGTAAGTGTAAAAGTTTACAGATTGGTATTCGTTGGGGAAGTGAAGCACCTTATTTTAACTATGTACCAGACTGTTTAGAAAATTATTTAAAAGATTATTGGGGATTAACCTATAATGAAATACAAGAATTATTTTGGGATAAGTATGATGAACATATTATTAATATGGTATTATCCAAAAAAGAAAATGTATCACCACATGTAAGAGTACATGTTGATTACCTAAGAGAATCTAAAATATATAAACAAACAGAATTTTTAAAAAAAATTGTAGATACGATGATAGAAGAGACTATACCCTATAATGAAACTAAAGGTAGTGTTATAACACCATTTGTTGCCGATAAAAATAATAACGGTAGGTGGATAATGAGTGCTCACTATTGTATGAGGGTGGTTGATGATTTTGATTATGAGTTTAGCTTGGCAAAGATTTTCACCGATTATTTAGAAATGTTTGTATTATCATATGAAGAAATGGAGACGGTAATGTACCGGTATTTTAAGGAAATATTTGAAAAATACTTTAAAAGGTTTTTCGATTTATCTTATAAAACCAGACCTAGATTAGACGAAAGTGTTGATTTTGGGTTTATAGGTAAAGTCACTGATAGAGTCCTTAATGAAATAGTGTGGGACTTTGATAGAGGACTTGTTCATTTCCCTATGATAAACTATTCTTCAGGTATTAGAGATGATAGTTTCTTAATGGGGTTAGATAATGATAATCCATCTATGGAAGGGTCTGGTTCATATATGGGAGTCCCTATAGACTCATGGAATACTGATTTAATGAAACATATCGAAGATACATATGCTATCTCTGGTAGTGAATATAATACGGTTTGGGGATCACTACAAGGAGAGATATGGGAGAAGACAAACGAATATTGGGACTCCTTCACTAGTGGGTATTAAATACTTCACAATTTCTTAATATTACTTATTAACTTTTTTACACTAATGTTGTATTTATAATCTTAATTATGAATATTATGTTATTGAATATACAAGAAACGTTATGGTTTGGACTACTACCTGTTATATTAATGGGTGGATATATTATTGCCCTTATCCGTAATATTAGAAAATATAAATAGAAATGTAATAGTTTTGTAATAAATGGACTTGACCGGCGGAATTGTCGACACCTCACCCCAGCCCCTCCCCTCTAAGGTGTGGGTTTTTTTGTAAGTCTATCGTAATCATCCCTTTTAATAACTACATAACCACCTTTCCAATAACCAAATACCTCATCGGAAAACTTCTTCTCCATATTGAAGTCCTTTATGTTAAAATTGTATACTTCGTCATAAAATGATTCGTTTGGGAATCTTACAGACATCTTTTCTTTATTCATAACTTTACTCTATTAACATGTCTTCACACCATATAGGTGTTCTATCACCTACTTCTGATCCTTTAACATTAAATTCAAAGAATTCCACTGATTCTTCCATACTCATATCCATCTCAGTCATTAATATTTCAATACATTTAGTTACAGAATATATAACTCTCATAGTTTTATCGTCAATACCTATAACCGCCTCATCGAAACCATCCGCAGTTAAAATGTCTTCATTTTCATAATAATGTACAATACCATCTAATAATCTACTACTCATAATGTTTATTTCTTTAAACTAAATATACTAAATTTATCTCTATAAATCAAATATTTATTATTGATTTATATTTATATAGATATTGGCCCGTTCGTCTAGGGGTTAGGACGCTAGGTTTTCATCCTAGAAACAGGAGTTCGATTCTCCTACGGGCTACAATTAAAAAAAATAAGTGTAATTTTATTTTTTTATTAAAAATAAGATATTTATTTAAAAATAGTAAATAATAAGTAGTATTAAAAAATAATAAAATGAAAATTAAAAAAAATGGAAAAGTCATTAAGTTAACTGAAAGTGATTTACAAAAAATAGTTAAAAGAGTAGTCATAGAGCAAGAAACTAAACCAGAAGAAGAAGCCAAACCTGGAAAAAAATCTGCTTATGTTAAACATTTTGAAGAGGATAGAAAAGGTAAACAATTGGGATTTATATTACCTGGTAGTGAATACAAGGGAAAAAAGTTTGTTGAAGGTCCTTACGTCCTAATAGGAGAAAAGGGTAGTTATCAAAGAATTAAAAGAAAAGATGATAGAGGGGACAATCAAAAACTAAGAGAATTTATTGGATTGTTCAGTCCTGACAAAACACATACAAATGCAGAAGGTGCACTTAATAACTTTGTTAAAGCAATTGAATCGGCTGGTTTTAATGTTTCAGAAGTACTCCCAGGTTTAGAAGCAATTAGAAGTAATTACTTTAGTAGAAAGGGTAATTCGAATTATACCGCAAATTACGGTCAAATAGGTCCTGAGGAGACATTAGAGACTGAGGATGGGTTTGAATTAAGATTTAAACCTGTAGTTTATTATGATGGGGCAACTAAAGAACCAAAATTTAAAAAAATTAGAAGGGTTAATGTAACAACTAATAGAGGGGATGAGTTTATTATCTTACCGAAAAGTAACGGTGGATATGTACCAGATAAATACACACTTAGAGGTGCTAGATACAAAAAGGGTACAAGAGATGTTACTCCTGTTGATATAGGTATTGGTAGTGAGTCTTTACAGAAGATTATGGACACACTCCGTACATATAGTTAATCTATTTTACTATTAAACATATAAAAAAAGGGTGTTATTAATAACACCCTTTTTTTTATACCTATATTTTTTCTAATAATTGTAATACATTAGATTCTTAAACTTACCTTTATTAACTGTTATCCACAATATATCTTTTTTATCTACGTCTCCATCAGAAGTATAAAAATCACCCTTAATATAAAAAGTTAAGTGGTAATAATTTTTTCTCCAGTATTCACCAGTGTCTGGATCTTTTGTGTCACTAGATTTACTCTGTCCCTCAAAAACTATATCAGTTTTATAATTTTTAACATCAGTAAAGAAACTTAATTCACGACTACCCATCTCTTTAAAGGTGTTTTTTACATAATTTATGTTTTTTTCACTTTTATCTGTATTAAGTGATAGTATTAGATTTACTATTTTTTCGTTAATTGTTCCTTTTTCTAATGGAAGATAAATAGTCTTTGTGGAATTTTTACTTATGTATTCAGGTGTAAGATTTAAACCTAACTCTTGATTAACTGTTAATGCTACTTGTTCTGAAACAGAGGTGTTGTTTTGTGCTAGTGCTGATGGACTTATTAATCCCCCTAATAAGATTCCGATTGTTAAAATTAAATTTTTCATAGTTGTTTTTTTTTATTTAAATCAAATATACGGCAAAAAAACCGAATTACCAAACTTTTTTATAAATAATGTATATTTATATAAAAAAAGATTTATAATGAAAATCAAAAAAAATGGTAAAGTAATTAATTTAACTGAGTCTGAAATAAAGGAGATTGTTAAACAATATAAAGTTAAAAGATTTTTATCTGAAGATAGGGAATCCCGTAAATCAGAAGATAAAAAAATTAAAATAAACTCAATAATTAATAAAATTACTGAATTAACTAATATATTAAAAACAACTGATACTAATTCAGAGTCATTAGAGACATTACATAAATTAGAGATGGCAATCGAAAAGGAAATTGAACGTTTAGAAGATTCCATACATAAAAAAGAAATTAAAAAAGAATCGTGATGAAAAAACATATGTTAAAAGAAACAAATTCAATGAGAAGATTAATGGATCTTCCTTTATTAAAAGAACAACATGAAGTTGAAGAAGAAATGGTTATGGGTGTTGATGCACCTGAATCTGCAGGAGAACTGGAAAAAGATGAAGAAGATCATGGTGATGTAGTTAATGAACAATCTAAAGAGGTGACAATGAAAGAAAAAAACAAATACTGTCAAGAAAATTTTGATTGTGATTATAAAGATTGTGATGATAAACAAAAGGCACAATGTGACAAAAATTGTGGTAAAGCAGTGAATGAAGATTCTGAAGGTGAAGAAACTTACAACTATGGTGAGGACGAAGGTGCTGACGAACATAAAGAAGATGAAATGGAAGATGAGTTACATCACGATGAAGAAGATATGGCTCCACATGACAGAATCAAAGCTATCGAAGATCACTTAGACGCACTTAAGAAAGATATGTCATATGATGAAGATCATGAAGATAGAGATGAAGAAGGTACTAATTTTGCCGAAGGTAAAAGATATAGTAAAGTATTAAATACACTTACAGAATCTCAATATAGAAGATTAAAAAGATTCATTAAGTAATTTTAAAAATATAAATTATTAAAACCCTCCAAAGAGAGGGTTTTTTTATGCGAAGATATTTATATTAAAAACTATGTCTAGAAGAAAACATAAAAATATTGTAAGTGAAAAAACAACACAGTTTTTTATCCCCACTAATAACGATTCTACTATAGAAAAAGTTAAGTCTAATTTAGGTTCGTTAACAGAAGGAGATTTTTTAAATGCATATAGATTATTAAAAACATATAAAGAAAGATCCGAAGCACTAGAAAAAAGAGGTTATGTGTTAAATGAAAGTGAAATGATTAATTCAGAACATTTTTATTCTACCATAACAGTTAATTTAAAAAGTGAAGTAGAAACTTGGTATAAACGGAAACCATTTAGTGTGATTAAAAAAGAATTACTATCTCATCCTAATATAGTTTCGGAAAATCCATATACTGAATTTACTATTTTTGACGATAATGGAAATCCACATACTTTTTATAAAAAGAACTGATATTTATTTTTAGATGGAAAAACAATCTAATTCATATAAATTTTTAGAGAAAGTTGCAGATGAACTGATGGACAATATTCAACTAAGTCCACCTGTGGTAGAACATGGGGATCCTTATTATGATTTTTGGTTCGGTTGGGATAATAATATGACTTATCGATTATCAATAAATGACTTAGAAAAAATGCGTGAGAGAGGTCAACCATTGGTTGAGATTACTAAAGATATTGTTAATCAAACTATTAGTGACTTTTTTGTTCTTTTCGAAGATCGTTATGGATACTATAACCTTGAAGATATAATAAATGTTTTGGCTAGATTTTTCATACCTAAACTTTATAATAGATATCTTAAAGAAGATGATACTCCAGATGCCCCTATTGTAATGAGAGAAAATAAAAATATGGAGTCACTAGTTGAACAAACTGCACCACAGATTAGACAAAATGTGGGTAAAATATACCATAAAAATGGATTTATAAATAGAATTGTCACAGACATTTTAAAAATGACTATTTTAAGATCCTTTAAAGTTTTATTTGATTTTAATGGGTTAGGTTTTTCTGGTGGACATCATCTACCTCAATTGTTATATAGGTGGAATGATAATTTAGGGTTAACAGAAGATAGTATAAATGTAGTTAGAAGAAATATGCCAGAATTAGTTAAACAATATTTAAAGAAACAAGATTTGTCTTCCGGAGATGATGATCCTACTATTCCTGTAATATCAGAAATTTTAAGTGATGAAATTATAGAACAGATAAATAATTATCAAAGAGATGAAGATTGGGAACATTGGAATGAGGAATGGATATTAGCGGAAGAAAAAAGGGGTAATGTTCTTAATAAGAAAAAAGAATATTTAGATAAAGTCAAAAAAAAAGTAGTTGACTCTATAAGTGAAGATGATAGATTTTGGAATTTCAATGATATGGTAGAACCTACTTATGATGGTAATGTTGCACCAGTTAGACTTCAAAAAAATGGGTTATTAAATAGTTTAAATGGTGATTGGTTATTTGATAGATTTAGGGACTATTATGGTGAGTTGTACGCATTATCATATGACGAAGTTGTGGAGATTTTTAATACGGCACTTTACCACATATTTAAAAATGGACGTTTAGATGCAATGAATTCTATTTTAATAGGTGATTGGGATTTAGAATATACTCCCTCATTAATACTTAGAAAAGAGGACTGGGGTGGTCATCTTGATAGGGATTATGATTTTTCAAAAATAGAAGACTATATGAAATTTATAAAGGACTCAAGATATGATATAATAGATTTTCATGGTGTGGGTAGTTACTCAAAATTTTTTAGAGGTGGTAGAGCATATGATGTCACATTAAACGATGAAAGATATACTGATGGGTGGACTAAGGAAGACTTTAAACCATATCATGAAGATTTAATATCTGACTTAGAAAATTACCACGGACAAAAACTTACTTCTTAGATTCTAAATATTTCTCAACCCATAATTTAATATCGGTTCTAGTAGTGGTATTATAAATGTGTGGGTAGTTATCTAAAATATAATTTTCTATAATATCGGTACAAATTAATTTTTCTGTTGTCTCATCATAATCTTGGGTAATAGTGTCGCTCATTTTTTAATTTTTTTTATTTTTTTGTTTATTATTATAACTTTCTCATACTCTTCTTCATCGAGTGCGATTTGTTTTTCTTCTAAAAGTTCTTCTAAAGTTTTTTCGTCTGTTTGTGGTATCGGAAACCTCTTACCCAACTGAAACCCTATATAAAATATAAATACTATTAAAACGACTAAAGAACCAATAATTAATCCACTATCCATCATTTTTTATAAAATTTATATGCTCCCACTATTCTACATTTTAATTGTTTAGAATCCCATGGGTTACCAACCACTATCCCATCAATAATTGTGAAGGCGTGTCCTCTAACATGTATTAGGTATCTACCCACATTATATTCTTTAATAAATGTACCTACAGTCATTTGACTGGCTCTTGTTTTACCATAGGTAGTTATAAGTGGGTAATACTTACTATCTAATGTACGTTCTACGTATCGATATTTATATTTATAATCTTCCCAACAGTAATACCTAACGGGCTTCTTAAACGTAGTTTTATCGTGGTTCTTTAACTCTTTATACTTATAACCATTTAATGTCTTTAAACCTACTCTTTCACTCATTGTTAGCGGAAATCTAGGTGTACCTTCACCTTTTTTTCTTTTAAATATTTTTTTGACGTATGAGTGAGCATCATCATAAGGTGATTCAGTGACAGACGCAAACGCTCTTACACAACAATCATTATTCTCACTTTTTGCTATGATACTTTTAGAATATCCAACTATTGCATCATCAGTATCTATAAAGGGAATGTTTGTTTTGGGGTGTTTGAAAACTCTATGTTTATTCATAATGTTTGATTTAATACAAATATACGGAAATTTATTTAATTTTCCAAATATTTATTAAAAGAATATGAAAGAAATTATACGTAAAATATTAAAAGAAGAAGTTTCGACACAACAAGACAACTATCAAAGAAAAATGATTGATGTTTTAAAGCGTGAAGGATTCGATGCGAGAACACCCTACCAAAAAGTATTAAAATACCTTAATGATGTAATGAGTATTGTTGGTATGGATGCGTTTGAGTTGTACCAACTATTTAAAGACAATATGAGTAATACATCTAATGATCCTTTAGTTAGAAAAGATATGAAGGACAGAAAGATGAAAACCGCCAATATAAGAGCGAGAGATTTAGTGGTTAATAGAATACCATTTAAGGGTAGTAATACACACGCAGAATATAACAATGGTTCATATGTAGTATTTTCTTATGATTGGTATCCTGTATTTGTCTATAAGGATGGACAATGGTTTGAGAATGAAGATGGTTTCTCTATGTCCACTAAAAAACAAATGAGTCAAATGAGACCTATGAATTTTAATTTAAATCAAAATGATTTTAATATTATTAAAACCAATAAAGATAAATTGTGGGATATTATTAGAGGATGAAAAATTTAATTAAAAAAATTTTAAAGGAAGAGTATAGTGAAAGAATTGAGGACTATAAAAAAAACATGTCAACACTACATCAAGAATACTTCACTAACAAACAAATATTACCTTTAATAATAAAATATTTAGACAGTATCATTAATATAGATATGATCGTTAAATCGAATGAAAATTCTACAACATATACTGTTTATTTTGATGATGTAGAACCTATCGCTAAACATTATTGTTATGGGTGTAGTGGTACATTCCATTACCCTACAGGTACACACGATATATACACTATGTCACATGCGGAAGATAATGATCAATTTACTAGTGCAGTAGAAGGTGCGTTAATAGATATGTTCGGTGGTGAATCAAGTGATATGGAATTTTATAGTATTATTTATCAATATTTATTTGATAGAATAAAAAAACATATGGATAATGATCCCATAAATGATTATCCTGAAGAACACGATATGGATTGGTAATGAAAAATTTAATTAGAAAAATATTAAAGGAAGAGATAGATAAACAACAACAATTCTTAGAAAAGGTTGTGGACCACATGGTGAAAGGTAGTACGATAGACCATGTGGAAGAAGAAATACGATATCCCTTCACCAAATTCACACCACTTACCTATAAAGAAAAAAGAAAACCATACGCATATATTGAGTTATCTTCCCTATCGACTTTAGCGGGTGCAGGTTTATTTAATAGTTATTGTGAGGAAATATTCGCATTAACTGAAGAGGAAACAAAATATGTATGGAAAAAATGGTTTAGGATAATGAGAGATAAGGTATTAGAGAGTGGGAAATATAATGATCGTTGGTGGGTGGAAAAGGCAAAAGATAAATAATATATGAAAAACCTTATTAGAAAAATATTAAAAGAGGAGTCACCAAACTTCAGTAAGTTTGAATTGGGTGCATATAAAATTATCGATAGAGATGGTATTAATAAATTTATTGGTGAACATCTTAGACATATGGGACTTACGACAGAGGAAG
>Ga0257114_1002648_pt1 | contig 11821 bp, 16 predicted proteins | sample SI112_10mmetaG_FD_190149 | JGI IMG/M metagenome (GOLD analysis project Ga0257114, IMG submission 190149) | Marine microbial communities from Saanich Inlet, British Columbia, Canada - SI112_10m | ecosystem: Environmental > Aquatic > Marine > Inlet | place: Canada: British Columbia | collected... | reverse complement strand
ATGAGCTAAATGATGGCTATGCACTTGCGTGTCAGACGGCCCTTAAGACTGATATCAAAGTGATGGTTAATTTAAAAAAATAAAAAGGAGTAAAAATGAAAAATTTAAAAGCAATATGTGCTATGATAATCTGGACAGCTTTTTCTATATTTGTGTTATATTCACTAGGTGCTCATATTCATTACCGCGAAATTATCTGGGCAATACCCACATCAATATCGTTACTAATTGTTCATATGATAAACATGATTATATATTTTACCATTACAGGTAAAGAACCATATAAGTGGTTCAAAGCCTCTTAAAATTAATTGAGTGACGGGATTACTTATATTTTTCCGTCACTCAAGCTATTTTGAATAAATCTTGATGAAATTAATCGTAATCGATAGAAAATAAAAATAGAAAAAATAATTAATCCTAAAATCATGCCTATCCACATACCCTTAGCTCCTAATGCCGTAGTGAAACCAAAGTTTGTAAGAAAATAACCAAAAGGAATTGCAAAAATCCAATATGATATAATTAGATAGATCATTGGAATAAATGTATCTTTGTAACCCCTTAGCGCCCCTAAGCTTCCCATTTGAATTCCGTCAGGTATTTGAAAAATTGCAGCAAATACAAGAAGATTTACAGCTACATTGAATACTAATACATCTTTTGTATAAAAGGATGTGAAGGTTTCTTTCAAGAAAATAAGAATTATCATATTAATAAAAGCCCCTAATAAGCAGAGTGATACAGAGGTATAAGATGAATAACGAGCATCTATGAGCCTTTTTTCACCTATTAAATTACCAATACGAGTCGCTGCAGCTAAACCAATAGCTAACGGTAACATAAAGACGATACTAGCTATATTAAGCGCTATAGCATGGCCTGCTAGAATAACCTCTCCAAGTCTACCTATTATTATAGCTGCTCCTGAAAACATGCTCATTTCAACGAAAATACCTACCCCAATAGGAGTACCTAATTTAAAAATTTCGTAAGTAGTAGCTTTTGAAGGCATTGAAAATTTCTTAGTTAACTCAGTTTTTTTATATTTACTTGAAAAAGTAACTATTAAACTAAGTGAAATTAGCATCATAAAAGACACCAGGGATGTTGCATAACCACAACCAACACTCCCCATTTCTGGAAAACCAAAATAGCCAAATGCAAAAATAATATCTAAAGGAATATTGATTAAGGATCCAAAGAAGACAACGGCAAAGACTGGTAATGTCAAAGTCATGCCTTCGCTGTAAGAACTTAAATATCTAAACAAAACATAAAAGAACATTCCGAAGGAAACCGCCTTAAGATAAGAAACTGATATTGCTAAAATATCCTTATCAAGAGCGAAAAAGATTAAAATCTCACTAAAAATTAAGAATATAAAAAATATTAAAATAGCTAAAGTTATGGCCACCCAGAATATCTGCCTCATTTTTTCACCAATTTCAGTGTATTTCTTTGAGCCATACAGTTGAGCAATTATTGGAGTTATAGCGAACATTATACCTTGAAAAAGCATATAAATTGGAAAGGTAAAAGCATTTGCTATTACTAGTCCCGATAGTTCATCTGCCCCATACCTTCCAGCTACTATTGTATCTGTGGTATACATAATCATATACGAAAGTTGAGACCCTAGTATCGGAATACCTATTTTTAAAAAATGTTTTGATTCTTTTAGAAATTTTTTCATAAAAGTACTTATAGCTAATTACAAAATTAATTAAACTGATGTTTTAAATTGATTTTTTATTTTTTTTTATATGATATCTTAGTTTTAACAATAAATTGGGGGATTTATAATGTTATTAAGACTTATCTTATTATTTATGTTTCTGTCTTCAGTTTTTGTAATGCTGAATGCTGTCTATAAATGGTTTGGTTTTCTTCAGCCATACTAATAGTTTTTTCATCAACTTGATTTTTTTTTGATAATTAGTAATATTTAACTATGCAAAAATCACAAAGATTAAGTAAATCTGAGAGAGCAAGAGAGAGAAGAGCAAAAGTTAGAGAAATTGTAGAATTAAAAATAAGTAATTTATATTCTCGCCTTCATAAACTCAGATTAAAAAACAAAAAATAAAAACCGCTAATTAAAAGAAGTTAATTTTTTCAAATAGATTGGTTCAATGGCTTTTTTATACTTATTTGATTTTATTAATTTTTAAAATTGATTGGTTGTAGGTTTAATTAAATTATTTAGTTATCAACCCAGTATTATAAAATGAGTAGTTAATTACACATTTATGAATCATATTGATTGTATGTGTTAATAATTTTATATTTTAAGAAAAGAGGTAAAAATCATGACTGATATTATTCTATTAACACTTTTGTTTTATTTTATTCAAATACCAATTCCAATGATTATAGGGCTAACAAAAGGAATTTCTATTTCTTATTATTTCTCGGCCAGAGATGATGCTGTTAAAATCCCAGTTCTTTCGGAGAGAGGGATAAGAGCGACTAATAATTTGAGAGAAAGTTTATTTATCTTTATCCCTCTATCTATTCTAAGCATTATTTTCGATATCGATATCACAATGGCTGCCAGTTTGTGGCTGGTTGTTAGGGCCATTTATTTAGCTTTATATTACTTGGGCGCTAATTTAATCAGAACAATAGTCTGGGGAATTTCAATTATATGCTTAATTGATATGGGAATTAGAATTTTTAAACACGCTATTTGATTAATTTCTAATACATTTTTACTACTAATCTTAACTATATAATGGGTGCAAAATGAAAAAAATTATTATCATTATTCTTTCACTTATGGTTTTTTTGCCAATTAACGCAAATGAAACTCAATCCGTCTGGAATAAAGAAGAAGAGACTAATGCCGATTTATGTCAGGCTGCAATTGAGAAAGGTTCTGAGGTTAAGTTAAAGACTTCTAAATCCTTGGAAAGAACTGCTTACTTCCTTGATGGATCTTTCTATATGCTAACAGATTATAATGAATTTATAATTTGTTTTAAGTACTCTAAAAAAGATTTACAGATAAAATAAATCCAAAAAAAAGGGAGCTTAAAATTAATTAAGCTCCCTAAATTCAAAACTAAAAATATTTAGGCATTTGAGTCTTTTGCAGCAGCTGCAAAGATTACAAGTCCAAATAAGATTTTGTTAACAAAATCTGCAAGATTGTAGATTAAGTTAAGACTGTTTGCATCTACACCACCTGCTGTTAGGTAGCCAAGGAAGTAACCAGCTGGATAAATAATCCAACCAATTGTTACAATCCATTTCATTGCGGCATAAGCAGTTTGTGCAGCTTCATTTCCACTAGCTGAATTTGCTTTAGCAGTTTCACCAGCAAAGATTTCATAAATAATATAAAACCAAGCTGCCATTCCTACTACAAAAGCTGGTAGAGCACCTACTAAGCCTGCTTCTCCAAGATAACCTGCAAGAAGCATAACAATTGATCCAATTAATAATTTATAAAATATTGCAGCTCTAACTGTTGTTACAGCCTTAAGAATTAAATAAAATTCGATGATTAAAAGCGGAACTGTAAGAAGCCAATCAATATATCTATATACTGTTGGTGAAGCACCAGTTTCAATCCACATTCCTCTCATATAAAGATAATGCCAAAAAGCAATACCTGTTACTAGTCCTGCTACAGTCAGTGATGTTTTCCACTTGTTGCTTACTGTTCCTCTTTCTAAAAAGAAGAAAGCAGTTGCGGCCAATAAAGCTGCAGAAACAAACCAAAAGGAAATACCAACGTAGTCAGTAGATTCTAAAATAGTATGCATAGTTTAATCTCCCATAAAATAACTAATTGAGAATGGATATTAAGTGGAAATAATTAAGTGTCAATTATAAAATACGATAATTTTTTTAGTAATTTTCTTAAAATATTATATAAAAGTAATTCTAAAAATTAAAAAGCTTAAGGAAAGGTTTTATATGGTAAAGTTATTAGAGAAAATTATCATAACGGCTCTTGTGATGAGTGTATTGATTGTAATTCTAAAGTTAGTAATTTTTGATTTTATTATAAAAACTCTCATATATTAGATTTATGAGATAAATCTATGATTAAAATGATCTTTTATTCAATACTGCCTTTGCTAGTCTTATATATTTTTCTTAAAATAATACTAATATTTCAATCATTCATTTAATTTAATGAATACAATGCTATTGTTTCAAAGTCTATAATATCAAGCGTCTTTATGTTTGTTGACTCTGTTATAATAGGTGGTGCAACTCCACTTTCATAAGCCTCAAGCCATCGATTTGCACACAAGCACCATTTTTGACCTGGTTTTAAGCCAGGAAAATCAAACTCTGGTCTTGGCGTAGATAAATCATTTCCGACTTCAAGTGAAAACTTCAGGAATTCATCTGTAAGTATCACACAAACTGTATGAAGACCTCGATCATGGTTATCTGTATCACAACACCCATTTCGAAAAAATCCCGTTAAAGGATCTTGTGAGCATAATTCTAGGGGTCTACCGTGAATATTCATTTGGTTACTTTTTTTCATACTTAGCCCTCCAATTCAAAGACATAAATAGCGTTTCCGTTATCTGGCTGATATATTTGAGGGCTTACTAGAGATGTTAAAGCCCTAAAAACACCCATGCCAGTGGTAACTGCAACATATTGCTTATTATCGATGCTGTAAGTTATAGGAAACCCATGAAGGGCTGAGCTTAATCTTGTTTTCCAAATAAGTTCGCCAGAGTTTGAATCAAACGCATTAAGATATCGATCGAGGTCGCCTATAAATGTAATTCCACCATCTGTAGTTAATGATGAGGTTAAAAACATCGCTTCTTGTTCATGGGACCATTTTATTTTCATTTCATTAAGGTCAACTGACAATAGTTGTCCTATTTTTCCATTCGTCCCAGGTTTTTCATAAGAGCGAGAGTCTGCGCCAAATCCACCGAAGCCTACTTTTTTTTCAACCTCTCGACCCACCATATCAGCACATAATTGATGAAGGGGAATAATTAGTGAATTATTTTTTTTATCATAGGAAACTGCTTGCCAGTTGTGACCACCATAAATTCCCGGGCATACAGAAAAAGATTTATTGATTTTTGAATTTAGAATATCATCTCTGTATTTAAGTTTTCCTGTTTTATAATTAATCTCTTCATATATATTTTGATCAACAGTTTCTAGCAAACTAATGAACTTTCCATTCGTTCTATCCATTTTCCATAAAATTCCATCTTTACCAATTGTGTATAAAAGTTTTTGATTTTTATAATTTACTAAAACTCTCTCAAATCCAACCTCCATATCAATTGTTTCGCCTGGTATATGTTGATAAAACCAATCTATTTTTCCTGAATTGGGATTAATAGCTAAAGTAGAATTTGTATATAAGGCAGAGTCTTTTGTTGTCATTCCTCTACTGTCTGCTACCCATGGTTTCGCTTGGGAAGTTCCTATAAAAAATAGGTTTAAATCAGGATCGTAACTTCCTGGAATCCAGGTGTCTCCTCCTGCACGAAAAACTTTATCTGTATTCCCCCATGTATCACCATATTCATCCTCTGGATTGGCAATAGTAGATGTTCTCCATAATTCTTTTCCATTATCTGGATCATGACCCGTTATAAAACACCCATCTTCAATATATCTCTCGCAGCCATTAATACCACTAACAATAACTCCATTTGCAACTATTGGGCCGCTAGTATGGGTATAACCATCTTTAAAATTAGCTTTTTTAGTTTTCCATATTAATTTTCCTGTTTTTACATCGAGGGCAATAAGAGATGCATCATAAGTGGCCATAAAAATTTTATCTTCATATATTGCTATATTTCTTGTTGGACCACCTAATGTCCTAGAACCTTTTGGGAAAGGATAACTATATTCCCAAATTAATTCTCCATTCCTAGCATCTAAAGCCTGAATGATATTACCAGGGTTTGTTAGAAACATAATTCCTTGGCTGACAAGAGGCGTTACTTGATTGCTTCCTTCGTTCATACTAAGACTCCAGGAAAGCTTCAGATCTTTAATATTTTCAGTATTTATAATCTTTAATGGACTAAAACCTTGTCCATCAATTGTTCTTCGCCAGGAAAGCCAGTCTGAGGAAGGTGGGTTATTTATGTCCTCTAGGGATATATTTTTAAAACTTTTTATAACTTTGTTTTTAAAATTAGTTTTTCTCTCGTTAGGTTGATCTATTGTGCTCGGATCACTAAAAGCAACCCAACTATCATCTGTTTTTTTATTATTAGAAGTTAATATATAGTTATGAATTTTTTTATAGGATTTATCACTTAATAAACCTTGCTGGCCAGGTGGCATTGACTCTTTTGTATAATCAAAAAGACTCTGAAATCCTCTCTTTTCCCATTTTTCAATAAACTGCTTACCTATTAAGGATGATCCATGTGCTGTGCCTCTTAGGGTTAATGAATGACAGTCGGAGCAAAACTCTTCGTATTGACTTTCGCCTGACGTAATATCTTGTGTAAGCACCTCTTTTGGGTCTAGAAGCTGAATACTAAAAAGTAAGATAATTAAGGGTAATATGTATTTATTGATATTTTTCATACTATTTTCCTTTAAAACTATATATAAATAAATGAATTTTATAATTTATAGTGCGTCAATAAGTGATATTAAAATTTTAAACTAAAGAGTCTATATAAGTATACAAATAAATAGAGAGGTTAGGATATGACAGCAATTTTGGTGATTTTAATTTTTATAGCAGCCATACTTTTTCTTAATAAAATAACTTACGGTCGGTTTGATTAATTTTTTTCTTTTTGCATCCAGCTTATGAGCGGTAACATTGGGATTATCCAAGAAAGTCCTCCAAAGAAATAAAATAAGAAAGTTTCAAATTTATTAAAATTAGGGAGCAATATTTCACCCAAAATACTTACCAAAGCCATAAAAAAAATTAACCAAACTGGAATAATAATTGTACCAATTAGTTTTTTATTCTTTTGTTTAAAATAACTCATAAAACGCTAACACCTTTATCAATGAAATAACCTACTATTCTATATAACGAGATTTAAATTGAATGAAACTAAAAAAAATACAAACCTACCTTTAATTATTTGGTCTTCAATATTGCTATTCCTCTTAATTCTCCTTGTTTTAATTGGGGGAGCTACAAGAATTACAGATTCTGGTCTTTCCATCACAGAATGGGAGCCAGTTTTTGGAGTATTTCCGCCTTTATCTTATGACTCTTGGATAGTTGAGTTTGAAAAATACAAAAAAATCCCAGAATATACTTTGATTAATAGCTCTATGACTATGGCTGAATTTAAAGTCATTTATTTATGGGAGTGGGGACACAGATTGTTGGCTCGTTTGGTTGGTTTAGTTTGTGTGGTTCCTTTTTTAATTTTTTGGAGTATGAAAAAATTATCTAAGAGTATTATTAGAAGATCAATGCTAATTACTATTTTAATTGGCATCCAAGGTTATATTGGTTGGTATATGGTTCAAAGTGGCCTTACCGAAAGAGTTGATGTTAGTCAATACAGGCTCACTGTTCACTTGTGTATGGCTTTTATTATTATTTACAATACCTTAATGCTTTTATTTGAAGTATCAAATATACAGTTATCTAAAAGAGATGGCCTAAGGCCTTTGTGGTCTTTAATGTTTTTAATTATAGTATTTGTGCAAATTTTTTCAGGTGGCTTAATGTCTGGCTTGGATGCTGGGTTAATTTACCCAACTTGGCCTTTTATGGGCTTAAGCATTGTTCCATCAGATTATTGGATTCCAAGTATAGAAGTACTCAATCTATTCGAAAATAGATCAAATGTTCAATTTAATCATAGAACCCTTGGCTACGTTGTTTTTATTACTGGCCTAGTAAATGTTTATTTTTCAAGGAAAAATGAATTTATTCTTAAGATTTCTTTGCTGATATTGCTTTTAGTATTTATTCAAATAGTTCTTGGTATCTTTACTATTATATTAATGGTCCCTTGGCAAACAGCCATTCTTCATCAGTTTTTTTCCTTGCTAGTATTTTCATTTGTTGTGTTCTCGTTGTATTTATCCAGACAAGGTAAATAATTACCTATAGATAAATTATTGATATATATAATAAATATTAATAAATTGACAAAAATACTATAAATATATAGAAGTTTTTGAATTAACAAAATAAAGATAATAGATATGAAAACAACAGTTTCTACTAAACATACAGAAATAACAAAGAAATGGATTCTAATCGACGCTACTGACCTTGTTGTCGGTAGATTAGCTGCTTTTGTTGCGAATAGATTGAGGGGCAAACATTTACCTTCATTTACTCCTCATGTTGATGATGGAGATTTTGTAATCATTACTAATGCTGAAAAAATTCATTTTACTGGAAATAAGTTTCTAGATAAGAAATATTATAAGCACACCGGCTTCCCAGGCGGAATTAAATCTACAACTCCTGAAAAGATTCTAGCAGGAAAATTCCCCGAGAGAATAATCCAGAAAGCTGTAAGAAGAATGATGCCTTCAGGACCTTTGTCCAATACTCAATTTGGAAATTTGAAGGTATATGCTGGCTCAGAGCATCCTCATGAAGCTCAAAAACCCGAAGTAATTGATGTATCATCGTTAAATAACAAGAATGTGAAAAGATAATGGAAATAGAAATAGAAAATATTGAATCCTTAAAAGATATTTCAGAAACTGAAATTCAGATACCTCTGCCAGAAAAGAAGGTGGATGAGCTAGGAAGGGCTTATGCTACAGGAAAGAGAAAAAATGCTGTAGCACGCGTATGGTTAAAAGCTGGATCTGGAGTTATTAAAATTAATAATAAGGTTAGCGATGATTATTTTGCTAGGCCTGTTTTAAGAATGCTTATTAACCAACCTTTAGTAGCTGCGGATAGAGTCGATCAGTTTGATATTATTTGTTCTGTTACAGGTGGCGGCTTATCAGGTCAGGCTGGAGCTATTCGTCATGGAATTTCTAAGTGTTTGGTAAATTTTGAACCTGAAGTAAAAAAAGCACTTAAACCAGGAGGCTTTTTAACAAGAGATTCTCGTGTTGTAGAGCGTAAAAAATATGGTAGAGCCAAAGCTAGAAGAAGCTTTCAGTTCTCAAAGCGTTAATAGAAATTTTTATAATTTATTTAGAGCGCTTCTTAAAGCGCTCTTTTTTTGTCCAAAAATTAATAGTAAGGTAGTTTGAATGAGTGAGAAAAAATATAATATAGCTTTGCTGGGCGGAAGAGGTTATGTAGGTCAGGAAATTATCAAGCTCTTAAATAAGCATCCTGTTTTTAATCTTTCTATGGCTTTTTCCAAATCTCTTGCTGAAAAAAATGTTGAGGGATATATAAAAAATTCTAACCTAAAGTATACTAAGTTAAGTTTAGAATCATTATCTTTGCCTGATGTAGACATAGTGATTTGTGCATTAGGGAATGGTGAGTCATCAAGTTATATCGATCAAATTGAAAAAATAAATAATTCGATTATTATTATAGATATTGGCTCTGACTATAGATTTGATGATGAGTGGAGCTATAGTGTTCCTGAAATACATAACATTTTAAAAGGTACAAAAAGAATTAGCAATCCTGGTTGTTATGCGACAGCAATTCAGCTAACTATTGCCCCTTTGAAAGATTATATAAATTCAAAAGTTTCATGTGTTGGAATATCTGGCTATAGCGGTGCAGGCTCAACTCCTAATGATAAAAATAATCCTGAAATTTTAAGGAATAATATTTTACCATACTCTTTAACTAACCATACTCATGAAAAGGAAGTTAAAAGGCATTGTTATGAAAAAATTACCTTTTCACCGCATGTTGCGGAATTTTTTAGAGGTATTCTTGTTACATCGCATTTTTCGCTAGACCAAAAGACTTCAGAGTCAGAGGTTTATGAAATTTTTAAGGAATTTTATTTAGCTAAAAAATTAATAAAAGTTGATAAGAATCCACCTCTTATTTCCAATATTATAAATACTAACCTTGCTAGTATAGGAGGCTTTTCATTGGGCGACGATGGAAAGAGTTTGGTCGTATGCAGTGTAATTGATAATTTATTAAAAGGGGCTGCAACTCAGTGTATACAAAATTTAAATGCAGCATTTGGCATAGAGGACTCTTTATATCTTGAAGATACACATATTTAACTTTATTAGTTAATTATGAAATCAAACTTTCTTTTATTTATGATTGTTTTCCTGGTTACTAGTTGCGGAACAAGTGAGAGTATTAGGAGTAAATATCTTTATAGCGATAAGGTAAAAGAAGTACTAACTGATGAGGAATATTACAAATTAGATAAAGAGGCAAAATGGCCATCAGTCAATCGCAGTAATGTTTGCATTGTTAATGAAGGCGAAGATAATTTTAGCTTAGATATTAAAGAGGCTTTATCTAAAAAGTAATGATGTTGAAAATATGAGAGAATTAGAAAAGTTAGATAGACTACCTCCTTATGTTTTTACAGAGGTTAATAGAATTAAAGATTCTGCTAGAGCAAAAGGAAAGGATATTATCGATTTTGGTATGGGTAATCCTGATATACCAACACCAAAGCATATAGTTGATAAGCTTGTAGAAACAAGCTTAGACCCTAAAATGCATAGATATTCTGCATCTAGAGGTATCTCAGGCCTAAGAAAGGCAAATGCAAAATACTATGAAAGAAGATTTAATGTTAAATTAGATTATGACAAAGAAATTATCGCCACTATAGGCTCTAAAGAGGGTCTTGCAAATATGGCTCAAGTTCTAGCATCTGATGGTGATACTATTTTGGTTCCTAATCCCGCTTACCCAATCCATGCTTTTGGATTTATCATAAATGGAGCAAATTTAGTTCATTATAATGTGAATTCAGGTATTGATCTAATGACAGAAATTTCTTCAAAAGTAGAGGGCTCTAAAAAAGACATTAAGGCAATGATACTTAATTTTCCCTCTAATCCAACAGCAGAAATTTGTTCCTTGGATTTTTATAAAGAAATTGTTCCTTATGCAAAAAAGCATGACATTATTTTATTATCAGACTTAGCCTATGCAGAAATCTATTTTGATGAAAATGAGATTCCTGCCTCTATTCTCGAAGTTGAAGGAGCAAAGGATATTGCTGTTGAATTTACATCACTCTCCAAAAGTTTTTCAATGCCAGGCTGGAGAATGGGTTTTGCAGTAGGAAATGAGTATTTAATTTCTGCTTTAACTAGAATAAAATCTTATCTTGATTATGGTGCATTTACTCCTATTCAAGTTGCTTCAGCTGCAGCTTTAAATAGTGAAAAATCTATAATTGATGAAATTAGAAATGTTTATAAGGCAAGAAGAGATGTGCTTGTTGAGTCTTTTTCAAGATCAGGTTGGGATGTTCCTAGTCCAAAAGCAACAATGTTTGCTTGGTCCCCTTTGCCTGACAAATATAAAAATTTATCATCTTTAGAGTTTTCAAAAATTCTTTTAGAAGAGGCTGATATTGCTGTATCACCTGGTATTGGTTTTGGAGAAAATGGCGAAGGTTTTGTAAGACTTTCAATGGTTGAAAATGAACAAAGAATTCGTCAAGCTGCTAGAAATTTGAAAAGGCTTCTTGATGAATGATCCTATTAAAATTGGTATTGCTGGCCTTGGAACCATTGGATCCGGTGTAATTAAGAATTTACTTAGAAACAAGAAAGAATTAGAAGATAAATACAACTTTAGATTTCAAATATCAGGTATTTCAGCGTTTAATAAAAATAAAGTCCGGTCTTTTGATGCCAATCAGTTTACTTGGTTCGATAATCCGATTGACCTAGCTAAAGATTCTAGTATTGAACTAGTAATAGAGTTAATTGGTGGTGA
>Ga0257114_1002646_pt1 | contig 11831 bp, 13 predicted proteins | sample SI112_10mmetaG_FD_190149 | JGI IMG/M metagenome (GOLD analysis project Ga0257114, IMG submission 190149) | Marine microbial communities from Saanich Inlet, British Columbia, Canada - SI112_10m | ecosystem: Environmental > Aquatic > Marine > Inlet | place: Canada: British Columbia | collected... | reverse complement strand
ATCTTTGCTAGAGGCATTCTGATTAGAAATAGTCTTAAATTCTATCGACTTTGATAGATGATTTATTGCTCGCTGCTCATCAATAGTGAAATTGATGGGTGTGGGATTCTTATCAATTGAAGGTGTATGCAAAAAGGCATTGATTAGCATTAAAGTCATCAAAGCCAAGACGCTTATAATAATAATTTTTGAAATTGCTTTCATGGCGCACCTCTCTTATTAATTGAGTTAGTTCTTATTGAGTTCATCGGCCACCCAACTGATAGACCAATTATGCCCGAGCTTATTGCCTTTGTATGTCTCAGGAAGTCTAGTCACGGTGCTGCCGTTTATTTCAACGACTTGTGGATCATAGCTCAAATCCTTAAAGGCCCCATCTAGCTCTTGGATGGTTCTCCATTGATGCAAGTTAGTTCCAGCTCTTAAAGAATTAGGAATTTGATAATCGCAGAATGAAGACAATCCATCCATACCTTTAAGCGGACCAGCAATAGAATGAATTTGTAATGGCACATCTATATCCCATGCCTCAGAAAATATAGTTACTAAAAGCCCTCCATAACTATGACCCAGTAATACAACATTATTTAAGTTGGGACTTTGATCTAGTTTGGACTTGATAGAGAGGAGTAAATTATTGACGCTAGGGCTTGGGCATGAATCGTCATCCCAGCGAAAAAAGGACACTAAATTGGTTGAATGATTAAGTTTCTGCAATGGGTATACCCATTCATAACCTCGGCTATTACTGCCATGAACGCCTATCAAAAGAGTCTCTTCAGTAGAAGTGCTACTTTCCAAATCATGCAAACCATAAGGCAAGGATGTTAAGGACTTGCCCGATTCAAATACGTCCTGATTAAGATTAAAATTTTCTAAAGAAGGCGGCATATCTTCGCCACAAGAAAATAAAATAAATATCCCGGTAACTAAAATTAATTTTTTATAAATCATCTTATTTCCTTCCATGTCCAGTTTGAATTAATGAGATAGTTAAAGACAGCTGCAATCGCAATACCTATTAAGTTTGCATAAATATCATACATCCCGAAGGATAATAAAAGGATTAAAAAAATTAGATAATTAATTATCGCAGCCAGTCCACTAACCAGATGAAACTTTATAAATTTCACTCTAATTCTACTCACAGAAAACCTTCGGCCGAAGGTCCAGTAATTATTAAGAATAAAATTAGATATCAATGCCGACTCAATAGATATGATTGGAGCTATCAGCTGTGACAATTCAAAGTATCTTGTCAATAATGCATACAAGCCAAGATTGATTACCACGCCAGACAATCCTACTAAAGAATATTTAATAAAATCCTCCATATTTCTAAAACCAAGTCTTGGAATATTCAAAAGAAATTCGATCTGATCATGCAAAGATAGCTTAGAGTCCCCATCTTTTCTTGAGTTAAATATAATAGGTATTTCCGAAATATTTGCGCCTCTCCAGGCAAGATCACATATTAATGAGGATTGAAAAGAATAACCTCTAGTAGATAAAAAATTTAAGTTACAGCCTTCTAGTAAAGATGCTCTTATAGCTCGATAACCAGATGTGCAGTCCTGGAGGTCAGAAACTCCACCCACATATCTAACTAAAAAATTACCTACCTTGCTTATTATTAATCTTCTTGCAGAAAAATCTGGCGTGGAGCCTCCCTCTACAAATCTTGAGCCAATAACAACATCTCTTCCTTTGTTAATTTCTTTCAAAAAAATAGGGATTAAAGAAGCATCGTGTTGGCCATCAGAATCCATTTGGAAAATAACATCTGCATTTAAATGATCCAAGGCATACTTAAACCCTCTTTTGTACGCATCTCCAAGACCTCTTTTGTTGCCAGTGATTAAATTAACTGAAGCTTTGGTCTTAATAATACCTTTAACAATCTCTTGTGTTTGATCTGATGAATTATCATCTACTACTAAAATAGAAAAGTTTGATGCAGGTTGATCAGATTGTTGATGCAGAATCTCATCAATAATATTTTTTATATTGCCTGCTTCATTATAAGTTGGCAGTACAAAACAAATATTGCTTAGTGTGTCTGCAGAATTTAGATCCATGAATCAAACCACATTTTTGAATAAAAACTTTCATCTGAAATTTCAAATCCCAGCTGTATGGGAAGCCAATAAATACTTGAGAGCAAAATAAGGGCAAGGGCAAAACTATATAGGAGCTTGGTTTCAAAGGTATTTCTTTGAATTAAACGATATATAAAATAAGCCAAGGCAAAAAATGAAAAGATTGCTGCGGGCTGGTAATGATAGATAAAGGTTGATCTTGAAGCGAGGGCCCAAGGTAGAAAATTTGCGTAAAAGCCAAACAGAATAAAGCTTGATAAATATAGCTCCTCTCGAATTTTTCTATTACCCAAAGATTCTGAAAGGTAGCCGATCCACTTCAATGAAAGAATCACAACAGCTATCAATGAAAAGAAATTCAGGGCTGGATTCGGGAAAAGATGTATGGCCTTAAAGACCTCAACATCAACAATCATAGATCCTGACTGAGCGCCTGATTCAAAAAAATAAGCTATGGGTCTTATCATCATAGGCCAGGTATACCATGGGGAACTGTAAGGGTGTAACTTTTGATCGGTGTTCTCGAAGTGATATGAAATCATTTGAGAATGTTGATCTATTAGATTGCTGTTGTTGTGTAATAAATCGGGAAGCCAGAATGCTAGATACACTAAGAAAGGAAAGAGAAAAACTAAACCTAATGCCTTGAAGTGAAATATTGCAATTACTTCTTTCACATCCTGACGGTGAGTAATGTATTTATGTAATATAAAAAATTGAAATGTCACTAAAAGACCCGATAACCAAAACCCAAGTCCATTCCATTTAACAGACACCGCGGCCCCTAGTAAAAAACCTGCTAGAGCAAAGTAACTCAAGCTATTACCCTTAATCCCTTTAATTAAAAATAACATGGCCATCAAACCAAAGAGGCTAAAAAATATGTTTATTAATCCCAACCTAGAATCAACTAAAAGGGAGCCATCTAGTGTTAAAAACAATGCTACCAGCAAGGCAAATCCTCTTTGATTGAAGATCTCTAAAGCAAGTTTATAGCCGACATATATAAGCATTACGCCAGACAATGCACTGACCCACCTAAAAGCCAATGGATTAATATCCTTAATATCAGTAATCCCAAAATTAATGACCTCTGTCCAGGGAAGTAAATGATATAAATAAATACCCAGACTTAACAGATAGGATCCAAGCGGAGGATGAACTGAGAAAAAATTTTTACCTTCCAGATAATTGAAGGCAAAAACAGGATAAAAGACTTCGTCAAAAACTGGCCAAGGTATTTGACCTAAATTGTAAAATCTAAGAATTGAACCTATTAAAAGTATAAACCCAATTGGCAAATATAATTTTATGGTACGCAAGACTATTTTATAAATCCGGCCGCTTTATCCATGGTCTCTACCTTGCTTTCTTCTAGTCCTGCTTCTAAAGCATCATTTCTAATGGTCTTATATTCATAAGGGAAAATTGATTCCTTTCGAGTATGTAAAAAGTAAACGAGAAGTCCCCAAAGGTTCAGGAATACACAGAGATAAAGCACCCAAGGCCTTATCAAATCTGCAAAAAATATAAACATGATTATCTGTAATGTTGTCTCAGGTTTAGAAAAGAGCACTATGAAGCCTAGTCTTCCTGGAAGGATAATCATCCACAAAAGCATCATGATAAGAGCCAAGCTTAAAAATATAAGTTCTAACTCAAATCGCGTTACGGCGCCTTCCATTAAAGCATTTAGTGCCACAAATCCTAGCAAAAAACATACTGATGCATGCATTTTATAACTAGTCACTTCTCGCATAGCGAGATAGCTATTTATTTTTCCATTTCTCAAATTCCAGGACTTTTCCTTAGAAAAGGAATCTAGAATTTCAAATATACCTATGCCTAGATAAACAATTAACTCGATCCACAAAATAACCTTTAAAAGAGTCGTTAACTCTAGTAAATCATTTGCTTCCATACATTCTCCTTAAAAGAATTAGTTTAAACAATTAATTGGGTATACAGAAAAAAAACCCTCCGAGAAGAGGGTTTTTAATGGACTCCAAAATTTTTAAAAAGGGTAAAAAGTCATCTCCACCGTTTCAGTCTCTAAGTTCATGACAGTCTCACAATAATTCATATTGCCATCAGAGACGTCATCTAATGACCAAAACTTCATGATTGCACCTTCCCTTCTAAAAACACCTTGTCTGCTTCCGCCTTGTCTTACTCCATTATTAAAACCCACACCTCTTCCAGTGAAAAAACCTTGATCTGGAAGCGCTGAATTACGAGTTACGTTGTAGGTTAAAAAAACTTTACCGTATCTTCCTGCTTCTGAGGATACTGTTATAACACCCCCATCATCTTTAAGTTCTATTGAAGTAATTTTTCCGGACAAAGAAAAAGACTCTCCTTTTGGGTCGTGAGCTAGGGCGACTAGAGAAAAAGTTACAGAAAGGATTATTGTTAATCCTAGTTTTAGAAATTTCATAGTGTTCTCCTTTTTTTTATGAAAAGATATACTGACCTTATCAAATTAATCATTGGAGGAAAAATGATAAAAAATTTAAGTTTAGCTCTGGCTTTGCTCTCTCTCTTTTCATGCGGAGCAAATATGGATAATTCTGAAAATAACGGAGAGCCAGATGGATCTCATGCATCAGCTGAATGGCAAATTTGGGCTTATTCAACAGCCGCTCCTGATTTCATAGGTGATTTTGCTACAGTTAAAGATGGCAATGGAAAGGTGATAAGAGAAGGAACAAATAGTTGGGTGTGTCTTGCCTTTAATCCAATGCCAGAAGGAGGATTCAATACTCCTCATGATGCAAACCCTGCTTGTGGGGATGCAGCCTCTTTGGCTTGGGTAGATGCGTACATGAATAATACAATTCCTGAGATGGAAAGTGATGGCTGGCTCTGGATGCTTCACGGAGATACAGGAGTAGATAATTTCAGAGCCTATTCTGAAGGCGACAGAGAGGGATCAAATCCTATTCACTTTATAGAGTCAGGTCCTCATTTAATGCTCTTACCTAAAGATCCTAAAACTATTGATACTCAAACCACTGATTTTGATACTGGTGCTCCCTACGTCATGTTTAAGGACTCTCCTTATGTTCATCTTATGATTCCTACCGAAGATTATTATGACTATCAGCCAAGTGCTGAACCGAAGTAGTCGAATATAGTATTTAAAAAATAGGCCTAAGGGCCTATTTTTTTTGTTGTGTATAAAAATAGACCAATTAAAGTAGTTACAGGTTAGATTGAACTAACCTGTTAAATTAAAAAGGAAAAATTATGATAAAAATAATTAAAAATAAAATAGCTTTAGGGGCGTTAACTTCTCTGTTTCTTTTCATCTCTCAAGGTGTCTATTCTTTTGATGTGCAAGGCGAAAGCTTTCCAGCTAATTTCAATATGACTTCTTGGACTGCTGGTAATGGACAAAGCACGATTACTTCTGAAGGTATTGTAGGAGAAGGCTATGGGAAGGTTTACCTTACTCATAATTTCACAGTAAGCACTGATGATAGAAATTCTGGAGAATTCACAGGGCAAGCAAGAACAATAAATCAAGATGGTGAATTGCAATATGCCTCGTTGCAAGGGTCTTGGACTCGTGATGGAAAAATTTTAACTATGTACTCTTTCGATACTATTAATAATGGTGTTATTAATCACGCACAAGGAACCGTTGATCTTATTGCAGGAACTTTAAAGTTTGAAGTGTTTCAAGTTAATTAAAAAATTAAGCAAAAACCCTTCTGTTTTTAGATAGAAGGGTTTTTTTGTAATTAATTTTGTGTCTGTACACTTAAATAAAGCTTCATTATCCAGCTCTATTTCCATAGAGATTAGGGTGTCAGATGAAGTATCCCACAAAGTTTATTGCCAGAAGGATCTCTCAAATAAGCTAAGTACAATTTCATGCCCATGCCTTCTCTGATTCCAGGAGGACCCTCACAGGTAGTGCCGCCACTGTTAATTCCGGCTTCATGCCATTCATCACCTAGTTCTGGGCTCGTAACAGAGAACCCGATTGTACTTCCATTGCCTATGGTTGCCTCTTGATCATCAATAGGTTCAGAGATTAAGAAAACACCTCCATCTAGAAAATACATATATCTCTTATGACCCGTTGGGTTGACTGAAAGAACACCCGGTTCTGCTCCCAATACTCCTAAAGTGCTGTCGTAAAATTTCTTCGACTCCTCTATATCATTTGCCCCTACCATTATGTGACTAAACATTTATTTCTCCCTTAATTTGTTGGTATAACTTGTCTATTAAACAATCGTGTTTCCGCTAATAGATCACTATTGTACTCATTGAGCGCAATAATCCTTCCATCTTTGAATGTATAAACCATAGCATAGTTATTGTTATAAGAGCCGTTTATTCCTTGTGCTGTTCCAGCTACCCTTAGTACAACATTATCACTATCTCCTATGGTATCTGTCACCTCTAAGGCTATGCCGTCAGGTATAAGTCGCCTGACTTCAGGAAGAAACTCATTAAAAAAGCTATCTGCATCTTCTTTAGTGCAGATAGTACAAATGCCCATAAACTGAAAAGAAAAATCTTCATGAAGAAGTGATCTGGCGGTTTTAGGATCAACAAATGCAGTATTTAAAAACTGATTCGCTTTGGAGATGTTCTCGCTTCGCTTATTACTAAGGATATTGCTTCTTGCAAATCCAACCCGACTTGTCGTGAAGTGTGTAAAAGGAAGGCCAAAGGACTTCACTGTCTCTATTGCTTCGTTAGATAAATCTCCATAAATTTCTATTTCAAAACTATCTGCCAGTTCATTGCTTTTTGCCACATACTCTCCGGCATAAGATGCCCCAAAATGAACTAATAGAGCCTCGCTGTTTTCATAAACTTCGCTCCACGTAAACTTCAATGGATCTGTTGGATCCTGATCAAAATTATGCATGAGCATCCCAGGCTCTTCTTGTTTGGTGATTAAATCTACATCATTAGCAATCTCTAAATAGTCTTCTACCATTCCAGGTTTGACCTGAATTCTGGCAATCAAAATAAAAGGATTATCGCCACTCATGCCCTCATGGTGCATAGAGTAGATTGATGAAAGCGGAATCATCGCCGCAATTAATAAAATAATATTTTTCATAGCATCTCCATATTGAAATTATGGATAGATTCAAGCATATTTATTTTTTAAATAACACAATATTTTTGCTTGGTATTTCACATTGCCAGGATCTAGAAGAAGCAATTACTTCGAAAGTCTCTTCTGTATAAAAAACAACATGGGTTGGATCTTTCCGGTAATACCAATCTTTAAAATTGATAGATTTATCAAAAAAATTTGTCATGACTCCAAGCCAACCTTCTTTCTCTAGCAGGCCATCAATTGTATTGAATTCTTCGTAAGGATCATAAAAGTGCTCAGCAGCTTCGGTGCAGGTAATAAATTGATATTGTTTATCTAAATGAGATTTTTCTGGGAAAAAATAAGGGTCATATAAATCCATCATAAAACCGGCCTCTCTAAACATATGAACTAGGGCCGGCCCTGGACCGCACCCATAATCTAGTCCATTTGCTCCTGCTGGTAACTTTTGAACTATGGGGTTATACATCCTTGATAGAAATGTTCTGTATTCTGAATCATAAATATCATTATTATGTTGAGCATACCTTTCCTTTTCATCCTCAAAAGGCAGGTAACTTTTCCTGTCTAAAAATACAACACTGCAGGTGTTACATCTAAAGTAGTCTTTGCGATCGATTCGATCAAATAACTCTGTATCCGATCCTTTGCAAACTGGGCAGGTATCAGTAGGTGAATAATTTTGAAACATTTTTATTTTTGAGAAATTATCAACAGTTCTTCTCCTTATTAATAAAGTTAACTCATTCCCAAATATGCGAAAAGTGCTGTAAAACCCATCAAATAAGCCCCTGGCATTTTTAATAAAGCTTTGTGATTCCCTAATCCAAGGAATATAAAAAGTAGCGCCCCCAAAAGATTCACAACAATTACTGGGTAAAGGGCAAGAGTTGTTGCTGGGTTGTAGGCAACATAAAGCAATACCGCCGACCCGACAAAAAGAAAAATAGTGAAAACATGCCAACTAACCAGGCTAAGGGACTTAGTTAATGGCTCTAAATTACTATCATTAATAGCGCCTATATATTTTAAATGACCTGCAATGACGTGGATAAGCATACCCACGAAAGATATAAGACTTGCGATTATTAGATACCAGTATTCCATAATTCAAATAAAGTGATTAGTGATCCCTAAATTCTAATCTATAGTAAGGTGAGAAATAATTTTATTTTTAAGGATGAGCTGACTACAGTCTAGGAGATATTTATGAAAATAACCTTTCGATATATTACATACCTAATTTTTTTAGGAGTAATAGTTACCTCGCTCTATCTAATGAACTTATTCTCTAAGAAGCCTTTCTCATTGGATCACTTCCTTGCAAAGGAACTAATCATAAATGTCCTAGATTCTCCTGAGTATATGACCTATTTAGGTATCTTTGATAATTATGGCCAAATCTTAGGTCACAACAAAAAACTTTCAATAAATTCACTAGAAGATAGTGAATCTGACTATCGGGATAGTCTTCAGACTCTCGCTACGCTTAAAAGATATGACGTAAGTGACCTAACCGAAAATCAAAAAATAACCCATAAAATAGCTGTTTTCGATACTGAAAACGACATAAAAGAATTTGAAGAGTTTAGATATCACTCATATCCGTTTAATCAGATCAGTGGCAATCACCTCGGCCTAGTTGAGTTTATGACTGATACTCATCCTGTAAGAACTGAAAGAGAAGCGTCAGACTATATTGAAAGAGTAAAACTTTTTGATGAATCATTAAGTGCGAATCTAGTTTGGCTTGAAAAGCAAAAGGAACTAGATATTTACGCCCCAATATTTGTTGTAGATCACGTCATAAAGCAGCTATACGAATTAATTGGGTATAAAGATAAAGAAAATCCACTCATGAAGATTTTTGTAGAAAAAATTAGCTCTTTGGGCATTGATGAAAGTACCGAAACCAAACTTATCTCTGAACTGAGTGCAGTTATTGAATCTGATGTGAAACCAGGGTTTCAATTGATCTTGAACTTTATGGAAGAAAACTACGAAAGTTCCAATAAGAATCATGGTGTGTGGTCTTTACCAAATGGTGATGAATTCTATGCATTAAGATTAAGAACTTATACAACAACTAACTATACAGCTGAAGAAATACATCAAATAGGGCTTGATGAAGTGACAAGAATAGCCAAAAGAATGAAGCAAATATTTTTAGAATTAGGTTATGAAGTAAACAAACCTGTTGGTCAGATGATGAATGAATTGAATGAGAATCCAGAATTCCTATATGCAGACACTCCTGACAGAAAAGAAATTGTCATAAAAGATTACAACAAGATGGTAAAAGAGGCCGAAGAAGATGTGAGGCCTTACTTTGAAAAATTTCCTAAGAGTCCAGTTGAGGTCAGAGCTGTCCCTGAGTATTCAGAAAAAACAGCTGCAGGGGGCTATTATCAATCGCCGAGCCTTGATGGGTCACGACCAGGTGTTTTTTATGCAAACTTATACGACATAAAACAAACTCCGAAGTTTGGGATGAGAACCCTTACATTCCATGAAGCGGTTCCTGGGCACCATTTTCAAATTGCCCTAAATCAAGAGAATGACAATTTAACTTTATATAGAAAATTAGGCTATAGGACGTCAGCTTATACTGAGGGGTGGGCACTATACTCTGAGCAATTAGCTGTTGAAGTAGGTATGACAAAAGATCTATATGACGAATTGGGTGTTCTGCAAAGTGAAATGTTCAGGGCCAATAGATTGGTTGTTGATACCGGCATGCACTACAAGAGATGGACAAGGGAACGAGCTATGGACTATATGAAGAAAACTACCGGAATGTCAGATACCGAAGTGCGGGTTGAGATAGAGCGATACATTGTTTGGCCTGCACAGGCTACAAGTTACAAAATGGGTATGTTGCAAATATTAGAGTTAAGAGATAAAGCTAAAAGAAAAATGGGAGATAAATTTGACCTCAAACAATTTCATTCTATTGTTTTAGATCAAGGGATTGTGCCTTTATTTATTTTAGAAGACTTAATAGACGAATGGATAGAAAGAGAAACTTCTCAAAGCTAATGTCTTCTACATACAAACAAGATTGTCTGTTTTTATCTCAATTCGTCTGAAAGGGATAGATTATTTTTTTTAAATACGACTATGAGGACTGCGCTTTGTAAAAGGAACATAGAGCCAAAAAAGAATACATTTAATGGCAACATCAAAATTTCTGGTTCAGGAATACCCTCTCCTACTGGCTCTCCGCCATAAAAAGGCATAAAGGCAGCTCCTAAAACGAAACCAAAATGGATGCACAGGCTTAATAAGCCTCCAAGCATTTCTTTGTTCTTAGACCATAGTAAAAAGATACCCAAAGAGAAAACTAAAAAATTAGTAGAGAGACGCCAGGCTTCATGAACCCTGGCATGAGAGTCCCAATCTGGATTTAATAAATGCGAGGTATTAACATCAACCAAAATAGGAAGAATACCTCCGCCAATCAGGCACAAGGTTGTTAAATACTTAGTCATTATTAATTCTTTCTTTTAAATTCTCTATATAGCCAAGAAATATTATAAAGTGCTTATTATGGAAAAAGTAGATGTTGCAATTATTGGGGGTGGTCCTGGCGGAGCTACTTTAGCCAATATATTAGCCTCTAGAGGTGTTTCTACAGTACTCGTTGAAAGACAAAAAGATTTTTCTAAAGAGTTTAGAGGTGAGGGATTAATGCCGAGTGGCAATGAAGTATTAAAACAAATTGGTTTTAATTTAGATGATGTAGATTATAGAAAAATAGAGGAAATAAATCTTTTTTATAAGGGAGAGCTAGAGGCCAATCCCGAAATAGATTTTTTAAAAAAAGGAGAACTTAGGTGGGTATCCCAACCGCAGTTATTAGAAAAATTAATAGAAAAAGCTTCGGATTTTGATAATTTTATCTTCTATAGAGGATACAAAGCTCAAGATTTAATTTATAACGCAGATAGGGTTGATGGAGTGTTGATAGCCAATGGTAACCATGAGATTTCCATAAGAGCAAAAGTAGTCATAGGCTTTGATGGAAGAACATCAATGGTGCGCAGAAAACTAAACTTTGAAGTAAAAGAATACAAGCTTCAGCCGGATGTTTTGTGGTTTAAAATTCCGTATCCTGAAAAATTCTTACCTGGATCTCAAGCTTTTTTTAGTTTATTTCCTAAATCCTTTTTAGTTGCCGTTCCAGTGTATGACGAAAAATTGCAAGTGGGATGGATAATTCCTGCAGGTAGTTATGGGGAATTAAGAAAAAAAGGCCAAGAGAAATGGATACAGTATATTAAAGATAAATCTCCTAAGGGCTTTGCTGATCATCTTCAAAAATGTCTAGATGAAAAATTAATTTCAGATCCTTTTATTTTAAAAATGACACTTGATAGAGTAAAGAAGTGGCACAAGAAAGGTGCCTTATTACTAGGAGATGCTGCTCACACTATGAACGCTGTTGGAGGGCAAGGTTTAAATATTGCCTTAAGAGATGCCGTTGTGTGTGCAAATCACCTTGTTCCTTTGATGAGTGGCAATCCATCTACTGCCTCTTTAGATAACGCTTTTGATGCAATTGAAAAGGAGAGAATAAGTGAAGTAAGGCAAATACAGGAAATTCAGTCCAGACCACCAAAATTTATCACGCTGAGTGA
>Ga0257114_1002645_pt1 | contig 11832 bp, 22 predicted proteins | sample SI112_10mmetaG_FD_190149 | JGI IMG/M metagenome (GOLD analysis project Ga0257114, IMG submission 190149) | Marine microbial communities from Saanich Inlet, British Columbia, Canada - SI112_10m | ecosystem: Environmental > Aquatic > Marine > Inlet | place: Canada: British Columbia | collected... | reverse complement strand
GAATCTCCTGTCGCATATTCACTGCAATAATACTGGGGAAAATATCCCGATCCCGCGCTGGTAATGTCAAGAACAAAATTCTTGATGGGGGCTTCGGCCCCTAAACCTTTGGTAAGCAACGACTTACCGCCTCCCCCCGAAGGGCGGACCGCGTAAGCGGTTCATTATCAAGAGTTTGCAGAGGTTTTTTATCAACGTAAACTGTTGATAGGCATAGCCTTACGCAGGCCGGGAATTTTACTACAAATGCCCCCTTCTTGTCAAGCTTATTATTTTACTACATAAACCCTTTAAAACCAACAGGTTATGAAGGCCGGGGATTTTACCACAAATACCCGCAATTTGTCAAGCTTATTAAAACTTTTCTTTTTTTTAAAATAATTGTATTTTATTCTTGTTTTATCTATCTAGGTATTTTAATATACATTTATGGAAGATAAGTTAGAATTAAGAGTGAACGGGGAAAAAAGACTTACTTTTGGCCCTCGCGTGTGCGACTACAAATGGGCCGTTGAAATAGCCCGCAAAATAAATGGCGCGACAATCCACCAAGGCAGCGCAAAAATTTGGCCTGAAGAAAAATCATATCTTGATGCTCGCGGTTGGGTAATATGAAAAAATAAATTTGACAAAATAGTATTTTTAAACTAAACTTCTTAACGTAGACAATAACCTCATAAAACAGAAAGAAATAAATATATGTTAAAACTAATCCGCAACGAATCCGACCTCGACAACAAAGTTTTTTTTCCTGTCGGCATTGAGACTGGCTCCACCATCATCAGGCGTGATGGTTCGCAAACCACATCAAACCTCTTTGAGGTTTACAATCAGCTGAATAATAAAACCCTCTACTGGGGATCTGACAGATACGGATTGTTGAAGCATGAAGATTTTCTCGGTAAAATAGAGAAAAACCTTGCAAAGCGAGGATACAATGATTTCGCTTGGGGTCCAGATGTGACTAAAGAGGAAAAAAATGAGATACCACATCGTGAAATTTTCACAGATGTAGATGGTGGGCAAATAAGAGCAAGATACTTTATTCCCACCAAAGAAAATGTGGGCAACGGAAGAAAAGATGAGATCGGAATTTGTCTTGATACAGCAAACAGTATCAACGGCAAAAAGAATGAGTCGATGCAAATGGGCGCGTATCGTTTCGTATGCTCAAATGGTATGATCGGATTCAATGATTCTGTCAGTTTCTCAAAGAAACACACGGGCGGAAACTTTGGCGAAGATTTTGATAATTTGATCATTGATCAGCAATTTGACGCATTATGGGAAGATTACGGCAAAGACCTTGAGATCTATCGAAATATGGATTCTCAAGTCATCACCAAAGCGCAACTTGAAAGTATCATCAAAAGTTTACCTGTTGGTAACCCTGAGAAGCAGCGCAAAAATAATCACTTCGACGGGATCAGGGACCGCTTCTGGGTTTCAGAGTTTGATACAGATCGTCGAGATCGTTCTGAACATACTTTGTGGGATCTCTACAACGCAACGACAGAACACATCACCCACACTGTTGAACAAGAAAACGGTAAAATCGATCTTGCTCACCGCTTGCAAGAAAAGGTAACACCGTTTTTCAAAGACCTTTCAGATGGGTTAAGAGCGCAAAAACCACTGGCTGAACTTCTCGCTTAAGAAACGATAAAAAGTCAAGCATAAAAGTCACCCGAAAGGGTGGCTTTTTTTATATAGTTTTAAAGTATAGTCTGTGCCTATAGTTATATGAGTATAATAAAATATATTTATACTTATATTTATACTCTCAACGTATGTATAATTATACTTGCAAAATGCTTGTTAATATAAAGTGCATGAGTTTATGTAAGTTATTGATAGAGAGTGACTTACGATAACCAAATTATGTTGTAAGTCGTTGATAATGAGGGGTTTACGGCCTCCCCCGAAGGGGAACGGCATAAGTTGTTGAATATCAAGGGTTTACGCAATAATTTGACTAATGTAAACTGTTGATTATCAAGCACTTATACTTCTATACTTTATAATTATAGTGTGCTGTTTCTATAATTTTAAAAAATTATATAAGATTATATAATTAAGATATATAGTTATATGTTATTATAGTATATTTCGCTCACAATTATTTATATGTTATTATATAGTATTTCGTTCACAATTATATAATAGTCCTATTAAGGATTATTTAGCCCACAATTGCACACTTTTAGTATTAAGGGTTATTTAGGTCACAATCAGACACTTTTAGGCATAAAAAAAAGCCCTATATTAAATAGGGCTTGATTACTATTTGATGTATATTGATTCAGCTACCAACAGGTTTGTAATCTATTTTAGAATGGACTATTCTTCTTTTCTCCCATTCCTCTTCTAATACTTTGCATCGAGCTTTGGCTTCATCTAAAGAATCATGTTCCTCGCACTCGTCTATATCAATATACCATTTGCCTGCTCGAAACTTTGGTATATTAGGCTCTTCTCTGCCACCATCCTCAATACACTCCGAAATGCTGTGCATGCCAACTTCTGCTTCTTCTCCCCATTCTGGCAAATCCCATTCTTCTAGTATTATTTTTTCTCCGTTTTGAATAGTAAAAACTTCCCCGAAACCTTGCTCTTCTTCCCATTCGAATTCAATTAATTCATTTGGAAATTTTTTACTTAACGCTTCAAGGAAACCCTCTGGATAACTCCATGCTGTTCTGAAATGAATAATTCCTTCACCATATGTGAATAGAGTGTCTCCGCTTCCAATGACATAGGAGTATGGTTCATCAGAGACTCCATTCCATTTAGTTCCCCAATTCTCGCATGACCAATCATACCAATTATCGTTACCATATTTTTCTATTAACTTTTTTGAAGCATCTTTTTCTTTTCGAGTCTTATCCCTGCTAGGACTCACGGTGCCTTGTAATTCTTTAGGCATCGGAACGACCGTGTTAAAGTCGATCTCTCCTTCTTCATTGACGATTTGCTTTATCACCTCGTTAGATGCGGTAAGTTTATTATAACTCCAGTTTGGCATATTGTTTCCTTATTTGAATGGTTGATATTGACGTATTGATGAATCTTGATCTGAATGTTCACATTCTACACTGTATGTGAGACCATTCGCTTCCATTGCTCGACTAAAGATTGTCCAGTCACAATCTTCTTCGAGATACGCGTATGAGCCTCTCTTGTATGAATATCCAGATATTTTGTCTGTGACATTGAGTTTTTCTAGTAAATTTATTGGCACTTGAAGCCAACCGTGACCGGGATCTGTTTTAGCAAGCAGTTTCATATGTCCAAATAATTTAAGTTATTTATAAAAAAATATCAATCTTTTTTTTAATTTTCTTTTGGGAGTTGTTTGCCGAATTTCATTTGTTTCATCCATGGTTCAGCGAGTTTCTTTAATGCGTTCCTATTTACTTTTTGACCTTTTGTGTTTACGGTTCGATTACAGAAGTATTCGTAACCTTTTATCCAATCGTCATGAATTCCTCCTCTGTAACTAAACCCAGAAGAATCTTCTTTAACTCCTATTTTACCTGTAGTGTTATCATTAGAAGACTGTTTCTTAGTAGGCTTCCAATATTTTGATTTTGGATTTAAATTAGCTTTTTTTAAATTTTTAATTTCTTGCTTTGCTCTTTGGAGAACAGAAGCCATGCCTAATCCAGTATCTGATGTGTTTGTCTCTGATGGTTTCATATCAATTATTTTAATTTATGTCCAAGATGGTTGTTCTTCTGTTATTATCCCCAATCCTTGCTTACCTCTTTGAAATTCACTAGCTCGACGATTAAATGCTGCGATTATGTGAGTTCCATAATCATTGTCGTTATCTATTGTGTCGAATTGTATTTTATGAATATCTAATCCCAATTCATAACATGTCATTCCTACGTATGTAATTGGATTGTACCATATTTTATTGGTTTTTTCCAACCAATCTTTCCCTGCCGATTTCGCTTTATCTAAAGTACTGTAAAAAGCAAAGAAGTTTTCTTTCTCCGCATTAACTTTTAATGCATATATATATTCCATAATATTAAACTTTCGCAAATGTTTTCCAGATTTCAAAGTCTGCTTGTGCCAATGTTCGTTCAGGGTATTCTTTTTTCATTGCCTGAATCGCTTTGTATTCCCATAGCGCATATCGAGATCCACTTGTGGGTGTAGATTTAGGGACGCTCATCCAATTGCCAAACAAACTGTTTAGCCATTTAAGAACATGAGTATCTAATACCGCATATTCTGCGTCCTTCCTAGTATTAAGCAAGAAAAATCGCGCAGTTTTATTACCGACTCCATGACAAGCTAATAGATCCTCCAATGAGCAAGTTTCGACATTTAAATTAATAATATCTTTTAATGCTTTTTCTATTCTTGTATATTGACCTATTTTTAATGATTTTAATTTTTGAGTAAGAGTATTATGATCAATATAATGTTTAATTAAATCAAATGGGGTTTCTTCTCCCCATGTGAATTCAAGTAGTCGCCACGCCTTTTCTAATGCCATTTTTGCATTACGACCTGCTACAATAATACTAAATATTAAAAAATATTCTTTTTCGTATTTATCACTGCAATGAGTGGGCAACTGTTTAGTAAAATCAAATTTTCTCATGACTAATATCTTTTAAATTAATAATAGTATTTTCTTGAACTATCAGTATCGTCAAACAATTCATTCACAGTTTTACCATTGCTGGTTTGTGTTGACAAGGTATTTATCCCTGCTTTACATCCCTTTGGGACACGATCTTTCTCTAACCACCTAAAACCTTGATATGCTCCCCTGTTCATTAACCATTTTTCTAGGAGCATACCTAACAGATTCCTTTCTTTTTCTGTGGTATATTCTGCGGAGAGTTGTTCGTTGATATCCATTTTGATATCTGCCAATCTAATTGTTTTTTTCATAATAGTAGTGTTTTAAAATAATTTACTGGTGCAAATTTGGCTATACTTGTATCCGAGCAAGTATCCATTAATTTCTTCAAGTGATCTACTATCGAAAACCGCCCCCTGTCCGTCTGTCAAAAAATACATTGATCCATTTTGATCGAAACAAAAACCAAGTTCTTTTGCCAAAGAATTCACATCCCATTTTATTACTGGTGGTCTAGTGTATTGTCTCATATCCAATAATTTTGAAACACTTTTTGATTTGCGTCAACAATAAAACTATTTAATTTTCACATATATCTATCAGGTGGAGCATCTGGTCGTTATCAATCCAAGACAATTCAAAATCTCTTACTAAAACTTTAAATGTTAATGTCGTGAATCCCCTTAGATAGCATATTGCCCATGGAGCATCACCATCCATGCACATAACTGTATAGACATTGTTATGCTCATCCACAGCAAATAAAGTTCCTCTTTCTTTGCAACTTACCCAATCAGAAAATTGCTCTTCATTTTCAAAAAACACTTTTTGGTCGTCTTCAACAGGTCTGTGTATTAGTTTTTTCATAATTTTTTATTTTATCTCGTTTTCTGTTATTTCCCACCCCATGTAATTAGTGCGGCAATTTCCCGCATCAGTGTCTAATAGTATCTTGTTAAATTTTTCTTCTGCTTCTTCATGACTGCTTGCTTCAATAGTTTGCTCTTTGACGTATATAATAGTATATTCACCAGTTAGTGTATATTTTTTCATATTATCCTTTTTCTACCTTATCTTCTATATACTCTCTCATATTTCTTCCTCCCATACTTGATGTTCAATAATTTCTGAATCAATGATTTTAGGATGTTTAATATTATAATCTAAATCCTCGACCACTTCTTGACAATCGGCAGTATCTTCAACTTGCACTGCTATCGTAAGGTAAATAGTTTTAAAGTTTCTAGTCATTTGAAAAATATCCTTTGTAACCTTGCTTAATGAGTTCTACTTTGAATCTCGCAAAAGAGTCTTGAAGTTGATAAAATGTTCTATTAAGATTTTCATCTTTACTTTTTCTAATTTGAGTCTCCCATTCTGCAAAAATAGAATCAACTGCGGATTCTCCATCTTTAAAATAATCTTTTTTCATCGTGCTTTATAAGTCTGTCTTGCAATTGGCTTCCAATGTTCAGCTTCATAATCATCCTCTGTGATCATTGGGCCTCCTAATGTGCGTCTGGCGTAAGGATCAGTTTTAGCTTTTGACCTTGCTGCATCTAAAGAATTAAAAACTAAATCTTCGTCCTGTTCAATATAATATTTATCACCAGCTTTATAAATGTAATAATTACAAAAATGCTCTATCTCTTTCATAATAGTTTTTCTATTTTAAGTTTTTCCATGAAATCATCCTTATACATGTCTGCCATATTATTATCAATGCTGCGATTCAATTTATCATTCAAGTAATCGAATAAATCAATCAATTCTTCATGATCATCAAGATCTTCTATCCAGTCATATATAATTTTAGGATCTAGCATTAATGCTCGCCACGCAATCTCTTCTACGTAATCTTGAGTATAAACTTTTTCTTCTTTCATATTATTACCACCAATTAGAATAAAACACATCAAAACCATCTTCAATGATTTTCTTAGCTTTTTTAATAAACATCAGTCTCCTATTTGTTTATGAATAATATCTTCCTAATACAACTTGAGCAGTATCTTCACAATACTTGATTAATATTCCAGAAAAGAATGTTTCGGATAAATACCCATGCCACCCCTTCAAAGGAGAATTATCTTCTACTCTCATAAAATCAGCAAGAGAATAAACATAATTTTTATATTTAATAAAAGTGTCTCCCTCCTGCTCTGCTCGTTGCCGATCTTTTTCATCGTAACAAGTGTCTTCCCAATCTTTCTCTGAGAGTTCATAAGGATACAATAAATCCCTTGGAACATTATTAGTAATAATTTCTAAATTCATTCTGAATCCTTTAAATCAACATACTGTTCAACACATTCACCATCTTTGTATGAGCTTATTTCAATGTATTTGTCTGCTACTCTTGCCATTTTTAGCAATTCTTCTTCAGCGATTTTAGTTGACTCAGGAGTGGGAGAAGTCTTAATGATATCTATCATTACTGGTGCGAGTCCCAGCCATGTGGGAGTGATGTCTATTGTCTTGGGTTTCTTCATGTCCAACAATTTAACCACATATTTAATAAGCTGTAAAGCCTAATATTTAATAAATAATCAATGTTAAACAATAAATACGCAAATAACAAATAACTAATGTCAAGCCTTAAATACGCAAATAATGAATGTCAAACGTCAAATACATAAATAACAAATAATATACAATATAAATTATATATAATTATATAGTTTGTCGCTCTAAGTCGTTGATTATTAAGGGCTTACATCGCGATGCATCCCTGCGTAAGTCGTTGCTATGCAACAACTTAGGGGTGTTAGCTAGAGCAGTTACCGTGCCAACATCGCAGAGCAATTGCCGTGCCAACCTAAGCTTAAAAAAAGAGAGGGCCGAAGCCCTCCTTGTCAAGATTTTTTTACGACTCTTCTGTGCTGGCGTGGGTCGAATCCAACCATTGCTTATATTCAGAATGGTTAAAATCTGCGGGGTAGAGTTCCTCGCATGTTGGTTCGTAGTTGTGGAGTTCGTCGTTCATCATGTTATCCATAGTTAAAATATAGTCTATTTGGAGATTATTGCAAGAAAAAGTTTTAATTATTTTTATGCTTGGGCGATTGATGCATTAAGGAAAACGGATGAATTGCTCTCCATTGTTTGTATTATATGATCTTGTTCTGAGATCTTTTCTTTCAGGTAATCTTTTCTTTCCTCTGAAAGAGCTTTCTTTTGCTCATCCTCAAGGAGGCGCTTATGACTTGAGGCCGAAGTGATGATCTTGTAGTAAAGAGATATATTGAAGTCTTTTGTTGCTTTCATGTTATAAATTTAGCAGATTTTGAGCTTGGCGCAAGAAAAAAGTATCATTATTTTTAAAATAGATTTGTTACAATAATCTTGACAAGAAGGGGGTGTCTGGAGTAAAATTTATGCCCTCTTACATAAGTTGTTTATTTTTAAAGGGTTACATAAAAAAGACCCCTCCTTCAGGAGGGGCCACTAGAACTATAACCTTTAGATTTACCCAGTAAAATCATGCACAGCAGTAAAAAGATTTGTCCATTTTTCTCTTTCGTAAATTACTCTTTTTGAGCTGCCAAATTTATTAAGGGCTGTTAGACGCCATGAATCAATCCCTTTCCCAGTTTCGCGGGGAATTCGACCTGTAGGCATATAATACTTTCCTTTTTTAAATGCTTCTTTTAGTCTTTGTTTATTGTATTTATATTCTATTTTTCGTAAGAATCTCAACATTCCTTCCCAAGCTCTTTTTTGAGGTTTAGAATATGTGAATGCATTAGCCCCAAACACGCAAAATAAAACATCAGCAGCATCTTTAAATATTCTGCGTGATAATACATTAAGATCTTCATTATTCTCAAGGGCTATATCTTGAAGAATATTTCCTCCTTCATGTTGAACGTATTTTTCAAATATTTTATGCAAAGCAGCAACATGGTTACCAAAGTTTATATCAGACTTGTTCTTTTTCTTTTGAGGTTTATAGCCTTTTCTTTCTATTAAATCATAAACAAATTTAACATTGTCTTCATCATTTTTGCTTCTTGCATCTATGACAGAATCTAGTCGGTTCATTTTTGCCCAAAATTCTCCATCTACATCTAGAGATTTAACATTTCGGGAATTATTAGCCATTAGGAAGTTATCCACGGGAGCGAACGAATTAGTGACGATACAGCAAATTTCATTGCCAATTTGAGAAAACGCACTAGCTCTATGTTGACCGTCTACAATTTGATAATAATATTTACCTTTATGTTTAATTTCAGCAACATTGATATAACCTAGATCATTATGCCATGCATTTTTAATTCTATTGACGCGAGGATGATCAATATCACGTTGGTACAAACCTATTGCAAGATTTTTAATAGGAATTGTCGCAACTTTCAACCATCCAGCTTTTGTTTTTGCAATTGGCTTGTCTAAAGTCTCGCCAAGGATACCATATTCTTTCACGGCAACATGATCTTTTTTAGGATTGAATTTGAATTTAACTGTCATATTTTATTATTTCTTTTAGGTTTTTAGGTTTATTACCTTCATTAGCAACATAAATAAGATAACACAAAAACCATTATAAACAAGATCTTTTTCAAAAAAAGATATTTAAAAAATGCCATTGACAGAGATTGATATTTTATAGTAAAATCTACCCGCTTTGCGTAAGTTATTACAAATCAAAGATTTACATAAAAAAGACCCCCTCCCGAAGGAGGGGGGTGTACCCAAACAACAACATATAAACACAGACTAAACAAGTAACAGGGAGAAAGTGTGTCGGCTTTTATGTAGTTACCGACAAGGTGATGAAAATAACCAGTGCCTAATTAGAATAATTCACCGCTACATTACCTTAAAATTCATTCTCTGTGTCATTCTCATCTCACCGACCTTCATTCCAATCGCGAGAATTTAGATCCTCACCGTCTCCATCCTTGTCTTCAATAAACTGTAGTTGATTGTAGTTAAAATCAATCTCCCATCCGTCTCCGTATGCAACGGCGAAGGATTTTTTAGTGTTAACTTCGATCTCGTCCCCAGCTTGGAGATCTGATTCTTCCCGTTGCGCCTGTGTCATTGTGATGATTTTTACGAGTGTCATATTTTCTATTTCACAGTTTGTAAAAAGCATGTTGACCGATTACCTTAACCACTACTGAACTCGATGTTCTTCAGGTCATGGCATCTGGAAGAGCATATCTTGCCCTATTTGTTTTTGTAAATTCTGAGGTGATTAACTTAATGAACCCTATCAACGCACCCCTCGCTGTCCTCAACGCATTACCAGAACAATCCCATGCTCGTGTCTTTATCCGGCTTCGACAGCCTCTGGCTTTCTTTGAGTTAGATAGGAGACAGATTGTAGTGTGGAGGGCGACTCCTCTTTTTCTTCTGTCTACAAATTGATTATGGCAGTTTTGAAGATTAACGCAAGGAAAAAGAGTGATTATTTTTAGAGCTTGTAAAAAGCATGTTGACCGATTACCTTAACAGGCTTTTGACCTTTTGCCCAGTATGGACGTTTCTTCATCCATGTTGCATGATAGTGATTGCTATAACCAACCAAGGCGCGATTCATTGAGTTAACATTCTTGGCAAAGTATATTGCCATTTTTGCTTGTGGTAAGTCAAGCAGGTGTTCAAGATCCTTTAAACTTTTTCCATTCCAGCATGAGAATTGCCATTTGGCTAAACAGACTTGTCTTGCTGTTTGTTTTCTTTCGATTGCTCGTTGTTGAATAACGGCACAAACCGCGCCCATTCCATCGTCGCCCTCTCCTCTTGCTTCTGCAAGTAGCGTGATTGCCACAATTTTTTGTTCATTTGTAATTGATGACGCCAGTGCCGAGATTGATTGGGATAGAATAAGGACATAAAGTAATATTGCTTTCATACGTATAAGATAACAGATTAAAGTCGATTGTCAAGTTATTAGGTGTTTTACTCCTCAATTCAACCCAGTCAAGTGGTAAGCTCCTACCGCCTAGTTTTAGAGGTTAATTCCTTCGAGTCGGTTATCCCTGCTGGTTCAGGCGATGCGATCCTCAACACGGTCTCCAGCGCACTTACCTACTGGTTTGTTTTTTAGACTGGGCTGAACTGAAAAGTATGGTTTTAATTTACCAGATTAAAAGAGTTTGTCAAATTATATTTCTCGCATTGCTGTCGCATATATCGGATCTCCAACATGGCGAACCCCCATAACTTCCCAAGGCGCACAATAACTTGAGATGTCATCTTCAAAACAGTAGTAATCATGCTGCCTGTCTTGCCAGTTATACATATAGATATATGTTTTGCCGTTCCATGTGGAAGGGACTTCATCGCCATCACAGGCGACACAATAAGCTGCATTTTTATATGGTGCGGAAAAACTTTTGCCGTTTGGCATGGTGTAGGTGACGATTCCGGTTTCAGTATCCTTGTTAACTTTCATGATATAAATTTAACAGTTTTTCAGGATAATGCAAGCGTTTTTTTAATTTATTTGATATGCCCTATCGGCTGCCAACAGGAATTTTAACCTGTCCATTGGAGTCCAACCCAATCTTATCGCAACGCTTTAAAGTTCCCGTCCTCGGACGTTAACTACTGAAGACAAATCAAGCGATTTTTTCAGCGAGGCAACCACTACTGAACTCGATGTTCTCAGGTCATGGCAGTCGGAAGAGCATATCTCTCACTTACTCCTTATATTATGGTGGATTTTTGTGGTTCCGGCAACACCTTTTTTGATTTATTTGATATGCCCTTTCAGATGCCAACAGGAATTTTAACCTGTCCATTGGAGTCTATCCCAATCTTGACGCTAGATTATGCTTTAAAGTTAACGACAGCACCGTTAACTAATGGAGACTATCCAAGCAATTATTCGTCTAACGCGGCAACCACTACTGAACTCGATGTTCTCAGGTCATGGCATCTGGAAGAGCATATCTCTCATATCCAGATCTGTGCACCAAACAAATCATTCTCTACTCCAAATTTTTCATATTCTTTAATTACATCCTTACCCCACTTTTCAATACATTCCTTCTTACTATAACCATTCTCTACATCATAATCTATCTTATTAAACAGTTCCATATTCATATTCATATTTTCTTTATTTAACATATCTTTCATATCTCTCATATCTTGTTAATTTAATCTAACTCTTCTAACGCTTCTTTAAGATTTTTGGCGGTAACATCCATTTTAGATATAAAGACATCTGGGTCTTCAAGAACTTCTAACATGTTTTTTGCGCATTT
>Ga0257114_1002641_pt1 | contig 11838 bp, 9 predicted proteins | sample SI112_10mmetaG_FD_190149 | JGI IMG/M metagenome (GOLD analysis project Ga0257114, IMG submission 190149) | Marine microbial communities from Saanich Inlet, British Columbia, Canada - SI112_10m | ecosystem: Environmental > Aquatic > Marine > Inlet | place: Canada: British Columbia | collected... | reverse complement strand
CTATGGTATGGGGGCGAAAACCCCTAACTACCCTAATCTATAACGGACCAGATTCGACCACTCGATAACACGCTGAATTAAAAAATTTTTCCCAGCCAAAAATCCCCTATGAGTCTACTCCAAGTAAATAAGAACAAACTCACAGAAGTTTCAAAGAAGACCACACCAGAGAATGTCAGAGAGGCACATGAAGGGTTATATCATGCAACAATGAATCTCCCAGAAGCTGCAAGACATTGTGGGATGACGCAGAGGGAACTCAAGATGACATTTTGGGAGTATCTGAAATATCACCCAGCATTGCATGATTGGGAATAACTCTGATATATACTGAAGAATTGTAATACCAATCAAATGAATATCAATGAATTTAGTACTGAAGTTCAGTATAACTCAGACAAGGATGAATATTTTATAACAATCCCCCCATCACTTGTCGATGAACTGCAGTGGGTAGAGGGGGATGTATTAGAGTGGGAGTATCATGACTATAATGGTCTTCCAGGCCTCCGCCTACATAAGGTAGGTGATTAAGAACGCGAATTTCTCTAAGATATGGCGAAGAAAGATAGAGCAAAAACTGGTAATGCGAGACCTACAGAGTCTTTTAAAAATCGCACGTTAGAATATACTAGTCCAGAAGGCGTAAGTTGTGCTTCAGGGGATCCACCAGAATCGGCAGCGATACCACCGGTTGTTGGTACATTATCCAATATCATTCGATACAATCACTTTGAGGTTGGCAATGGTACTCAGAGCTCTTTTTCTGGTACAGATTCATACAACAAAGATATTAAGAATGCAACGTTTCATGAACGTGAACCTTTGTATATGCGTTATAATTATATCAATAATGTAGGTGATTATGTAGATGGAGATGTGGATGGAGTTTTAGATGATGTTCTGAGCAGCGAATATTTCTATGAACAAGATAGCAGGTCAGAATCAAAGAGTAAAACAAGAATTCCAAGACATGAGAAAGAGATAAGACCATTTATTACCTATGACGAAGAATATTTTCAACATGTGTATAATTGGCCTACAACACATACATTAAAACCAAGAAAGGTTGGTGGATTTATTCAGGAAACAAAAGTATGTGAATGTGGTGATGATCCTCCATCATCTTCTACCGAATATAACGTATATCCAATATCAACTACATTTAATGGTGGATTTACATTAGACAAAACTAATAGTGAAATTTATTGGATACAAGATGATTGGACATATCGCAAATTAAATTTTGATGCTACTTCTGGAGAGATTAGTGGTGATGATGATGCCCCACCAAGTAATGTAAGTGCAACAATTAAATTTGATTTTGAGTGGGATGATGATCCAAGCACTTCCGGTGTTGCATTAAACACTGTTGGGTGGGGTGGTTCTGGTGTGGAGTTTAAACAATCTGGTGAGAAGGGAAGTTCTAGTAAAACTGTAACTTTAGACGGCGGTAGTTATATGATGAATACAGTTGATAATCAAGGTGGTTTTAATTCAAGTGGATCTTCAATTAATTTTTATGATAAAGATGGTAAGGATGCAAATGCAAAAATTAAAATTAGTGTCACATCAACTTCTGGTAGTTCAGTATCAGTTGAATTTGATTCTAAAGGTAATTTAACAATTAGCGGATCACCAACTAATACACCTGCTACAGATAAAGATACACTTACAAGTAAGATTGGTAATCCTGTAATATATCATGGTGGAACTGATGATCAATCAATTTTCTTTAATTATCTACCAGGAAATATAACAGATAATTCTACAAATAAAAAATCAATCATCGAACATATATTCGATGATCCAGCAAACACTACTAATAGTTTAACTTCATCTAATAATAGTGTAACTATTACACCAAAATCTGTTGCTGATCTTGGTGGTGGAGATAATTCTAATCTAAGAAAACATTATGAAGTTGAAATTAGTGGTGTAACTATTACAACAGAAAATGATATTCAAATTAATGTTATAAAACAATTAAGTGCCTCTGGGTTAAGTCAAGCTCAATTTCAAGTTTCTAGAATTAAATTAATTAGTGATACAAAATTTGCAGTGTGGTTTAGTGATCATACCGGAACAAATAGTTTTGTTAGAGAATGGTCTGTAAGTTTTGGTAAACCAGCAACACAAGATTTTGGTTCAACTACAAATCTATTATCAATTGGTGATACAGTAAATGGCGCAACGATTACAAATATTGTTAATTATGTTGTTGATGTAGCACTCAAAAGAATTGTATCTCAATCTTCCAACAAAGACAAATGTGATTCTAGAATTTCCGAGAGTCAGTTTATTGCATTGGGTGCAACATCTAATGATTATAGTGAGACTAATGGTTGGATGCATTTAAATGCAGTTAATGATTTAGTTGCTGGTATGCAAGTTTTTGGTGAAGGTATTCGAGAATCAACTAAAATTACTGCAGTAGATACTGCCAATAACATCATCTATGTTTCAAAAAATATTAAATTACAAAAAGTTAAAACTATAAAATTTGCTGATTCTGCAGTAAATCGTGTAAGTGTACATACATTATGTTATGCTACAATTAGTGGTGGAAGTGATTTTACTGCGGATCAAACATATACATCCGATTCAAATATTCAGATTAAAGTAAGATCCGGTAAAGGAATTAAAAACCGATCTGCAGTTGTTGGAATTTATTATTCAAAAGATCGAAAAGAAATTGAATATTCCCCCATTTTTTATTCATCAGATAATTCATGTGTACCGGAAACAGATTCTGATAAAAATGGTGATTGGGTCTTAGGTACTGTTCGTTGGGATGACGGGTCTAAGACAGACAACAGATATTTGATGCAAAGTCCAAAAAGACCGATTGCATATAAAATTAGTTCAATTTATATTGCATTTACATTAGCTCCAATTGATAGAGAAACATTTCAAATGTTTCTAGAATATTATAAAACAAATAAAAATATTATTAGTCTTTATAAATTTATCAATTCTTACGTTATATCTACAATGGGTGGTAGAAAGGCATCAGCTACCTTTGATGATATTTGTAGAGATGATATTCTATTAAATTATTCTAAAGCATATGAACCTGATTTAGAAATTTTTGATGTGGATACCTCTGTTAATGATATTGCAACATCAATTGATGATGAGTGTTTAATTAGGTTTGATAAATTAAATTTAACTAATTTAAATCCACAATATAAAACTTTAAAGTCAATTGAAGATAGATTTACTGAAGTTATTGAAAAATCTATCTCTCAGTCTTCTTTTATGAGTGAGGAATATCATAAAAAACTTGTAGAAAATGATGATTCTTTATTAAAGAGACTTAAGAAAGCATCTAAATCAATTACGAAATCTGTACCTCAAATAACAGAGATTGATAATTTACCCCCTGCTGTAGAGGGGTCTGACAATTCTGGTAAAAGAAATATCGTTGGAAATTATAGATCTCTTCCGCCAGCTATGGATAGAGTTAAGTATTTTGTTGAAGATTTAATTATTGCTGATGATCGTTATATGCTTCCAAATTTAGATTTAGATCCGGGTACAACTGTTAATCAACCCAGAATTGTAATTCGTTCAAAACCATGTTGGAATTGGAATGGTACAACTGGTGTAAATTCATTTTCAGTTAGTTCTGGTCCTGTTACTGGAGTCATTAATATTAATGTTCAAACTGATGGTGATGGTTATGTTAGTGATATAACTGCTACTAATGGTGCCGTAACAGGAGCACCAAGCAATAGAATTCCAGGCACATCTGGTAATGGTCTTCCTAATGATGATCCAGGATATGTCGCCGGAACACCAGGTAGTGGGTGTGATATTACCACTGTATGGGTAAGTCCTGGTGGTAAAGATGATAAGGATAACTTATATGTTGGCGAAAGGGCAGAATCTTTTGGTAGTGGAGCATACTATGAAGCAACTAATTCATCTTTACCACCAGAACTACGAGATTTAGGTTATGTTGATAGAAATAGCGATAATGATATAAATGCACCAGATGCAATTATCTATCCTAAAGTTTTGTGGGAACCAAATGTAAGTTATCAGATGGATTTTTATAAAATATTCTGGTTTAGACTTAATGAACTTACTGAGCAAATTGGAGAAACACTTGAAAATCTTGGCAATCCATATCTAGATAATCCAGTTAAGGCAAAACTAACTGAGGATATTACCTCTTCTTCAAGTAAGATACAAGTTGAGTCTACTGCTGGATTTTTATCAAACGGATATTTAATAATTCCAAAATATACTAAAAAAATTAGTACCGATGAAAATGGAAATAATAATCCATATTTTGCATATTCTGGAGAAGAAATTATATACTATGGTTCAAAAACAGATATATCATTTGATAATTTATCAAGAGAACTATTTGAAAGTACAAGTATTCAATCAATTGATACTCCAGCTTTAGATATTCAAAAAAATGTAAGATATAAAATTAATCTTGTTGGTGATACAGATTGGGAGAAACTTGGTGGTCCCAAAGATGCAAAAGTTGGAGATGTTTTTGTATCAACTAATCCTGGTAATGGTGCTGGTAATGGTACTGGCACAGTTCAGGTATTTGCATCTAATACAGAAATAACACCAGAGGTAGATAAATTGTTTAGTTGTACAACTGTTCCAAAAATTTCTATTATAAGTAGCTATGAAAAAGGATTTAGTGTATCTCAACATTGGATTCATAGATTAAAGGAGAATTAAATGCCGGCACCTCAAGTTAGATTGGGAGATATTAACTCAGATTTTGCTTCGGTAATTGGTGTAAAAGCTGTAAGATGTTTTACGAATGGTCGTCCTAGTTCTACAGCTGGCGATATTGTTGCTCCACATGATTCAAAACCGACTCATTTTGCAATTACCACTTCATTTAAACCAAACGTGTTGATACAAGGTGTTCCTGTTACAAATGTAGGAGCTCCAGATAGTTGTTTTCATATGAGAATTACTGGATCTGTTAATGTTTATACTTGACTAAAATAGTTAGGTATTGTATAATAAAAATTCATTTAAATTAAAAACTATGGCTAAAATGAAAGGTGCAGGTTTGTTCAAAACCGGTTATATTCCCGCTTCTCCTAAAATGACGCGGCAGGGACGTAGTACAAATACTAAAATTTCTGCAACTAGTCGTAATGGTAAACAAAAAGCGTATAGGGGTCAGGGTAAATGAGTCTAGTCGTCAATTTACCAGCAAAGAAAGTATATGTAAGAAAAGAATATCTTACTGATCATCACACTGGATTTGACGAATTTGTTGATGGGGTATGGGTATCAGCAAAGTCAATACCTGGACGTGCTTTTTATTTTGAGACTTATCTTCCCGAATATGGGACAATGTATGATAAGTTACCAATTAGTGCGTTCTTGGACCGCCCAGAGACCCCTGAACTCGATCTAGACCTCCCTAACCTACAGTTTTGGGAAACTGAATCTGAGTCTAAAAATAAATAACTATTCACCTTAAGGGGGTAAATTATGGCGAATTCACCTAACCCAGACTATGTTCCATCGATAATGAAAAAGGAATTTGGTACTGCGGTATTAATTACAAATCCAAAATCAGATATTTACTTGAAGAGTAGTAAATTATCAGTTATGCGGGAAAACGATTTTCGTAAAAAATAAGCAAGAACTGACATATATACTATAAAGGTAGGTAATTTTTAAAATAATGTCTCAATACCTTGGTTCTATAGCAAATAAAAGATCTTTAGTATCTGATCATCTAGGAAAAATTTCTAGATCGTTTAAGGATATTAGCTTTGACTTTGATTCTATAAATCCCCTCACCAAAGATATTGTAGTTTTAAAAAATGAAGAAGCGATAAAACAGTCAGTAAAAAATTTAATACTGACTAAAGTTAATGAAAGACCTTTTAATCCTACAATAGGAACTGATACAACTTCATACTTATTTGAACTACACACTAAAGTATCTGCAAATGCTTTAATTGAAGAAATTGAATCAGTATTAAATAATTATGAACCAAGAATTACTTTAGAAACCATAGAAATTGATGCAGACTATAGTTCAAATGGGTTTAAAGTTTTTATAGAATATTTAATAACTGGACTTCCCGGAGAAGCTCAGAATTTATCATTTGTCCTAGTTAGAGAAAGTTAATTAATGGAATTACCAGTAGTATCTGCTTTAGAATTTGAACAGGTAAAAAGTTCTATAAAAAATTATATAAAACTCCAAGACGGGTTTACCGATTATGATTTTGAGGGGTCTAACCTTTCAATGCTTATCGATGTTTTGGCATATAATACGTTATATACATCGTATAATGTAAATATGGCTGCTAATGAGTTAAATCTGGATACTGCAGTACTTAGAGATAATGTAGTTTCTATTGCAAAAAGGTTAGGATATAGATCAAATTCATATACATCCTCAAGAATACGTATAAATTTAACTATTGATAATGTTTCATCATATGATTTTGTTACTATAAAATCTGGTCAAGCATTAACCGGATCAATTAACAATAGAAATTATACTTTTTGCAATAGGGAAGACTTACAACTTACCGTAAGAGGTAAAAGTAGTATTACATTTTATAATGTTGATTTGTATGAAGGTACAGAATATTCTATACTTTATACTGTAGATACTACTAATGAGCACCAAAGATTTTTTATACCAAATAATTATGTCGATTCAGAGACAATAAGAGCATCTGTAATTTCAGATCCAACAAATACAGTTGAAAAAGAATATATAAAAAAGGAAACTATTGTTAATGTTAAAAATTCTGATGAAATTTTCTTTGTAGAAGAAGTACAAGATCAAAAATATGAAGTTGTCTTTGGTGACGATGTAATTGGAAGAAAGTTGAGAGATGGTGAAGTAGTAAAATTAACATACTTAGTAACATCTGGTAGTCAAGCAAATGGCATAAAAGACCAACTCAAGTTAGCTGGTACTTTTATTGGTTCAACAGAACAAAATAATACAACAATAAACTATACAAATATTAGTTTTAGTCTTGTTACTGACAAATCTGATGGTGGTTCTGAGTATGAAAGTATAAAGTCTATTAAATATAGAGCACCAAGATACTATGCATCTCAAGAAAGAGCTGTTACTCTTTCAGATTATGAATCAATTATTCAACAAATTTATCCAAATGCAGATTTAGTTAAAGTTGTGGGTGGAGAAACTTTATCACCACCACAATATGGTAAAATTTTTATTTCAATTAAACCAAAAGTTGGTGAGACTGTAAGTTATAGTGAAAAACAAAGAATTATAAGAGAATTAGATAAGTATAAAGTAGGATCTGTAGAAGTTATTATATTAGATCCTGTAGGAATTAAAATTGTTGCTAGACCAACTATTGTATTTGATGAGTCAAAAACTAGAAATAGAGAATTTGAATTAATATCTCTAGTAAATGGTTCAATTGAAGATTATATTAATAAAATTGATTTTAATAATTTTGGAGGAGAGTATTCTGATTTAGAGGTAAGATGTACAATTAAAAGTTTAGATGATTCAATAAAATATGTCGGAATACCAATTTATCTTAGTCAACTAGTTGATCTTGCACCAGATGTAGAAAAACTTTATGAAGTTGATTTTTTCACAAAATTAAATACAGATACTTCCGGTGATTATTATGTGCTATCTGATCCGTTTTGTCATAAAAATATACTAGAACCCGTATATTTGGCTTCTTATGCTGGTTGCGTCGGTGATAATAAAATATACTTGATTACTAGTAGTGGAGAAGTAGTTAAGGAAGTGGGGGAAGTTGATCCAGATACCGGTAAAATGAACTTTACATTAAAACCCTGTCAAGATGAACCAATAAATATTATGGTAATTCCCGAAATATTAGATATTTTATTTGGTCCTGATGTTGTCCCAGAATACGTTATTGATGATATTATTACTATTGACGATGGTCTTATATTAGACCCTGGTGATTTGGGTAAAACTTTAGATCCAGATATTCCTATTTTACCTTCTTTGAAAGACTTACCAGGGGCCCCTGGTGGTGATCCTGGTGGTGATCCTGGTGGAGATACTGGTACACCAGATGGTGTTACATTAACACCTACTCCAGGTGGGCTTAAACCAACACTTCCATTAATACCAACTCCATTACCTCCTGATAGTGATAATGTAGGTAGTGATCCAAATAATTATACAGATATAGAAGACTTTACCCCAGAAACAAATCCATATTCCTGCTCATGAAATACTTAGAAGAAAAGACTTCAAATGTATCAATTCTAGTTGAGAATCAGTTTCCTAGTTTTGTTAGAGATACTAATGAAAAATTTATAAATTTTATTTCTTCTTATTACGAATCACAAGAAGGAAAGTATCAACCACTGGATATTGCTTCAAATTTAATTGATTACTATAATATTGGATATTATAGACCTTCTAGGTTAGTAAAAAATACAAAATTAATAGAAAGTAGTAATTTATCGGATTCAGTTAAAACTATTACTGTAGAGAGTACAACAGGTTTTCCTGAAACTAATGGTTACATAAAAATAGATGATGAAATAATTTTTTATACAAGTAAAACAAAAACACAATTTTTGGAATGTGAGAGAGGTGTTTCTGCTCTTGTCTTAGATAGTGTACCAAAATCAAATATATTTTTAACAAATTCTACCGCTGCTGAACATAAAAATTTAGTTGATGTAAAAAATATTGCATTTGATTATGCAAATGAGTTTTTAAATAGAATTAAATCTGAATTATCTCCGTTAATTCCTGAAGTTTTAGATGAATCTCTTGATTTAGCATCATTTATTAAAAATATTAAGTCTTTCTATTCTTCAAAGGGAAGTTTAAATAGTCATAAAATTTTATTCAGAATTTTATTTAATGATAGAAAATTTAATATTAAATTAAAAAAAAGAGGTAGTGGTGCAAAATTAAAAATCAATAGTTCTGCACCAAAAATTGTTCAATCCGGTATAGGAATTATAGATGGTGGTGTTGGATATGATAATAGAAAAGCTGGTGTCAATTTAGTTAATGCACCAATAGTAGAAATATTTGGTAGTGGTGTAGGATCAATTGATCCTACTACAAAAACTAGAAAAAATAAAACAGCAATTGTTGAAGTGACAGATATAGATTCTAATGGATCTATAACTGCAGTTTCTGTTATTGATTCAGGTGAGTCATATAGAGGTGCTATAACTGCTAGAGTTAGACCAACTAGTTTTGGTGAAGATGAGATAGTACAAAATTTATCTGGAACTGGGTCTGGTAGGGTAGAATATTATGATTCTTATACTGATGAAGTAATTTTATATGATGTTGTTGGTTATTTTCTACCAAATGAAGAAATTTATTCTAATGATGGTGAAAAAGCAAGAGCTTTTATTTCACAATCATACATTAGTCCATCCTCAAATAGAAATGGTCTGAGAATTGATGGTGAAGAACTACAAATTGAATTTCCTAAAAACTACACATTTAAAACTTCCAATTCAACATTTACTGATAGAAAAATCATTAAGTGTAAATTAATAAGTGGTTATTTTTTACAAAATGATATATTGCCAGATACAATTTCTTTAGTACAAAATAGAGATTCTGTTTTTGGTGTTCCTGGTGTTGTTGTTGAAGTAGATAATAGTATTTCTTTATCAGAAAACATTTATGAATTTGATATAACTACAAATACTGATATTAATAAAATATTTTTACCTCCATCTACAGTAATTACAAAACAGATTACCGGAATTAATTCATCAACAACTAACTTTGTTTTGACTGTAGATGAAGTAACTAGATTTCCAGTTACTAATGGTATCGTATCAATTAATGGAAATGAAATATCTTATAAGTATAGAAGCGCACATCAATTATTTGATTGTTCTTACTCTGGTGGTAATACCATTGATTTTAATGTTAAAGATGAAGTATTATCAGTTGCTAGACTAAAAGAAAATATAACATGGACATCTAATACAAATTTTAATGCTAATGATTATGTATTCTATAATGATAATTTATATTTAGCAAAAAATAGTGGTACTTCCGGCACAACTGCTCCGTCCCATATAAATGGAACTGAATATGATGGTACTATTGTTAATGCTAATCCAATTCTTTGGGAATATGCTGGAAAAAATAAATTAGATCATACATTTTACATTGATTATAATAATAGTGCAATTGTAAATCCAAAATTTCAATTATTAGGTTTACCTGGTGATATTGTAATTCAAGATGGAGGATCATTACATAATGAATCCACATATTCATTTGCGAGATTTGATAGTCCTAATGTACAGGCTTATTCTTTTACTACGGCAGAAATTTCTGACAGATTATCTGCATTATTAGCATCAAATAATAATAGAACTAGAGATTCAATTATAGAAACATCTAACAATACTACATTAGAAATTGATAATATTAAATCATTAAATTCATATCAATCATTAACTGGATTTTCTAGTCAATATGACTTTGAAGATTATATCTATGTTTCTGGATCTGGCATTCCTAGGTGGTGGGAGGACATAGTTGATTTTAACACTACATTAAGTGTCAATGATAAGAAAAAAGTTGCATTTACAAATCAAAGATTATTAACTAGGTGGAATAAGAGTGGTTTACTATCTGAGACCCAAGCAGTTGGTGTTGGAAGAAAAAATAAAAAATTAGTAGGGTTAAATATTGATGCTGTACAGATAAATTCATATAAAGGTAATACAGTATCATATGGTCAGATTAAAAATTTTTATATAGGTGATGGTGGAGATTATCCAGTTTTATATACTGAAGATAGTAATGGTTTTGGATATTTACTAAATGAAAGTGGACTTCCAAAGTTTAGGTTAACCGATTCATTAGTTGTAGGTAGTGGAAAAAAATTAGTAAAAATTTCTTCATCGTTAAAATCTATAGACTTTAATAAATTGGCGATTGCTTGGTCACCAACATCTAACTTATCAGGATTTAGTAAAAAACCAGAAATTGATGTAGTTAATAATAATCCGCAGATTTCAGTAATATTTGATGGTTATACCGGATTAAATATTGCAACTAAAGTTTTCACAAAGAGTAATCATGGACTTGAAACTGCATTAAAGGTAACTTTAAAAATTCTCAGTGGTGGAGAATTTTTTGCTGTATTGAGAAATAATACTGAATATTTTGTTAGAGTAATTGATGACGATACGTTCACTCTTCATAGAACAAAAGCTGAATCTCTTTTAAATTCAAATCCTTTATCATTATCTTATCTTACTCTCATTGGTACATCTACTCCTGCTATATCCGATCCTAAGTTTAATATTATATCGGAACAATTAAATCCACCATATTTTAGAGAAGCAAAATTAGATTTAAGTTATAAAAATGGAATTATTGATGGTATTCTCATTAGAGATTCTGGCGAAGGTTATGTTTCTCTACCCACAATTAGAATTTCTGGTGGTGGTAAATTGGATGGAGTAGATGTTCCATTTAGTTTAAATTCTGATAGAATTGTTGATTTTTCAGGCCCTCTAGTTTCTTATTATAATTTTCATAAAGATAATTATAATGAACTACAAATTCGTTCAGCATCAAATATAAACGATGGGTTTAAGAAAATTTCAAATATTTTTGAAATTGCTCCTTTAGTAAAAGTTGAATTTGGAGATGGAGCAAAAGCAATTGCTTATACCTCAAATGGATCTATAACTTCATTATCGTTAATTAACGGAGGTAGTGGTTATACTTTCCCACCAAAAGTAGTTATCACGGGAACTGGTAAAGATGCAGTTGTTAATACTATTATTTCCGGCGGCGAAGTAACTGGATTTATTATTGTCAATGGTGGTAGTGAATAT
>Ga0257114_1002637_pt1 | contig 11851 bp, 4 predicted proteins | sample SI112_10mmetaG_FD_190149 | JGI IMG/M metagenome (GOLD analysis project Ga0257114, IMG submission 190149) | Marine microbial communities from Saanich Inlet, British Columbia, Canada - SI112_10m | ecosystem: Environmental > Aquatic > Marine > Inlet | place: Canada: British Columbia | collected... | reverse complement strand
TATTTAAATAATTTTATTAAAGAATATTTAGATCATTATAGAGAGATTATTTAGTTTTAACATATTTTCTTTTAGCAACCTGCTTAACCAGTTTTTTTGTTTTACCGCCTTTTTTTTGTGGTTTATTATCGTCGGAAGATTCACTTGATGAAGATGATTTATCTGTATATGCGGTACTACTACTTATGTTAGAATTATTTTTATCATCATCTAAACTTTGCTTAATTAATTTTTCTTGCATTCTTTGTTCTTCTTGCATTCTTTGTTCTTCTTGTATTCCTTGTTCTTCTTGCATTCTTTTATCTTCTTGCATTCTTTGTTCTTCTTGTATTCCTTGTTCTTCTTGCATTCTTTGTTCTTCTTGCATTCTTTGTTCTTCTTGTATTCCTTGTTCTTCTTGCATTCTTTTATCTTCTTGTATTCCTTGTTCTTCTTGCATTCTTTTATCTTCTTGTATTCCTTGTTCTTCTTGTATTCTTTGTTCTTCTTGCATTCTTTTATCTTCTTGTATTCCTTGTTCTTCTTGTATTCTTTGTTCTTCCTGCATTCTTTGTTCTTCTTGTATTCTTTGTTCTTCCTGCATTCTTTGTTCTTCCTGCATTCTTTGTTCTTCAATACGTTTTATATCAGCTTCTTGCTCTATATTTTTTCTTTCTTGCTTTTGTTTTTCTAATTCATTTGATTTATTTGTATTAGAAACAGATGAACTCGTGAAAGGTAAATATGAATAGTTTTGCACTGGTTCAACTTCTATATTTTGGGAAGGTGGTGTTGTAGTAATAGGTTGTATATTACTTTTTGGTTGCATTATTGTTTCTTCTGGTTGTGAGGAAAAATACCAATAAAATATGCTACCTACAATTATTAAAAATACAAATATACCAATACTTATTAAAACCCATTTAAATTTACTCATAATATCTTCATCTTCCTTTGTTTCTTCTGCGGATTCCTCGGTAGTTTCTTCTGCTGGTTCCTCGGTAGTTTCTTCTGCTGATTCCTCGGTAGTTTCTTCTGCGGGTTCAACTCCTAATATTACTTCGTCTTCATTTGCTCTTTCTTGTTGTCTTTCTTCAACAGCAGCTTTTATTCCATCAATAGTAAAATCATCCGAAAAAGATTCCTTATTATTATTTAATGAATTCATAAGCTTTTTTACTATTTGACTATCTTCTGATTTTATAAAATCTTTAGCACTATTGAGTGCTAATATTAATTTTTCAGTTAACATCTCAGATGAAGCCATTTTATTTTAAATAATTACTACTCTATAATAATATATTATTTAATTAGATAACACATATTATAAATGGATTTATTAAAACCAATATATGTTAAACGATGGTTATCTGAAACTAATCATATAACGTATGTTTTTGATGCTAATAAAGCTAACACATATAAATCAAGTTATAAAGTAATAAATGAGTATATATTCCAAGATAATAATTATGAAGATGCATTCAATAAAATAGTTTATTATATATTGCAAAAAGACAAAGATATAGAATTACCTTTTTATTTTTGGGATAAAGAGAATTTATTATATGATATTGATGAAATTAAATGGTCTGGTTATGATGTTAATCCATTTAAATCAAAAGATAGAAGTTCGGAATCATTAAAAGAACCTATTAATTTATCAAATAAATATGGTTTATTAAAAAAAACTGAATTTAATTTAGTATTTTACAGTGATTTTAAATATGATATTAAATATTACTTTGATAAAGCAATAAAAAAACCAGATTTTACTAAATATGTTAAAGAACTAATTAAAAATGAAGATATTTTAGTTAGTTTATATAACAAAGAAGTTAAATATGCAAATTTATCATTAGAAGAGTATAACGATGTTACTTTTAAAACTAGTTTAAATGATGTAGATGAACTTATTTTGTTATTTGATAAACTTGAAACTAATGAAAAAATGCAAATAATACAATTAGTTAATAATAACAATGCTATATATAAGTTGTTTAAAGAACATACTTATACTAATGAAAAGGAACTATCTTTTATTTTTAATATAACAAATCAAAAAGAAGAATTACTCAATATATTTTATAAAGGCAAAACTTCTAAAATTTCAATTAGTGAAAATGATGCAATTATAAACTTTAAATACCCAATTGATAATGGTAATAAGATTGAACAAATTATTAAAGATAAGAAGGAATTAACGGATTATATTGGAAAATATATTACTACTAAAACAGATTTTATTGAAAATGATATCAATCTTAGAGTTAAATTTATGGTTGATAATATTGAATTTCCAACTTTAATAAAAAAAATAGGCACATTTTCAAATATATTTGAGGCTATTATATTCAAAAATGAAAAAAAGAAAAATAGTGGATATTATGCCTACAAAAGAGTAAATGATATATTAAATAATAAGTTTGATGTCACTTCTTACATAAAATCTAGAATTATAGTAGGAGTTTCAGAAGATGATATTGTAAAAGAACTTATGGCATTTGGATATACTAAAACAGAATGTGTTACATTAGTTAAACAAGAATTGAAGATAATTGGTGATATAGGATTTAATAATTTAGATAAAAACCCTAATATCATTGATGGGACTTATATTGTTGTCAAAAAAAGTGGTAGTGGATTTGAAATAGATATTAAAAATTGTAAATCATATTATGAACTTGATAATATTAAATTTTGGCTAACTAAAATCATTGAGCAAATAAGAATTATTCAAAAGAAACCAGTTGTCGTTGTTCCTAAAAAAGAAAAGACACCTGAACCACCACCAAAGAAATCTTCATCAAAATCATCTGATGAAAATTTAGTAGAAGATGATATGGATTTTGATGATTTTTCAAAGTTTCAAGGTGGTGTCAAAAAAGTTGAATTTAAAAATTATTTAATTAATCGTTTGAGAAATGCTGATAAAGAATTATATAAAGATAATAATAAATCACGCAAATGTCAAAAAGAACATCAACCTGTTGTTTTATCAAAAGAAGAACTAGATGAAATTAAAGCAAAAGGATATAATAAATATTTTGATAATATTATTGAATATGGTAGTAATCCAGATATTAAAAACTATTATACATGTCCAAGATTATGGTGTCCTGTTAGTAAAATACCATTAGATGAAAGTCAAGAAAATCCAAAATGCCCGGGTGATAACGAGGAGCCAATAAAATTAAATGAAGATATGAAAAATTCCAATAAACCCAGATATGCTTATTTAATTAAAAATATAAATTTGCCATGTTGTGGTAAGAAAAAACCAAAAGAAAATGATAAGCCTAAAACTACTATAAAACCTTCCAAAAAATCAGATAAGCTTAATAAATTTGATAAGCCTGATAAAGCAAAATCAGATGAAAAATCTATAAAATTATTTAAATATGACGATGATGACAAAAATTATATTATGAATAAAATACCTTTACCATACAATAATCGTTATGGTGATATTGCAAAAGAATTATATAAAATATTAAAACCATATAATAGTGAAGAATATAATAAAAAATGTGTTTCGCCAAATAATATTAACAAAAAGGAATGTATATTAAGAAAAAGTTTAATTAATCAAAATGATATACCGGCCAAATATGATAATATAATAAATGTTGTTGCATTCTCTCTTGGTAAAACAAAAGAAGAATTTATTAAAGAAATTACAGAAAAAATGGATTTAATTACATTTTTATCACTTGATAATGGAAATGTATGCAAAGATTTTGTTGATTTAGAACCAATAATAGCAGAAGATAATGTTGAATTATATAATGATTTTCTTAAATTCAACAAAAAGTTTAAAAGGTCTTTATTAGATGTTCCAGATGTGAGTGATAATACCAATGAGAGTAATTACAAAAAATCAAGATATTTATTTATATATAAATCTTACTTAAAGTTTATCAAATATTTATCAGCTGATAATTATCCATTTGATAAAACCATTAAATATCTAAATTCATTAGTTGCTATAATTTATAAAAAATTAATTGTATTATGGGATATTGAAAAAATAGATAAAAATATTCAAGTTAATATGATATGTCCATACTATACAAGATTTATAGATTTATATTCATATTTAGATAAAAGCCCTAAGTTTATAATGATTATTAAAGAAAATAATTACTATGAACCTTTGGTATCAAAATCAATTACTATGAAAGTAGATAAAAAGTTATTTAATTTAGAAGAATATAAAATAGTAAAGGATATATTAATAAATTGTACAAAAAAGAATAATTTTGAAGATTATAATATTGAACTATTTACAAACAAAGATAATATAGCTGCTCTTAATAAACTATTAAAAGAAGAAAGTGAATTATTTACATTTGAATCTGTAATAATAAACACTGATTATACTATTAATAAAATAATTTTGAAAAATAATACATTATTGAAATTTAACCCACAATCTATTATAATATTACCACTATTGATAAGTGAATATAAAATTAAAAACGTCATATTTTATGATGATATAGTTGATAAAGAATTTAATATTAAAATTGTTAAAGATACATATGATAAATTTAACAAGGGATTTGAAAGTATTAAAGAATTAGGATTTTCAATTGATATTGGGGAAACAGTTTTAGATACCAAAGAATTAATAAGAACTAAGTTAAAAATAGCAGATGAAAAATATGAAACCACTACAAATAATATTATATTACCATTTAATGATAAAAATACATATTATAGTTATATTAAAATAAATGACAAAAAAATTAAAAAAATAGAGAAACTAAGATTACAAGTTAAAAATAAATTATTAGGTAGCAAGTTTACAGATGAATATTATAATTCTTTATGTAAAAAATCTAGAAGAAAAGTAATAAAAAAAGTATTAAGTGAATTTAAATCATCTTCATTTGATAAACAAGATATTAGAGATATACAAATTATAATAGAAGAAATACCATTATTATCTAGAAAGCATATTAAAAACTGGTATAAAAAATCCTTGTTGTATTCAAAGTATAATTATATAAATGAATTATCTAATAAAGTTAAAGATATAGGTAAAGAATTATTGTTTACACAATATAATGTAAGTGACAAGATACCACTTACTATATTAAAATATCACGAAGCATTACCTAATAATATTAGTAATATTGAAGAAAATATTGATTATTATAAATTACTAAAAGATATCAATGAAGTAGATAATAAATTATCAGAAATATTCAATGGTGATGAAAATGTATTAAGTAGCAAATGGACAAAATATAAAAAGAAAGTATGGTACAAATTACGCTACATTAAAAATACTTATAAAGAAACTTATATTAAAGGTCTTTTTGATTATCTTACAATTAAAATGAATACTAATTTACTATCATATAATGATATTATAAAAAAATCAAATGAATATTATCTAGATGTATTTAATAAAGATAATTATGACAAAAATAAAAAATCACGTATTAGAAAATTATTTAAGGATCCCCATTTTTATCAAAATTATGTAAAAGAAATGAATAGTATTAATAAAACAAAGAAATCTTTTAAAACATTAAGTATATTCTATGAAACATATTTTAATAAAAGTTCTTACGAAGAAAGAGAGAAAATTATAAATAATATAATAAAAAATAGTTTAATAAAATATCCTGGTGATATAGATATATATAATATTGCAAAATTACTAAATATATCTATACTTGTTATACATAATCGCACAGAATATGGTAAAGGTGTAAAAGTAGAAAAACGCGCAGGTGATAAGGATTTAAATATAACTACATCAGTATACAAAGCAGATTATAATATAGACCAACGACCATTAATAATGTTATATAGAAAGGTAGAAAAAACAAATATAAGTTATTTCATAATAAAGAATACTGAAATATCAGAACCATTTTATATGGAATTACAAGATGCTCCCGAAGATATTAAAAACAATATATTAGATTCTTCTAAATCAAGTGATATGTCATCTTCTACATCTACAAAATCTATATGATTTTAACTTTTTGTTCAGGTAATTTATAACACTTATTGTCTTTTTGTTTTAGATTGAATTGTATATCCAAATCATTTTCAATGCAATTATTATAAGTTTCTTCTTCTTCCTCCTGAATATCCTGTAATTCTTCTTTTTCATCTGCTACATCTTTGAGTAATTCCATCATGTGTTCTTCATCTATTAAAATACGACTATCACCAGTTCCACAAGGTGGTTGCTGTCCTAACATTACATTTGCTGATACACCATTTACTTTATCATATTCAGCAAATATACTAGCATTAATTAACATGTCTGTTGTTTCTTCAAAAGATGATTTAGCAAGTGGTCCAATATCACCTCGATTTATACCATGACGATCAATAGACATAAGTTGTCCCTTATAGGTCATGGTATCAATAAGTAGAGACATATGTCTGAAATTCATAGAACCTTCACTGGTTACAGCAACCAATTCTTTATAAAGAGCATTGCGAGCTGCTTCAATACCAAGAGTATCATAAATTTCGCGAATATCATTAGAAATTGTTCGCGAAGAGTCTATATTAGGATTTGCAAGAATATCTATTAAATTTGTTCCATCAGTATCAAGAACCCATTCTACAATATTATCAAACTTATTGTTTTCATCATTATATTTTGTATATTTCTTTTTATTCAAGGATACCTTTTTAATACCTTTATAACCCTTCAAAATAATTTGATAAACGATATTATGTTCAATTGCTTTAATTGTTGCAATTTCATCTTTGTCATCAATATCTTTTAGTGCTATTTCAGTTAATTTTATTCTGAATACACATTCTTCTGCGTTGTCATCACTATATACACAATCAATATATTTATCATATGCTAAATTCAATTTAGTATAAATATCAATCATTTTAAGTCCAAATAAATTCATATTAGATTTATTGAAAACCAATCTAAGAACCCAAGGAGAACTACTACGTGCCTTGCAACTATTACTTTCAATTTCTTCAAACTCTTTGTATACTTTCATAATACCTTGATCCTTTTCGATATTAGTATCATAATATTCACCATTATCCCAATAAATTTCACTATATTCTAATATATCGGATAATTTAGTAATTTCAATAGAGTTTTTAATATTCATAGCATGATTCTTTGTGATATCAATGCGCGAATCAGTAATTTCTCCATCATCATTCATATCTGGATTTACAATACTAGCAACATCCTGTTTCATATAAATAATTAATGTTGGTGTTTTAGTTTTCTTTGTAGCTGATAGAATTTCTTTAAGACGAGGTACTCCTGATGTTGCCTTAACAGCGGCAGCTGTACCAGAAACATGGAAAGAATCGAGTGTCATTTGTGTACCTAATTCACCAATTGTTTGCGCAGCTACAATACCAACCATTTCACCAGGTTGAGCAATTGCTTGTTTAAAGTATTCATTAATTTGTTCAATAATCCAATCAAATATTTCTTTTGTAAAATGATAATGAAATATTAATTTCTTGGGATTTAAATGAATTCTTAATAGAATATGAAAGAATTTAGTACCTTGGGTATTACTCTTAATACACAAATCCTTTTTAATTTTTTCAATAGCATTTAATACATAATCAGGTGTTAAATTTGTTTTAAATGCTTTAATACCTATTGATTGAAGACGTTTGTGTGCATTATTGATAATACGTTCAAATGGAATTGGATAATTAATAATCTTCTTTTTTTCACCACTAAATACATATTTGATAAGAAATTCTTTGTCATTAAGCATTTCTTCAAAATGTTTAGTGCATTTTTTATAAGTATCTGCTTTAATTGTTTCAAATGCTTCTGTTGTCATATGAAGAGCAGGATTATCAGTTGATTTCAAATGATATTCTTGATTTATTTCTAAGGTATCCTTTTCAATAGTATTGATAACTTGTACCTCTATTTTACAACCATTCATACCATCTTCACCATAAATATATTGTATAATTGAACCAATAGCAGTTCTTACAGTATTATCATAGTGAATTTTAGAATCTTCCATTGCCTTTACTAATCTGCGTTGAATATATCCTGTCTCTGATGTTTTTACAGCTGTATCAATAAGACCTTCACGCCCACCCATCGCATGAAAGAATACTTCTTGTGGAGATAGTCCTGAGATGAAACTATTTTTGACAAATCCTCTTGCTTCTGGACCATCATCATACTTTGTAAAGTGAGGCAAAGTTCTATCTGTAAAACCATATGTAATACGTTTACCATCTACATTTTGCTGACCAACACAAGCAATCATTTGTGCAACATTTGTTTCCTTACCTTTTGATCCAGATTTAACCATATTAATCATTCTGTTTTTATTTTCATCAATTTGTGATAAACCAATTTTTCCAACTTCACTTGTTGTTTCATTGAGAATACCGATGATTTCACGTTCAATATATTCTTCATTATTAAAGATACTATTGTTATCAATTGTACCTCTGCGAATTTCATCAAGTTTATCATAAGCCTTAGTTTTCATTTCTTTGATTTTATTTTTAAGATTTTTGTCTGTTTCTTTATCAGTAACTAAGTCACTAATACCAACACTAAATCCAGCAGTCAATAGCCAACGACAAACAAGGCGCTGAGTATTATCTAGGAACTTTCTTACTTCAAATGGTCCATAATCATGATATATTACTGGAATCATACCAGTTGTAATACCGTGAAAGATAGTTTTATCAAGATTGCCTTGTTCTAATTCACTATTATTAATAATGAACTTCTCATTTTTCTTATTTTTACGATTAATATAAAGGCTCGGAGGCAATATTTGAGAATAAGCTTCTTTGCCCGTATACATATACTTTTTATCAGGTTTCTTTAAACTACCACCAAAGTAACTATTAACCATTTGAATATTTGCCAAAGTTTTATCTTGAATTTTTGTAATATCCTTTGTTAATCTAAAAGAACCCAATAGAGTATCTTGAACAACTTCAATAATCGGCTTACCATCTCTCGGTGCCAATATCATATATGGAACAGCAGCTATATCCATTAGTTCATTCATTGTTTGAACACTTTGAGGACAATGCAAATTCATTTCGTCTCCATCAAAATCTGCATTATATGGTGGAGTATCTAGAACATTCAAGCGAAATGTTTGATATGGCATAATAACTACTTTATGACACATCATAGACATTTTATGTAAAGAAGGTTGTCTGTTAAATAGAACGAAATCACCATCTTTAAGATGTCTATGAACTACATCTCCATATTTTAAATCTTTTGCGTTTTGTTCTAAATCCTTTGAATATTTTAGATTAATAGTTGTATTATTTTTTTTAATGTATTTTGCACCTGGCCAATTATTAGAACCATTCATTACAAGTTCTCTCATTTTTTCAATATTATATTGATTTACGATTTCCGGAAAAGTAATATTGATAGCTACTTTAATAGGAACTCCCAATTCATCAATACTAATATAAGGGTCTGGTGTAATAACTGAACGTGCTGATTGGTCTACGCGTTTACCATTAAGATTGCCTCTGATACGACCTTCCTTCTTTTTCATGCGGTCTGATACAGATTTAAGTTTACGACCATTTCTTTGTTGAGAAGGAGCTAATCCTGGTATTTGATTATTAATAAATGTAAATACATGATATTGTAGAAGCATAGTAATATACTTAATAGTATCTTCCGATGCTCCTTTATTGATTTTATCAATAATACTGTTATTAGTCTTAATAATATCACTAAGCTTATGTGTTAAATCGTCTTCCCTTCTTTGACCATTCTCTTCAATAATACTGGGGCGAACAGCTGGTGGTGGAACAGGCAATACTGTGCAAATCATCCATTCTGGTCTATTCCATTTTGGATTAAATCCCATCATTTCTATTTCACGTTCAGTAATTCTTTTGAATATTTTAAGGATATCTTCAGCTGTAAATTCTTGTGATATTTTTTCATCTTTTTTTTTATCCTTCCATTCTGCAATAATTTTCATTGCATTTTCTTTATAAATTTTAGTAGGACGTAACGCGCCACATCCAATAGCACCATCATCTCCACATGATCTTAACTTAGTTGTATTATTACATAGTTTGTAATAAGCCTCCCATCTTTTTTGATTATTTTTAATTGAAATAATTTTTGCCATATCGTTTTTAAAATCCTTATGTTCTGTATCAGGTGAAATTAAACATTTAGAACATTTATAACATACACAATTTAATAGTTTTTTAACAATATCGAAAAACATTGCATGAAATACTGGTTTCGCTAATGCAATATGTCCAAAATGTCCGGGGCAGAAAATATTCTTTTGCTCGCAAGTACAACAAATACGATTATGTTCTAAAACTCCCATGCGCGAATCAAATAAACCACCAATAATTGGTTCGCTACCAGCATACGTATCTGTTTTATTGATTTCTACGACAGAGCGTTTGATAATTTCATCCGGTCCCAATACACTAAATTGAATACCTTTAACCTCTTGGATTTCAACTTTCTGGTCATTGTAAGATAGTTCTGGATAAATTGACATATCTCTTAATAATAGTAGTTAAAATAACTCGTCTTATGTTTAAATTATTTTTAAAAAAAATATCAATTTTTATTTTTATTGCTTTCTAAATAAATTTGCAAAGTCTTCATAGAATAAATATATTAATGTAATAAATATTGCTAATATTATTGAAACTACTATAAAATATCCATTTTTCTTACCTTTAAAAGGTACTCCTTGAAAAGGCATAGATAATAATGATATTATAAATGATGTAGGTAAAAAAATAGCAGCAACTATTGTTAATATGCGAGATGTTCCTGAATCTAAATATGATATTCTTTGCATAGTACCATGTCTTGTTTGTTCTAAACTGTCTTTTAAATTTATAACATTGTTTTGAAATACTTTAACGCGATTTTTAAATAATTCATAATCATTATTATCTTTTTTTTCTTTATCATAGTTAATAATTATAATAATACGTGATACAATCATTATCATATCATTGATAATATTATTATACGATAAAACATAATATAACAATTTATCTAAATATTCAATCATTTTATAACTATTGAAAAAATCAAGCCATGTTACATGTTTTTTAATGACATATAGTATTTCATTGATTCTACGGTAATCTCTTTCGCATTTATCAATTATATTAATAAATAGTTTTAATATTTTAGAATTTTTGTTTATGAAGCTGAGATTATCTAAATCATCAGTAATAATATATTTATCTTTTCCTAAATAAAAAATAGTTTTATATATATATAGTCCTTGTATTTTTTCCGTTAATAAACTTGAATAATCTAAGCTAGTTTCATATTGCGTATTTGCTCCTTTTAATTGTTTAGAATTATTATAATGAAGTATTGGTATACTAAGTGAAAAATAAAATTTATTATCATCAACTATTAGTTTTTCTTTTTTTGTTAATAATTTATTAATTTTATTTTGATCTAAATTATATTTATCTATATTATTATATGTAATAATGTTCATTATATAAATCTATTAGATATAGAATATTTTTTTAAATATTATAAATCTTAATTTTTCTTCTAGGTTTTTCAACATCAGTTATAGTAAACTTGCTTTTAGGTTTTTCAACATCAGTTATAGTAAACTTGCTTTTAGGTTTTTCAACATCAGTTATAGTAAACTTGCTTTTAGGTTTTTCAACATAAGTTATAGTAAACTTGCTTTTAGGTTTTTCAACATCAGTTATAGTAAACTTGCTTTTAGGTTTTTCAACATAAGTTATAGTAAACTTGCTTTTAGGTTTTTCAACATCAGTTATAGTAAACTTGCTTTTAGGTTTTTCAACATCAGTTATAGTAAACTTGCTTTTAGGTTTTTCAACATAAGTTATAGTAAACTTGCTT
>Ga0257114_1002636_pt1 | contig 11853 bp, 9 predicted proteins | sample SI112_10mmetaG_FD_190149 | JGI IMG/M metagenome (GOLD analysis project Ga0257114, IMG submission 190149) | Marine microbial communities from Saanich Inlet, British Columbia, Canada - SI112_10m | ecosystem: Environmental > Aquatic > Marine > Inlet | place: Canada: British Columbia | collected... | reverse complement strand
CATGGACGTCGTCGAGCTCTTGACTCGCTCCCCCGTGACTCGACTGAGCATCACGTCCACGGCGACGTGCTCGATTTGGCGCACGTCTTCCGACATAGCAGACGACCACGCCTCGAGTGCATCGCAAACAAAGGAACTTCCGGAAAATAACAGTGCGATAAAAGGTGGAATCGTAGTGTCGAGCACGTTTCCTCTCTTATCGCCAAACTGGGGCGCTTCGTTGAAATTCGCAGCCGGCGGTTTCAATCCGTTCGCCGCGGCAACCTTTGACAGATGTTCGAGTGTTTTCGGGGAGACGACAGCCTTGGCGTCCCTCGGTAGGCTTGCACCCGCTACGAAATCACCAATCATGACGTTTCGCACTTTACTGACCGTCCGTTCGATGTGCTCTGGAAGCTTTCTGAAACACGACAACTTGGCGAGCACTCTGTCATCCGCCAAAGTTTTCCTAATATCCTCTGCGATTTGCAGCGCGCCTGGATAATCCGTACTCTCAACGAAAACGTCCATATCCAAACGCATTTGTTGAAGCGCGGCGATGGATGCAAATTTTTCAGTCAATCCTTGCATTTTGTCCCGCTTGTCGTTCAAGTCTATCATGAGCTGCCCCGGCTTGACCAAGTGTTCGCCAATGTTCCTGACGGTTTGACGCATCGAACCAACCGTGATTTGGGTCTCCGTCATCGAGTCGTGAAGATCGCGCAGTTCCTTGAGCGCATCAAAGAACTCATCGCTCTTCGCGATGATCTCTCGAATCAAATGCTGCTCGATCGTATCCAAGTGTGCGCTTAAATGTTCCTGCGCATCCATGGAAGCGCGCGCTAGATTCCGCAAGCTCTGATCCTCTAATCCCGCACACGCCCGTGCAAACGTCTCCGGTCGACTCAAATCAAACGTCTCGTCGAAGAACAAGTCCGGCACGCTGCTTAATTCACTCACGCCCTCTTCTAATTCGTACCGCCGCAACCGCGCCTCGCTCCGCTCCTCCGGCGTCGCTCGCGCCGCCGCCGCGTACGCTCGCTGCTCCACGAACTCCGCGTAGCGCTCCCGCGTTCGTCGTAGATACCCCTCAAAGTCTTTCATCGAAACCTCTGGCAGCAGACTCGCCGACGTCCCCGGCGCCCGCGCGCTCGCGCTCGGCGTCCCGCTCACGACGCTCTCCAACGCGCGCGCCACGCTCGCATCCAACCCCACGCTCGCCACCATCGCGCTCAGCGTCCCCATCGCGCGCGTCCTGACGTCATCCTCATCGTCTTCTTCCGCGTGCACGATCGAACTGAGATAGGCGTACCGCCTCGCCGACGCCAACGACGCCATCGCCGACGCATCCGCATCGTTCGAACGCGCCATCGCGCGCCGTCCCGAAGCGTTTTCTCGTCGCCGCGCGCGCCGCGCGCCGAGATCGCCCCCCTTGACGACGCCTCGCGCGCTCGCGCGCGTCCCGCCGCGCGAGCCGCGCGCGCGCGTCCGTGTGTGCGTCGCTGCGGCCGCGCATCGCGCGCGCGGGACCCGCGCCGAACCGCCGCCGTCACACCGCGACGCATTCGAGGCGTCATGTCGGACGAATCCGAGGCCAGGGAATTCCCGGTGGTGTGCGAGGACTGCCTCGGCCCCAACCCGTACGTGCGCATGCAAAAGATGCCGCTCGGCGGCGAGTGCGCGATCAGCGGTCGCCCCTTCACCGTGTTTCGCTGGCGACCCGGGAACGAGGCGAGGTACAAGAAGACGGTGGTGTGCAAAGAGATCGCGCAGGCGAAGAACGTGTGCCAGGTGTGCCTGCTGGATTTAGATTACGGGATACCCGTCGCCGCGCGGGACGCCGCGCTGGGACGCGCGGGAGGGAGCGCGCTGCCGTCGAGCTCGGTGAACCGGGATTTCGCGGTGAATGAGATCGCGAAAAAGCTGGACGAGGGCGAGGACGCGTACGAGAAGGATGGGAAGGAGAAAAATAACGAACTGTTGATGCGGTTGGCGAGGAAGAAGCCGTATTATAACAAGAATAAAACGCCGATATGCACGTTTTGGTTGAGAAACGCGTGCACGAGGAACGATTGTCCGTATCGACCTTGCAACGGGGATACGCACATGCCGGAACTGAGCGCGGCGCCAGAGTTGAGAAAGCAAAATATCAAGGATAGATACTTCGGGACGAACGATCCGGTGGCGGAACAAATGCTCAAACGCGCGAAAGAGCGACCGAGCCAAAAGTTGACGCCACCCGAAGATGCGAGCATCACCACGTTGTTTGTAGGCGGCGTCGACCCGGAAAAGGTCACGGAGGACGACATCAACTCGCGCTTCTATCAGTACGGCGAAATCAAGGGCATTCGCGTGATTGGGACGAAGAAATGTGCGTTCATCACTTTCGCCACGCGCGAAGGTGCGGAGAAGGCGGCGGAAGATGCGGCGATAAATCTCGAAATCAACGGAGAGCGATGCCGACTCCAGTGGGGCAAGTCGGCGGCGAAAAAAGCGAGCGGCAACCAAGGGTCTGCGCCGGCACCGCCACCAACCGTGATGATGATGGCTCCAGGTGTGGAAGCTCCAGCGAATGGGCAGGCTTTACCGCCAGATATGCCGGCGCATGTGGCGATCCCCATGCCTGCGCCGGCCGCGGTGGGGCACGCGACCAAGTACCCGTCGATGGATCCTTCGCAGATGGGAGCGGTTTCAAAGAAGCAGGAAGCCGAGAAGTAGACGGATCATTTAGTAACGAAACACTCATTGATTGAATAGCGAAAAGAAAATAACTGCATTAAAAATCTACGCCTCGGTCTTTCTCAATTCTTGGGTGAGCTTGATCCAGGAGTCGAGCGTTTTGCCCGCCTTGCCGCTCTCGTGCGCCTCTCTCGCCATGGCGATGCCTTCCACGACGTCCTTCGCTTGCTGCGCGGCCGCCATAGCGACGCCGGCATTCAAAATCAGGGTCTCGGCGACCGGGCCCTTCTCACCCTCCAACGCGGCTCGCAAAATTCTCGCGTTTGTCGTCGGGTCGCCGCCGCGCAAATCCTCGAGCGTGCACGGCTTAATGTCGACATCCTTCGGCTCGAACGTGTACGCGCGCGTGCCGCTCGGTGTCACCTCGACGACGTCCGCGGGTCCCGCCGGCGTGAGTTCGTCCAATCCCATGGAGTGCACGATCAACGCCTTCTTCATCCCAAGCTTCATCAACGAGTCCGCCATGAGTTGCTGCACCCCCGTGCTGTACACGCCGACGAGCGCGTACTTGCTGTGCGCCGGGTTCAACATCGGGCCCAACATGTTAAACGCCGTTCGCACCTTGAGCGCCTTGCGCACGGGCGAGACCTTCGCCATCGCCGGATGATATCTCGGCGCGAACATAAATCCGACGCCGACTTCCTCGACGCAGCGCTTCATGCTCTCCGGTCCCAGCTCGATGTCCACGCCGAGCGCCTCCAGCACGTCGCCCGACCCGCACAGCGAAGACACCGATCGCGAACCGTGTTTCGCCACCTTCGCTCCCGCCGCGGCGGCCAACACGCACGATCCAGTGGAAATATTCACCGTGCCCGCGTCGTCCCCCCCCGTGCCGACGATGTCCAGCACGTCGTCCCCCGCGTCCACCGTCACCGCTCTCGACTGCATCGCTCGCGCCAACCCCGCCATCTCGCTCGCCGTCTCCCCCTTCGCCCGGAGCAGCACCAAAAACGCCGCGATCTGCGTCGGATCCGCGTCCAGCAGCGCCTCCATCGCCGCGTGCGCGTCCTCCTCGGATAAATCCGCCCCCTCGCACAAATCCTCGATCACCTTCCGCAGATCCACCGCCGCGCGCCTCGCCGTCGCCCGCGCGACGACCGCGCGTCCCGCGCGCCCGTTCCCGCACCCTCGCGCGCGTTCCCATCGCCTCGCGCGCATCGTCGTCGACGCGATCGTCGCTTTCGGTCCCTCCATCGTCGTCGCGCGTCGTCGTCGCGTCGCCGTCGTCACCGCACCGCGCGTCGCCGTCGCCGCGGGCGCGTTGAACGCGCGCATCGCGCTCAGATCGCGCTCAGTTTTCGCGCGTCGGCCGCGTCGCGTCCCGGTGTGCGACGCGCGCGCGAGCGAGCGATCGCGCGTCGCCCGGCGGTCACGTGTCGCGCCCAGGACGGGGTTTCGTACGACGCGCGCGCGTCGTGTATCGTACTCGGGGATGGCGTCAGAAGACGATCGAGTACGCACTCGTACATCGATAAAAAGTTGGCGCCGACGCGCGTCGCGATTCGTCGCGCGCGATTCGTCGCGCGCGATTCGCGGCGCGCGTAAAAACGGCGCGGCGACGCGAGCGCGACGCGCGAAGACGCGGACCGATCGACGCGACGACGCGCGAGCGAACGGACCGACCGACGACGGACGAAGGACGACGGACGACGGACGAAGGACGACGGAAGGGATCGTTGAGGCGAGGCGATGTCGTGGGGACAGGCGGCGACGCAGGCGCCGGCGAACCCGAACGGGGACTTTCTGGTGGCGAATCCGCCGAACGATGGGATAAGCTCGCTGTCGTGGTCGCCGACGGGGAATTTTTTGGTGGCGACGGCGTGGGACGGAGACGTGCGTGAACGCGCGAGGCGAACGCGAACGCGAACGAGCGAACGAGCGAACGAGCGAACGAGCGAACGACGGGGACTGACGAGACGACGCGGTGCGTCGAGACGCGATGTAGGTGTATTGCTATGAGGTGGCGAACAATGGGCAGGCGATGCCGAAGGCGTCGACGAAGCACGAGGCGCCGGTGCTGTGTAGCTCGTGGTCGAGCGACGGCGCGAGCGTGTTCACGGGCGGGTGCGATAACATCGCGAAGAAATGGGACTTGGCGAGCGGGCAGGCGACGCAGATCGCGCAGCACGATGGGGCGATCAGACACATGGCGTGGATCGAACAGGTGGGGTTGTTAGTCACCGGATCTTGGGATCGAACGTTGAAGTATTGGGACACGCGTCAGCCGAATCCCGCGCTCCAGGTTCAGCTCCCCGAACGGTGTTACGCGTTAGATGTCACACACCCTTTGCTCGTCGTGGGATGTGCCGAGAGACAGATTCAGATTTTCAACTTGAGCAACCCGCAAGTGCCGTACAAGCAGTTGTTATCGCCGCTCAAGTATCAGACGCGATGCGTCGCCACGTTTCCCGATCGCTCGGGCTACTTGGTCGGCTCCATCGAAGGACGCGTCGCGGTTCAGCACGTGGAAGACAATTTGCAAAGCAAGAACTTTACTTTCAAATGTCACAGAGAAGGCACGCAAGACATTTACGCCGTCAACTCCATCTCGTTCCACCCGACGTTTGGAACGTTCGTCACCGCGGGCGCCGACGGCAACTTCAACTTTTGGGACAAGGATAGTAAGCAACGCCTAAAGAACATGACCAAGTGTTCGGCACCCATCTCGTGCGGGAACTTCAATCGCGATGGGACGATTTACGCGTACGCGGTGTCGTACGATTGGAGCAAGGGCGGTGACAACCCGCTGTCAAACACGCCGAATAACATTTACTTGCACGCCGTGAACGAAACAGAAGTCAAGCCGCGGCCGGCGAAGAGCGGAATCGGTCGTCGATAACGACCTAGCGATAACGAATTAGCACGGTAGGAAGTTGTATCAATCTCGTTTTCCTTCTAAGGTATTCAAAAACATTGATTACAAGCGAGTTAAAAGCGGCTTCGACGACTCGATCGACTCGCAGTCGATGGAAGCTTCAATCTTCGCTAGAGTCGCGCCGAACGCGCACGCCTCGAGAACGATGTGTTTGAGCTGATTCACGTGCACCGACACGCGTTGCTCGTCTGCGGTATCGTTTCCTCCGTTTCGATGCGGTTTGCGCCGAAACTGCCCCAGACTCGTCAGCACTCGTCCTCGATCGCCGGCGAAGAGCGAGGCGACGTGCAGTTGCAACACCTCCGTCGCCTCTACAGAGGCGATGCGCGCCGCGTGCGCGCGCGCGGACGGACCCATCTCGTCGATGTACTCTTTCAGCGAAACCATATCGTTTTGAATCTGAATTCCCCCCGGAACTCGCAAGGGAACCGGCACTTCGTACCCGGCGACGCGCGACGCGACGGCGCTCGGCGTCGAACCCTCGAGCGCCTTCAAGCCGCTGCGCAACACGCCGTACCGCGCCAACTTTTTGGGATACGCCAGCTTTTCCAAGTGCACGAAGTCGACGTTCGTCGATACGAAGTGCTCGAGCTCTAACCTTCGCTCGCTCGCCTGTAAAAAGTAACCGAAAGACGCGCACTTTGAGTAGACGTCCGCCAACGTCGACGTCTTCACCGCGTGCGTCAACCCGACTTTATGCGAATGCTTGGACACGTTATCGATCACGCGCAGCACCAAATTGATCATGAACTCATCCGAACCTTTCGGTAAGAGCTTCTGAAGCCGTTGACATCGATGCATCAACCGCAAGCGCCCTCGCCCGTCATCCGCCGCGCTCTCCCGCGCGTCGCTCGCCTCGCCGCCGCCGCCGCCCGCTCGCACGACTTCCCGCGCCGCGCTCAGGTACATGATATCCTCCACCTCCATCCTCGTCATCGCCGCGCGTCCGATCACGCAATCCCGATCGCACTCCGCGCTCTCCGCGCCCTCCCCCGCGGTGTACCCCATCGCGACGAGCTCCCTGAGCGCGCGTCTCGCGTCTCGCTCGAACCCTCGCCCGCCCTCCCTCGCGAGCGTCTCCCGCAGCCTGTCCCCCGCGCTCGTCCGACACTCGATCCCGATCGCGCGCGTCGCCTCACCGCCATCGTCCTCATCATCCCCACCGTCTTTCATCGCTCGCGCCCTTCGCATCGCGCGCGTCGCGCGCGTCGCTCGCGTCGCGTCCCGTCGTCGCGCCGCGTCGTCGCGCCGCGTCGTCGTCGCGCCTCGTCCCGTCGCGCGCGCGACCGCGCGTTCCATCTCGATCGATCGCGCGCGCGGCCGTTCGACGTCAGCGATCGTTTCACCGTCGCGCGATTCCCCGCGATCGTCGCCGCGCGTCGCGTCGCGCTCGGCGCGGACGATTCGATTCGACGCGTGTCGGCAATCGTCGTAACCGCCGAATTCGCCAATTTCCCCGCGCGCGATTCGCGTCGCGTCGCGTCGCGTCGCGTCGAGGCGTCGCGCGCGTTCGATCGATCGATCGTCGCGCGTTCGCGTCGCGTCGCGCGGTCGCGTCGGTCGGTCGCGCCGCGTCGTCGTCCGCCGTCGTCCGCCGTCGACGCGATCGATGGGTCCCCTCGACGGCGTTCGGGGTGCATCACACACCGGATCCGTGACTTCAATACGAGCGTCGTGGTCGTATAATAATATAGACCGGATCCGTGACTTCAATACGAGCGTCGTGGTCGTATACAAATACTCGAGCGTCCCCGCGATCGTCCCCGCGATGGGTCTCGTCGTGGTTTATATACGTCACGCGCGACCGTATTATGTATGTGAATACGGGATGTTTTCCCCCGGTCCGTCGGGTGGGTCGACGGGTCGGCGCGGCATCGCGCGACGCGCGTCGACATGGCGACGCCCGCGCGAGGCGTCGCGACGCCCGCGGTCGGGCGACGGCGCGCGTCGCGGTGCGGTCGACGGGCGTCGCGACGCGCGGCGCGGGACGACGGCGCGACGACGGGGCGACGCGACGCGCGGAAGACGCGCGACGACGACGACGACGACGGCGCGACGGCGCGCGGCGGCGACGCGGTCGGGACGCGGCGAGGGCTCGCGCGCGCGATCGCGGGGGGGGTGGTGATGAGCGCGGCGGCGACGCGCGCGCGCGGATTCGAGACGGCGCGCGCGGCGAGCGGGGGCACGGGGGTGGTGGAGCTGACGCCGGAGAATTTCGAGCGCGAGGTGACGAGACGCGAGGGGGCGGTGTTCGTGGAGTTTTACGCGCCGTGGTGTCCGTACTGCAAGCGATTGGAACCGATTTGGGAGGAATTGCCGGAAAAGCTCGAGGAAGCGGGGTCGAAGACGCGCGTGGCGAGGATGAACGTGGACGCGTACGCGGATTACGCGAGCGCGTACGCCGTCACCGGGTTTCCGACGCTGATGCTGTTCGAGAACGGGCGACCGGTGGGGGCGAAGACGGGGTTGGTGGACATGACGACGGCGATGAAGTACGCGGGGGTGCGAGACGAGGGGGTTTTAGCCAAGTTTGCGCCGGAAAAGAAGCTCGACAAAATTCTATCCGGGGCGCAGGTGGAGTACGTGCAGGGCGAGCTCGGGGAGGTGCGGAAGGAATTGGGAGGGATACAAGACCCGGCGTCGCGCGCGCGCGCGCTGGAAGCGCTGCAACAAGTGGAGTCCATCGTCGGCGTGCGGGCGCTTTAGTTTGCGCTGCGTGCTACCTAGGTTGTTGTTATCTAAAAAGAATTCTAACGCTGTTTCACCGTCGATTTTTTCGTCACGACTCGGAGGAGCGAGAGTAGCGCCGCGGGGGTGACGCCGGAGATTCGACTCGCGCGCGCGAACGTCGTCGGGCGCACCGCCTCGAGCTTTTCTCGATCTTCGAGAGATAAATTGTCGATGGCGGAGTAATCAAAGGTTTCCGGAATCGCGAGCTCTTCCTCGCGGCGCATGTCGTCGATATCCTGCGCCTGGCGCTCGATGTACGGTTTGTAATACGCCTCGATCGCCGCGCACTCGAACGCGCTTCGATCTTCTTCGTTTACAGAACGCAGCGCTCGCACGTGCGGATCCAAAGGACCGAGGACGTCCGCGACGACGCGGAGAATTTTGTCGACGTCCCAACCTTGCGCCAACATATTGGACGCGCTGAGATGTCGACCGTGCTTGGCGATCGGTAGGTCCGGCGCGTACGCTTGCCATCGAGATGGTATGAGCGTGATCGCGTCGAGTGCACCACCGGCTTGTTCGACCAACGTGCGTCGTCTGGCCGCCGCGCGAGCGCGCTCCGCGGAGACGACGCCGTACCGTTCGCCGAGTTCTGTGAGACGCAGATCCGCGTTGTCGGAACGAATGCTCAACCGATACTCCACGCGCGAGCTGAACATGCGGTATGGCTCGCTCGTGCCTCTGCTCGTCAAATCATCCACGAGAACGCCGAGGTAGCTAGAGTATCGCGGTACGACAAATTCTTCGCCGTCGACGCTCGCCGCATTGGCTCCAGCGATGACGCCCTGCGCCGCGGCTTCTTCGTATCCAGTCGTGCCGTTGATCTGTCCCGCTAAGAACAAACCCTGTATGCGCTTCGTCTCCAAAGTTATTCGCAATTCTCGCGGATCCACGTAATCGTACTCGACGCCGTATCCGGGGCTGAGTATCACGGCGTTTTCCAAACCGGGAATGGTGCGAACCATTTCTTTCTGCAATTCGGGTTCTAGATTATTCGTGATTCCATTCGGATAAACGACATCGGTGTTTAAACCTTCCGGTTCGAGCCAAATTCGATGGGTACGCCCTGGAAATCTTCTCACTTTAGACTCGATGGATGGACAATATCTCGGCGTCGTCGGCGATTCGACGTCGTCGAGCTCGTACTTTGACTTAGGCGCTGCCGCGATGTACTTTTCAGTCTCCGACGTTGTATACGTGCTATGGCACATTATTTGCCGAGCGGGTGGTTTCCACGCCTCCGCGTGCACCGGTCGACTCGACGAGGTGAACGCAAAAGGGACCGGGACTGCGTCCCCTGGTTGAGGCGCGCACGCGGACCAATCAATCGTCTTCCCATCCAATCTCGGCGGTGTCCCGGTCTTCATGCGTCCCATCTTAAAACCTATACCATAAAGTGTTCGCGCCAAGCTGTGCGCCGCCTCGCCCGCTTTTAAATCTGCCTGTTGCGTGGTATCGTTTGCGAGTCTTCCCGCGACGACGCGCTTGGAGCCGATGTGCAACACGCCGTTCAAAAACGTCCCAGTCGTGATCACCACTGATTTCGCGCGCAACGTGCGCCCATTGTCTAAAACTACCCCTCGCATCACTCCTCGCGATCCATCGCTCGCGTGGTCAATGTCTAAGTCCACCACCGCCGCGTCGACGACGTCCAAGCCGCCGACGGCGCTCACCAACCGTTGTATCTCTCCCTTGTACAACTCGCGATCCATCTGCGCCCGCGCCCCTCGAACCGCCGGGCCTTTGCTCGAATTCAACATTCGAAACTGAATGCCTCCCCCATCCGCGGCGCGCGCCATCAAACCATCGAGCGCGTCGACCTCGCGCGCGAGCGTTCCTTTGCCCAAGCCGCCGATGGAGGGGTTGCAGCTCATCTCTCCGATCGTTTTATACGGATTCGGCGTCACCAACGCCGTGCGCGCGCCTTTCCTCGCGGCCGCCGCCGCGGCTTCGGTCCCGGCGTGCCCTCCACCGACGACGACGACGTCGAAATCGAGCGCGAGGTCGCGCGCGGCGAAGGACGCGGCGGCGAAGGACGCGGCGTGGGACGTCGACGCCGAGGCTCGCGCGGTGCGCGCGAGCGCGACGCGCATCGCGACACCGGTCGTGAGATCACCGCTCGCGCGAGCGCGCGTCGCGCGCGACGAGATGTGCGCCCGGCGAGGCGTCGGGGCGGCGCGGTGTTCTCGCACTGCGTTGAGTTTATGACAAAATATGCGAACAATGATTGAGGGGAATAGAGTTTAATCGATCGTTTGCGGGGCGTTTAAGCACCCGGGCGCTTGCTGGCCTTGATGCCCGCGATCGCCGCGGCGTAGTCCGGAGAGTTGAAGACGGCGGAGCCGGCGACGAGGGCGTTGGCGCCGGCTTCGATCACCTTGTACGCGTTCGCCGGGGACACGCCACCGTCGACTTCGATCCACGGGTTCACACCCTTGGCGACGCACATTTTCTTGATTTGCGCAATCTTCTCGACTTGAGATTCGATGAACGATTGACCGCCGAAGCCCGGGTTGACGGACATGACGAGGATCAAGTCGACCTCTTCGATGATGTACTCGAGCACGTTCACGGGCGTCCCCGGGTTGAGCACGACGCCCGCCTTGCACCCCAAATCCTTGATTTGGTTGATCGTGCGGTGCAAGTGAATCGTCGCCGCGCCTTCGGCGTGCACGGAGATGATATCCGCGCCCGCTTTCGCGAAATCCGCCACGCGAAGCTCCGGCTCCACGATCATCAAGTGGCAGTCCAGCACCTTATCCGTCACCGGTCGAATCGCGTCCACGACCAACGGTCCGATCGTGATGTTCGGCACGAATCTCCCATCCATGACGTCCACGTGCACCCACTCCGCGCCAGCCTTATCGATCGCTTGGATCTCCTCGCCGAGCTTCGCGAAGTTCGCGCTCAGGATGCTCGGGGACACGATGACGCTGTTTTTATCGCACGCGTCCACCTTGGCGTTCGCGCTGACGCGCACGCTTTGGCGCGCACCGCGCGTGCGGTTGTTTTGGCTCGCGCGCGCGCACACCTTGACGCCGGTAAACGAAGACGCGGACAACATGATCCCGATCGATTCGACGGCGAGTGCGGGGCGCGCACGTCAGGTTTTCGCGGCGAGGGGCGGCCGGTCGGCCGCGATCGAAAATTCGGACATTCGGGTATACGAGCGTGTCTGATCACTATATTATCACAGAACGGGTCGTGTGGGTAACGTCGTATTCCACGACTCGTTCGCGCGATGTCGACAGCCCCGAAGGCGACGACGCGCGCCCGTCGCGCCGTCGCCGCCTCACTCGACGACGACGACGCGCCTCGATGTTCGCCGCGACTTCGTTGTCCTCCGCGACGCGCGCGACGTGCGCGATCAAGGTGCGTGGACGCGCGCGAAAAGTGATCGACGCGGGGGGGGGGCGCGCGAACCCGCGCGCGAAGGACGCGACGACGACGACGACGACGCGCGCGAGGAGGCGGGACGCGGACGCGGGCGATGGCGCGAGGGGTGACGCGCGCGCGAACGCGCGATGACG
>Ga0257114_1002634_pt1 | contig 11856 bp, 9 predicted proteins | sample SI112_10mmetaG_FD_190149 | JGI IMG/M metagenome (GOLD analysis project Ga0257114, IMG submission 190149) | Marine microbial communities from Saanich Inlet, British Columbia, Canada - SI112_10m | ecosystem: Environmental > Aquatic > Marine > Inlet | place: Canada: British Columbia | collected... | reverse complement strand
AAAGTATAAGTATTTTTTTTTTCAATTTATTCTAAAATTTTAATTTCTGTTTCTAATTTTATACCAGTTTTTTTTAAAACATTTTCAGATACAAATTCTATCAATTTTTTCATATCTTTGAACTTGGCATTTCCTTTGTTTACAAAAAAATTACAATGCTTTTCTGAAATATGAGCATCGCCAAAAGATTTATCGATAGAAACTGACTCTTTTATTAATTGCCAAACCTTTTTATCTGACTGTCCTATCGGATTTTTAAAAGTACTACCACTTGTTTTTATTCTTGTAGGCTGAGCTTTTTCTTTTTTTTCTTTTAATTCTTTCATTTCTTTTTGAATTAAATCAAAATTCTTTTTGAAACCTTTAAAAGAAGCACTTAAAAAGATTAAATCATCAGACAACCCACTGTCTCTATATTTAAATTTGATTTCTTTTGCTGGTATTGTGATAACTTGTCCTGACTTGTTAATTGCTTGAATCGATATTAATATATCTTTAAATTCTCTTCCAAAGCAGCCGGCGTTCATCTTTATACCTCCACCTACTGTACCTGGTATACATGAAAGAAATTCAAATCCTCCCAAACTATTGCTCATAGCATATTCTGAAAGTGATTTATCTCCAACTGCACTTCCTGCTATAATTATATCATCAGATAAAAGTGACATATTACTGAAATTATTTGAAAGCTTAATTACTGCTCCATCATAAGTACTATCAGCAATTAAAGTATTTGATCCGCCAGACAGAACAAAAATTTTTACTTTGTTTTCAATTTTTTTTAAGAATTTGATTAAATCTTTTAAATTATCAGCTTTATAGAAAATCTTGGTTTTACCACCTATATTAAACCAATTTTTTTTTTTCAAATCATATTCAAATTTTATATTGTTTTTAAATTCTGACGATAATTCTTCAAGATTAATGTTCATTATAACAATTTAGGTAGCTCTCTCATCCATGCTGAGATAGTACCTGCACCCATTCCTATAACTATCTTTTTACCGTAAATATTATTTTTAATATATTTTGCTAATTGATATTTATCATCTACTAAAAATAACTTTACTTTTGAGTTCTTAATTAAATCTTTTGCAAAATTTAAATAATTAAATCCTAATTTAATTTTTTCTCCTGCTGTATAAATTGGAAACAGGATTACCTTATCTGCACCTCTAAAAGCATGAGTAAATTCTTTTTTTAAATCTTTTAATCTTGAAATTCTGTGAGGCTGAAATACACATATTTTTTCATAATTATTGTAAACATTACTTACTCCATCAAGAACAACTTTTATTTCTGTAGGGTGGTGTGCATAATCATCAAAAAAATCTACTTCATTATATGTAAAAATTTTATTAAATCGTCTCTGTACTCCTTTAAAATTTTTTAAGCCTCTCTTAATGCTTGATACTGTTAAACCAACAGTTATTGATAAAGCTGCAGCTGCAACAGAATTTTTGATATTATGAAGGCCCAATAAAGGTATTCTAATTTTCTTAATCAATTTATTTTTTTTATTTGGTAGAATTATTTTTAAATCAAATTCTGAATATTCTCGAAATTGTTTAATATTTTTAATACAAAAATTTGATTTTGGGTTCAAACCGTAAGTGTAAAAATTTTTATTTTTTAAATTTTTGATTAAATTTTTATTATTTTTGTCATCTAAACAAATAAAAGATTTTCCAAAAGATGGAACTTTTTTTACAAATTTAATAAAATATTCATTAAGCTCTTTCATGGAACTATAAAAATCCATATGCTCTCTATCTATATTTGTAATTATTGAATAGGTTGGAGGTATATAAACAAAACTGCCATCAGACTCATCAGCTTCTAAAATTGACCAATCACTTTTACCTAATTTTGCAGAATTATTTATAGAATTAATTACACCACCATTAATTATGGTTGGGTCTATTTTGGTTTCTTGAAAAATTGAAGTTATTAATGAAGTTGTTGTTGTTTTACCGTGTGAACCCACAACTACAATATTTTTTGTTAAAGAAACTATATGGGCCAACATTTCTCCTCTTTTATAAATAGGTAGCTGTTTTTTTTGGGCCTCAATTAATTCTGGATTATTTTTTTTTATTGCAGACGAAACAACTACGATCGTTGCCTTATTTATATTTTGCTTTTTATGGCCGATTGAAATTTTTATTGTTTCTTTTTTTAATCTTTCAATATTTTTATTGCTGGAAATGTCACTTCCTTGAACTTTAAAGCCCTTACCTTTCATTATTAAAGACAAGCCACTCATACCTATGCCTCCAATACCAATAAAATGAATTATTTCAGATTTAGCTAATTTAATTTTCATTTATTATTTTTAATAAATTTTGATTAACATTATTCCATGTATTTTGATAATTTAAATTTTCTAAGTTATTTTTTTTAATAACAAAATCATCACTATTTTTTAAAATATCTAACAATAAATCATCAAATTTATGTTGATCAAAATTACTTTGATCAATTATCCAACAACAATTTTTATTTTCATAATATTTAGCATTTTGTAGCTGATGATTATCTTTAGAAGTAGGTAGCGGAATTGTAATAAAAGGTAGATTAAGACTAGCAATTTCAGCCAAACTAGATGCACCAGCTCTTGTTATGCATAAATCTGCTTGGTTTAAGAGTTTAACTAAATTTTGATCAAATTCAAAAACGATATTTTCAATATTATTTTTTGAATAAAGATTTTTAAGAGAATTGATATTTTTTTTTTTTGTCTGGTGAATTATTTTTACAGGTTTAATTTTTGAAATTTTTATAAAAGTTTTGTGTAATAATTCATCAAATATTTTTGCTCCTTGACTGCCTCCTATAACAATTATAGTAAATATTTTATCTAATTTTAAATTATTATTTCTCTCATAATAACTTTTTTTTAAAAGTGGAGATAATACAACTAACTTATATAGAAATTTTTTTGGAAAATTTATGATGTTAGCATCATAACATATTATCTTTTCACAAAAATTTAAAAAAAGTCTATTCGCTCTTCCAATAATCATATTAGGTTCTAATAAAAAAATTTTAATTTTTAATATTTTGGCAGCCAAACATAGTGGTAAAGACATGTAGCCACCTGTCGAAATTAATATATTTATTTTTTCTTTTTTAAATAAAAATAAAGATTTTAAAGTTAAAAAAAATACAATCAAAATTGAAAAGGGAATTAAAATTAATCTATCCAATCTAGGAGTGTCAATTAAAAAAGTTTTGATATTATCATCATCTAAATATCTAGAACCTCTAAGATCGGTAGAAATTATAACATCATAATCATTTTTTAAATGATCATGAATAGTTAACGCTGGTATAACATGTCCACCCGATCCACCTGTCGATATCAAAACTTTTTTTTTCATTTTTAATAATTTATTTTTCTCTTTGTTAAATTCAAAATTATTCCTGACAATATTGAAATACTAATAATTGATGAACCGCCGTAACTTAAAAATGGTAATGTCATTCCTGTTGTTGGAAATAATCTTATATTTACACCTATATGAATTGTAGTCTGCATTAAAATTAAGCTAATACAGCCAATTAAAACTAGTTTCACTTTTTCATTTTTTTCAAAATTAATTTTTTTAAAAACCATATAAATTAAAACTAAAAACAAAAATAATATTAATATTATGGCAATAACTCCGAACTCCTCTGAAATTACTGAAATAATATAATCTGTATGGGCTTCTGGAACTTTATTTTTTAATACACCTTCTCCAATCCCTTTTCCAAAAAAACCACCACTTGAAATTGAATCAATTGCTTTTTCAGATTGAAAATTGTGAGTGCCAGTATCTCTATTAAAAAAAGAAAAGATCCTGCCTTGAATATAGTCAAACCTAGGAACATAGATGATCAAGTAAATTAAAAAAATTAATACAAATAAAGAAAAACCTAGGAGAAAAAAAATATTTATTCCTGATGTAAAAATTAAAACAGCCCATGAAAAAACTACTAACAGCGTTTGACCTATATCTGGCTGAATAATTAAAAGTAAAGAAATTAAAGATACAATGAAAACTGACACTAAATATTTTAAATAGAGACTAGAAATTCTTTTACTACAAAGAATAGTAGCAAATATTATAATTAAAAATGGTTTGAGTATTTCAATTGGTTGAAACCTTGGTAAAAAAAATAAATCTATCCACCTTTTTGACCCTTTAACTTCAACACCGATTATTGGAACAAGAAATAATGAAATTAATGAAATAAAGAAAAGAATTATTGAATATTTAAATAATTGTTCAGTGCTTAATGAAGAAAAAATTAAAATAATAGATATTCCAATACCAATATAGATTAAGTGTTTAAAAAAAAAGAAATAACTGTTTGTATCTAATTTATCTGAGGCAATTAATGAAGTTGATACCAATGAAAAAAATAGCCCTGTAGCAAATAAGAAAGTTATAAGAAAAAAAATTGATTTATCTATATTTTTCCACCAATGATAAAAAAATTTGTATAAATAACTATCGTTTATCATTAATTAATTTTTTAATTAGTTGATTAAAATAATGACCTCTATTTTCGAAATTTTTAAAACTATCAAATGATGCACCAGCTGGACTAAAAAATATTATATTTTTTTGTAATTTTTCTTTTTCAATATCTAATAATATATTTTTTAACACATCTTTAAGATTAAAAAAGTTTGTAACAAACATTTTATTTTTTAAATGTTTTTTAAATTTTTTATAATTATGGCCAAATATAAAAGCCTTAAAATTTTTGCAATTTTTTTTTGTTAGTTTAAATTTATCATTCTTTTTGGGAATACCTCCCAAAATCCAATAAACTTTATTTAAACTCTTCAGTAAATTTTCAGAAGACGCAAAACTAGTTGACTTTGAGTCATTTATTATAACTAGATTTTTTTTTTCATAAATTATTTGTTGTCTATATTTTAAACCTTTAAATTTATTTAAAGTTTTAAGTAAATTTTTACTATCTAGTTTTAATATTTTTGAGATTTTTAAAATAAAAGATAAATTTTCCTTATTTCCAAAAGATAGAAAATATTTATTTTTTAATTTATCAAAAATCTTATCATATTTGAATGTGTCTACTTGGATAATTTTTTGTTTAAATCTATTATTCTTTAGAGTCTTTCTTATTAACGGGTCATCTTTTTTTACCAAGGCAATGGATTTATTTGATTGGGAGTCTAATAATTTAAATTTAGCATTGATATAATTTTTTAAATTTTTGTGTCTTTCTAAATGGTCTGGTGTAATATTGAGTATTAATGCATATTTTGAAGTAAATATTTTACTATAATCTAATTGATATGATGATGCCTCAATAACAAATACAGTTTTTTTAGTAATTTGTTTTTCAGCTAAAACAGGATTGCCAATATTACCAATTAATCTTGAGTCATATTTTTGACTCAATAAAACTTCATGTAAAATTCTTGCTGTAGTGGATTTTCCATTAGTTCCCGTAATAGTAATACTTTTATTTTTATAAAATGAGTAAAAAACATCTAAATCAGTATAAATTTTAGAAAGATTTTTTTTTAAGATTTTGGCTAATCTACAACTGTGAATATCTATTCCTGGGCTAATGATGATTTTATCGAATTTTATTTTGGATACTTCTTTAATATTTTTCAGTCTTTGATTTGATTTAGAGCTAATTTTTTTTTTTAAATTATCATCAAATAAATAAACCTTAGCTAAATTTTTTAAGAATTTATTTGAAGAAACTCCACTTTTACCCAGTCCATAAATTAATATTTTTTTTCCTAAAAAAATATTTTTACTTTTTGTCATTATCTAAGTTTTAAAGTAGCTAAACCTATCATTGCTAGAATAATAGAAATAATCCAAAACCTAATTACAACAGTTGACTCTGGCCACCCTTTTTTTTCAAAATGATGATGTATTGGTGCCATTCTAAAAATTCTTTTTCCAGTTAATTTAAATGAAATAACCTGAACCATTACTGAAACTGCCTCAAGCACAAATAGTCCACCTGTTATTGCTAATACAATTTCATGTTTTGTAATTATTCCTACTGCACCTAAAGAACCCCCAAGAGCCAAAGATCCCGTATCACCCATAAAAATTTTTGCTGGTGGCGCATTAAACCATAAAAAACCTAAACAAGATCCAATTATAGCACCACAAAAGATTGAGACTTCACCTGTTCCTTCAATATAAGGAATCTGTAAGTAATTAGAAAAAACTATATTACCAGTCACATAACTTATAAATGCAAAACAGCCTGCGACTAGTATTACAGGCACAGTAGCTAATCCATCAAGTCCGTCTGTTAAATTTACTGCATTTGATGACCCAACTATTACAAATACTGAGAAGGGAATAAAAAACCAGCCAAGATTAATTATTAAGTTCTTAAAAAATGGAAAGTATAAATTAGTAATTTCTTTATAATCTATAAAATATACAAAAAAACTAATTCCTAGAATTGCCAAAATAATTTGTGATAATATTTTAAATTTAGATGAAATTCCTGACGAATTAGCATGCCGTATTTTTTTATAATCATCGAAGGCACCAAGCAAACCAAATGAAATTGCTATATAAATGCAGAATAAAACACTTACATTAGATAAATCCCCCCAACATAAAACTGAAAATAACAAACCAAATAAAATAATTACTCCCCCCATTGTTGGGGTGCCAATTTTTTTTACTATATGGTCTTCTGGTCCATCATCTCGAATAGGATTGAAAATTTTTCTTTTTGAAAAAAAATTAATAAAAGGTCCGCCTATTAACAAAACAATAATAAGTGAGGTAAATAAAGATAATCCTGTTCTAAAAGTTATATATTTAAATACATTTAAAAAACCAAAAGTATCTACAAAATTCAATAAAAATTGATAAAGCATTTATCTTAAACCTTTCATTCTACTAATTATCGTATTGAATCCTGTCGCATTTGAGGCCTTAACCATAAGATAATCATTATTATTTAAATCATTTTTAATCAAATTAATAATTTCAGAACTATTATTTAATATTTTGCCTCTTTTAAATTTTGAGATTGAATTAAAGGTAAACAAAACATTATGTCCCTTAACGAAGACTTTATCAATCTTTGTTTTATTAATTATTTTACCAATAGATTGATGAAGTGTTTTTGAAAATTTTCCAAGTTCCAACATGTCTCCCAATAATAAATATTTTTTTGATTTATTTGATTTTATCTTATCAAAGTTGATAATTGCTGACTTAAGAGACAGAGGGTTAGAATTATAACTTTCATCTATCAAATTTAAACTCTTTTTATTGATCTTAATTTTTGAAATATCTCCTCTACCATTTGGTGTTTTTAAATTATTAAAAATATTTTTATCAATTCTAGAAATATCCAAGTAGATACTCATTACTGCTATAGTGGCTAAAATATTTAAGATATTATTTTGAAAATCATTTTTTAATAGAAAGTAAGTTTTAGAATTATTTACTGTAATGGTTGCTATATATTTGTTGGCTACTTTTTTAATATCTAAAAGTTTTATATTCGAATTTTTATTATTAATACCAAATGATATGATATTAAGATTTTTTTTAATCGCTAATTTTTTATGTAAACTAAAAAAATTATCATCAGCGTTCAGAACAATAAAACCATTATCTTTTGTATTATTAATTATTTCTGATTTAGCTAGTGCAATTTGCTTTATGTTTCTAAAATTCTTGGCATGGGCATAACTAATATTTGTAATTACGCTTACATCTGGCTGTATAATGTTGGATAAATAATCTATTTCACCTTTTTTATCCATTCCAACTTCCAGCACTCCATAATCATCTTTTTGCTTTAAGTTAAACAGACTTAAAGGAACACCATATTCATTATTATATGACTTAGGAGAAATACTTACTTTTGATATTTTGCGTAATGAACTTCCTAATAATTCTTTTAAAGAAGTTTTTCCACAACTACCTGTAATAGCTATGATTTTTGCATTTATATTTTGTCTATATATTTTTGAGCTTTTTGTTAAAAATTTTAAAGTATCATTAACTTTAACCTGATGTTTTTCATTATAATTTTTATTAATGGTATTTACTATTGCTATAGATGCTTTTTTTTTAAAGGCTTCACTTATAAATTTATTACCATCATTTTTTTTACCTCTAATCGCAAAGAAAATGTCTTTTTTATTTACTTCTTGAGAATTAATTCTTCCTTGTTTTAGAAAAGCTTTAGGAGATATCTTTTTTTCTCCAGAAAGCTCATTAATTATATTTGCTTTCAAATTATTTGATAAAGCTAAATTTTTTGTTTTTATTGCACTCAGAATAATTTTTTTATCTGAAGAGAAAATTTTTTTCTTACCAATCTCCTGGGTTTTTTCGTGGCCTTTGCCTGCTACAAGTAAAATTTCTCCCGTATTTAAATCTTTTATTGCTTTTGAAATTGCTTTTTTTCTATTAGCTAACTCTAACACTTTTTGATTTTTAATTCCTTTTTTTATGTCTTTTCTTATTTTGCTAGGCTGCTCTAATCTTGGATTGTCATCAGTAAGATAAATTTTATCAGAATAAAAATCTGCAATTTTACCCATTTTAGCTCTTTTATTTTGATCTCTATTGCCACCACACCCAAAAACTAACAAAACTTTATGAGATGAAAATTGCTCTTTTAAATTTTTTAGACAAGTTTTCAAAGCATCTGGCGTATGTGCATAATCTAAAATTACTTTAGAATTATTTTTAATTTTGCCTATTTTTTCAAATCTACCATTTACAGATTTAATTTTTGGCAGGACATTAAAAATATCTTTAATACTAATATTACTTTTTATAGAAGCAATTATTGCCATTAACATATTTTTTAATTGAATTTTTCCTATCAAATTAAGTTTAATTTTGTGAATAAATTTTTTATATTTAATTTCTAATAATTGACCTTCGCCTTCAAATTTGTGAGACAATAATTGGAATTTATTTTTATTATCAAATAGTGAAAAAAGTTTTAAATTTTTAACTGAGGCAATTTTCTTTATTTTTTTAAATTCAGGTATCTTTTGATCAGTTATTAAGTTTCCATCTTTTTTAATTAATTCTTCAAATAAATAAAGTTTTGCTTTTAGATAATCTTTTAAGTTTTTATGGTAATCAAGGTGATCCTGGGATAAATTTGTAAATATACCTGAGCTGAACTTCAGACCATCTAATCTATTTTGCTTGAGACCATGGCTTGAAGCCTCCATAATTATATTTTCTATTTTTTGATTTTTTAACCTAGTCAATATTTGAGCTAACTTAATTGGGTCAATTGTTGTATTGGATAAGTTCAAATTAAGGTTTTTTGATTTAACTCCCAAAGTCCCAATTGAAGCTACCTTTTTATTATTTAATTTCAATATTTGATAATAAAAATCTGCAACTGATGATTTTCCATTTGTTCCCGTTACAGCAATTAAATTATGTGGATGTTTGTTATAAATTTTAAAGGAAATCTCAGCTAATAATTTTCTAACATTTTTTGTATGAATAAACAAAATTCCATTTTGGATCTTTTTAACTTTTCTTTCAGTTACAATAATTTTAGAACCTTTTTTGATTGCTAATGGGATGTAATTATTTCCATCAATATTATTTCCTTTGATTGCAAAGAATACATGATTTTTTTTTATATTCTTAGTATCAAATGAAATACCTGTAAAAGAAAAGTTTTTATAATCTTTACTAATGTTGTGAAAATAATTTCCAAGAAGCATTATCAGTTAAACTCTAAATATTTTGTGGCTAAAATAGGCCCAATTTTATCTATAACTTTCCCTGCTACCTCAACCGATGTCCATCCTGCTGTGTTATACAAAGTTCCCTTCCATCCACCTTTTTGATGTCTATATTTATAATAATAATCTTTTGCCTTTTGTGGCGTGTCTAACATTACAATAAATACATATTGTGGATTGGATGTTGGAAATATCGAGGCAAATGTATTTATTTTTGCTTCAGAATACGACCCATCTTTTGGTTGATCCGCAGTTCCTGTTTTTCCACCTATTTCATAATTTGGTACATTAGCAAATTTTGCAGTGCCCTCCTCTGTGTTAACAATTTTTCTTAAAGCTTTAACAACTTGTGCTGAAACTCCTTCTTTTAATATTCTTTTCCCTTTTTTATTATTTTGAATACTTTTATTAATTAAAGTTGGTTTAATATCAAAACCTCCATTTGATATTATTGAATAACCTTTAGCTAACTGGAGAATTGTAGTAGCTATACCATGTCCAAATGAAGACGTAGCTAATTTACATTTACCAAAATTATAATTTTTTTGAGGAGCAACTTCTTCAATATCAAAACTAATTTGACTCAACACACCTATTTTTTCTAAAAAAGATTTATATTTTTCTGGTCCAATTTTTTGTGCAATTCTAACAGAGCCAATGTTTCCTGATCTAATTAAAATTTGTTCGGCTGATAAATCAGATGGTATTTCATTATCATACTCTCCAATTCTATGTTTTTCACATCTAATGGATTTTGGTAAGTTTAAGAACTCAGTTTCAGGTTTTATTAAATCTTTATTTAAAGCACTTGCAAATGTAAAAGGTTTAAAAACTGAACCTAATTCATAAGTTCCCTTTGTAACTCTATTAATTAAATTAATATCAGTTATATTTTTTCTTTGATTTGGATCAAAATCAGGTAAGGAAACAAGTGAAAGAATATTTCCATTGTTAACATTCATTAGTATAGCCGCACTACCTTTGCTTTTAAAAATTTCCTGATACTTGATTAATTCTTTTCGTATTAAAAACTGAATATTTTTATCAACCGTAAGTTTTATATCTTTTTTTGATTTTATTAAAATTTCATTAAAAGATTTTTCAAGACCTGAGATACCATTATTGTTGTCATCTATTTGACCTATAACATGACTAAAAAGATTTTTTTGAGGATATATTCTTAAAACTTTTTCCTCAGGTTTTATTGATTTGTCTCCAAGTTTCATTATCTTTTCGTAATTTTCTTCAGAGATTTTCTTTTCTAAATAAAAATATTTCTTTTTATTAAGATTATTTTCAATTTTATTGAAATCTTTATTTGGAAATATAATCTTTAGACTTAGTAAAAGTTTTTTTTGATCAATCACATCAGAAGTTTTTATGCCTATATCAATTGATTTAACAGTTTTGGCTAAATATTTACCGTTAATATCAGTAATATCTGCCCTATAAAGTTTCTCAATAGCCACTGGGATATTTTCAATTTTATCCAATTTAGATGCACGCGAACCTAAATGAATTAAATGAATGGTATAAATGAAATAAATAACAAAAAATACAAAAAATATAAATGCTACTCTGTTAAATTGAATATTTAAGTTTGTTTCACTTTTTTTGTAGGTAAAATTATTTTTGTAGTCCTCTATAATAATTTTTGATTTAGATTGTTTCATTATTCTTTTGTAATTCTTAAATTTTGAATTTTTTTATCTTTGTTGTGAGTCTTAAAAACTTTTATATTTTCAATATTTTTTGGAACTAATTCATCCTCAAAAAATTGTAGTTGGAATTCTAATAATTTTTCTGAAGAACTTAAATAATCATGTTCTAATTTTATTTTTTCAAATTCAGAAAATAAAACTCTTACATTTTCCTTAACTGCAAATATCTCATCTTCAGTTTTTTTTGCTGAGTTTTTAATGATCGCTGTTGATAAAATTAACAAAAATACTACCAATATTAGGCCAATCTTTTTCAAAGCTTGTCCCCAAAATTCTCAATTTCAATCAAATTTTTAAATTGATCCAAAATATCAGTTTCGAAATCATAAAAATCTTTTTTCTTTTTTACATATCTAAGTTTCGCAGACCGTGAAGGCAAGT
>Ga0257114_1002615_pt1 | contig 11929 bp, 24 predicted proteins | sample SI112_10mmetaG_FD_190149 | JGI IMG/M metagenome (GOLD analysis project Ga0257114, IMG submission 190149) | Marine microbial communities from Saanich Inlet, British Columbia, Canada - SI112_10m | ecosystem: Environmental > Aquatic > Marine > Inlet | place: Canada: British Columbia | collected... | reverse complement strand
GAATACAAAGAAAAAAATAGTTTACTTCGATATGGATGGGGTGTTGGTTAATTTCCAAAGTGGGATTGACCAATTAGATTTATATCACAAAATAGAATACAGAGAAAAATATGATGAGGTTCCAGGTATCTTCGGAACTATGAAACCTAATGAGGATATGATTGATTTATTCAATGCTATGTTCTCTGATGAAAGATACGATTGTTATGTATTATCTACTGCACCTTGGGAAAACCCATCTGCATCATCTGATAAAGTAGAATGGATACAGAAATACCTTCCAAAAGCATATAAGAGATTGATTCTATCTCACAACAAACACTTAAACGTTGGTGATTATCTTATAGATGATAGAACGGCTAATGGTGCTGGTGAGTTTGGTGGTGAACTACTACAATACGGAGTTACTCACACTATAGAAGATTTAAAAGAATTGTTCCTAAATAATAATTAAAATAATAAAAAATGATTAAAACCTTTTTAAAAGATGAATTAGCAATATCCCTATGGGTAGGTGTTAATGGTGGTTACATAACAACCGATGAGTACATCGATATGATGCAATTACAAAATTTATCAGATGGTTCTGAATTTGATAAAGAAATGGCATTGGAATCCGAAAACATAGAATTTTAGAGTATGAAGGATGGTATGAAAACAATAGTAGTACATATCCCCAAACGTTGTAGAAAACCTAAGATGGATATCTTTGATGACCACATTGATAAAGTAAACAATGCTCGTTCAAAGAAATATCTTCCCGAAGATACTAATATTTTAGTTATGGGATTGGGTGGACAAGGTTTGATTGATATGTACAACAAAAAGTATTTTGGTATTCCTATACCAAAAAGAGAACCTATAGAAGAACCAATGCCTAAGCAGGTGATTAAGAACGTGATTAAGAAGAAACCTACTAAGAAAAAGGTAGTTAAGAAAAAGGTAGTTAAGAAGAAAGTTAATAAATCAGAGTTAAAAAAAGCATTTCAGAAGCAAAAAGATTTTGTTAATGGAAAAACTAAAAAAGATTTTTGGTAATATGAAATTGAAAACAGTATATAAAGCAACTAAAGGTGGTAAAGTTCAAGAATGGACTATTGAAGTAGTAGAAAATAAATACAGAACAATATCAGGACAAACTGATGGTAAGAAAATTATAAATAATTGGACTGTTGTTTTTGGTAAGAATGTTGGTAAATCTAATGGAACTACTGATGAAGAACAAGCGCTGAAAGAAGCTATAGCTAAACGAACCCGTAAATTAGAGGGTGGGTATTTTGAAGATATAACTAAGATTCATAGTAAAAGATACTTTGAACCTATGTTAGCCGCTAAATGGGAAGATTATAAAGATAAGGTTCAATATCCAATCTACTCTCAACCAAAATTAGATGGTATTAGGTGTATTCTTACAAAAGATGGTATGTTTAGTAGGAATGGTAAACCAATAGTATCAGCACCCCATATCTTTGAAGATATGAAATTTGTATTTGATACAAATCCTAATCTAATTTTTGATGGTGAATTATACGCAGATAAGTTTGCTGATAATTTCAATAAGATAGTATCGTTGGTAAAGAAAACTAAACCAACCTCATCTGATTTAGAAGAGTGTAAAAAAGTAATTAAATACCACATTTATGATTTACCATCGTATAATGGAACATTTACAGAAAGAAATAGAACACTTCTAAATATAGAAGTACCACAAAGTTGTGAACTTGTAGTAACCGATATAATCATAGCTGAAAAATCAGTTATGGAATTCTATGGTAAGTATATAGATGAGGGTTATGAAGGACAGATGCTCAGAACTGATGGGTTATATGAGAATAAAAGAAGTAAAACACTCCTAAAACACAAATCATTTGTAGATGAAGAATATACTATTCTAGATATATGTGAAGGAGAGGGTAACAGAGCAGGAACTTGTGGTTATATGGTTTTTCAAACCAATGAGGGTAGGAGATTCAAATCGAATGTAAAGGGAACGTTTTCTGAAGTAACGGAGATGTTTGAAAACAGAGATAATTTAATAGGTAAGGAAGCCACTATTAAATACTTCAACCTAACTCCAGATGGTATTCCTAGATTTCCATTCGTTATAAACATTGATAGGGATGGTTATGAATAAAAATTCAAAAACTTTTGGTAGTTTAAAATTAATTTTGTATATTAGTAGAATATGAGTAAAACAAAACGTTACATAGAGCAAGAAATGGAGAAGGGGAATGATATACTTCACCCCGAATACCAAAAATCAGATGATGAATACGAATATGAGAAGTGGTGTCATTATGCAGGAATGCCATCACCAAAGGCATACGAAAAAAAAGATAAGGATGAATAGTAGATTAATACTAATAAGTTTATTTTGGTTCTTTGTAGCACACATCGCTGTATGGTTTCAGCTCAATGGTCAATTCAAATGGGATTGGTTTAAGAACAATGAATGGGTACTTGCTTTATGTGGTGTTCCTATATCATTTTTGTATCTATGGGGTACTAAATACGCAGTAGATGGGTTTGATGGGTTGTTATGGCCAGGTAGATTTGTAGGATTTGGAGTTGGTATGGTGGTTTACGCTATATTTACTGGATACTTCTTTAATGAGGGAATCACTCCTAAAACAGCAATATCATTGGGATTAGCATTAGTATTAATATCAGTACAATTATTTTGGAAATAATGGAAAATGTATCAGATGTATATAATAGTATTTGGAATCAACAAAAACATCTGTTGAATGAAATAAAGAATACAATTTATAGTAGTGGTAATCTAAAAGGGATACCACAATGGAGAGATAGAAAGAGATTTTATCAGTTAGAACAGAAATATTCAGCTGGAAATTACCTTTTATCAAAAAAAGATTTCCAATTTTTGGAAAGTTTACATTTTAAATATAAAGTTTAATACTTATATATAAATGAAATAAAATAGTTATGACAGATTTAAAAACAATAGTTTGGACAGCGATAGGGTTCGTTGGATTCCTAACCTTATGGGTATTAGTATTCACCACACCATTTTACTTGGTATGGAACTACATCATATCAATCAAATTTGATGTACCACATTTAACATTCTCAGAAACATTTTTTATAATATTGATAATCAAATGGCTATTTGGTTCTAATGATATTAAAAATATAAAACAAACGGTTGATAAGAAATGAAAAAAGGTGATGTAATGCCAAATGGATTTGTGTTGGGAAGGGGAAGAGAACCTCTCAACTTAACTGAAGCTCAGATTCGGTATGCGATGAAGAACTCCAAATCCAATAGTGGTGCTGCTAGATTCCTTAATATATCACTTACAACATATGAGAAGTATTCTAAGAGATACATAGATTCTGAAAGTGGTAAACATCTTTGGGATTTACAGAAGAACAAAAGAGGTAAGGGTGTTAAGAAACCATACAATATCACAAAGGGTAAATACGCACTTAAAGATATATTAGATGGTAAATACCCAAATTATTCAGTACATCAGTTAAAGAACAGATTATTGAATAACTCAGATAAGGTAGATTTTAAACCTTGTTGTCATAATTGTGGGTATGATGAGAAACGAATTACAGATGATAAAGTACCATTAATATTAGACCATATTAACGATGATTGGAAAGACCACATATTAAAAAATCTAAGATTCCTATGTTATAATTGTTTCCACAATTTAAAAGGTAATCTAAGAGGTGGCCAACCACAATGGAGAGTAGAACAAATTCAAAAAGCAAAAGAAACTATTAAATCAAAACAAAAAGAGGAATAAGTTATGAAAGAAAAGACCGTAAAAGAGGAAGAAACACTTCCACAATTGAATGCAAATGATATAAACATTTTATATACATTAGCACAACAAGCAAACATTAACATATCGGAAGTACCATTGGTATCTCCTGTATTAGAAAAGTGTAAATTAATCTTAGAATCAATAAATAAAAAAGTAAACGGATAAAAAGTTATGGGTAAAGAAATATATCACGGAAAAGAAAGTAGAGAGAAACTACTTAAAGGTGTAAACGAATTAGCAAATGCAGTAAAAGTTACATTAGGTCCAAGAGGTAGAAATGTAATCATCGAAAGAGAGGGAGCACCTCACATTACAAAAGATGGTGTAACTGTAGCAAAATCAATTGAGTTTTCAGATTCAACAATGAATTTAGGAGCACAGATTATTAAAGAAGCATCTCAACAAACTGCAGATAACGCAGGTGATGGAACAACCACATCTACAGTATTAGCTCAACATATTTTCAATGAAGGTATGAAGCAAGTTGAGAAGGGAGCAAATCCTATCGAATTGTATAGAGGTATGCAGATTGGTGTTAAGGAAGTTGTTAAGAATCTTATTAATGTAGTATCTAAAGATATCAAATCTAATGAGGCAGTTAAGAACATCGCTACAATATCAGCAAATGGTGATGAAGAAATTGGTGGTATTATATCAGAAGCAATTCATCAAGTAGGAAACGATGGTGTTGTAACTGTAGAAGAAGGAAACTCAAATGAAACTTCATTAGAGATTGTAGAAGGATTGGAATTCGATAAAGGATACCTATCTCACTTCTTTATGAACAACCAAGCAAAGTTGGCTAGTATCTTAGAAGAACCTAACATTCTATTGTATGATGGTAGGATTTCAAATATGGATGATATCTTAGGAATCTTAGAATCATCATCTATGAACAACAAACCGATTGTAATCATCGCTCATGATGTAGATGGTGAGGCATTAGCAAGTATGGTTGTGAACGCAGCTAGAGGAACTCTGAAATGTTTAGCAGTAAAAGCTCCTGGCTTTGGTGCTGAGAGAAAAGAGATTCTCAAAGATATGGCAGCTTTGACTGGAGCAACTGTTGTTGGTGATGAATTGGGTGTTACATTAGAAGAAGTATCAGAAGAACATTTTGGAACTTGTGATAAGGTAGTATCGGATAAATTGAAAACAGCTATCATTGGTGGGCATGGTGAAGAAGAAGCTATTCATAGTAGAATTGGTTTAATCAAAACTGAGAAATTAAAGGTTGAATCTGATTTTGAAAAAGAGAAATTAGAAAACCGATTAGCAAAACTAAGTGGTGGTGTAGCAGTTATCAAAGTAGGTGCAGAATCTGAGGTTGAGTTGAAAGAGAAAAAAGATAGAGTAGATGATGCTATCTTATCAACAAAAGCAGCATTAGAAGAAGGAATTGTTCCAGGTGGTGGAGTTGCACTGATACATGCAAAGAATCATACCGAAAAACCTAGTGGATTATCAACTGATAGAGGTATTGGTGTAGATATTGTGTATTCAGCATGTGAATCACCATTCAGAGCAATTATTGAAAATGCAGGTATTTCAGCAGATTCCTTAATCGAAAAACTAAATTCACCACTAGCAAATAACTCAAATGTGGGTTATGATGTTAGAACTGAGGAATTTGGAGATTTGGTTGAAGCGGGAGTTGTAGACCCTACAAAAGTAACTAGAACTGCTATTGAGAAAGCGGTTTCTGTTGCGGGTACACTACTTACTACTGAATGTATGGTAGTAATGGAGCCCGAAACGGATGAAAGCAAATCTTAAAAAATTAGTATATCAGTATAGATACTTAAAATTAGACCTGGATGAAATCAAAGAACAACATACAGAGTTAACAATTGAGTTTGAAAGTGAGTTTAGTGATATTATTAAAGGTAGTGGTGAAGTAAAAACACCACCAAATGGAGATAAAAAAACTAATACTAAACCAACACATACAGATGAAAGTGTAAAAGATATATATAAAAAGACAGCAAAGAAATTACATCCTGATAAGGGTGGAGATGAAGAAGAATTTAAGGAATTAAATAAACGTTACAAATCTAATGATTTATTAGGTGTAATTGATTTGGCTGTTGATAATAAGATTGAAATTGATTATAATGAAGATGATTTGGAATTAATGAATTCATCAGTTGAGAATTTAAAAACAGAAATAGAAGATTACAAAACTAAACTAGCATATGTTTGGAAGTTTGGAACAACACTTCAGAGAAGGCAAGTGTTAGGTACATTATCCAATCATTTAGGTAGAAATATAGATATTGAAGATTTAACTGATGAACAAAAGATAAAAATAGGAATAGATTTGGATATTAAATAAATCTTTCGTATATTTGTGAATATATAAACAATACTTATTAAAAACAGTACAATGAAAAGTAGTATTATGAAGTGGGGTAAGGAAATCACTTACTCAGTAGAGAAGAATGAATCTTGGATGGTAGTATCCGAAGGTGGGTGGAAATGGGTTTATATAACAACCCCAATTAAAACTCCTGATTTTCAGGAATTAGCAGCAGAGGTAAGACCTGAGTTTGTTAACAAAAAGGGTATGAGTATCCTACTAGCACATTTTGGTGTTGGTAAAAATGTAATAAATAAAATGTTTGAAAGAGAAAAAGAACGTGTTTAATTTGATGTTTGAAGATACAATATTTGACAATACAAAAGCTGTAACCCAAACTAGCGCATTTCAATACGCACGTATTTTAATTCCTTTAAATAAAAACCCCCAAATGACAATACTTATTTGGGAACGGTTAGTTGATATAATGAGTGATGAAAGTAGTTTGCGGAATTCTGATATGGAATGACAAGGTTTTAATTGGTAAAAGAAAGTTAACCAACGAACATCAACCAGGTAAATGGGAATTTCCTGGTGGTAAGATGGAAGAAGGAGAAACAATTGATGAAACAATTATTAGGGAGTTCAAAGAAGAGTTAGATATTGATATCTATCCCTTTCACGAACTTAGAACCCTCGAAGAAGAAAATATAGAATTTACCCCAATGCTAGTGAGGTTATTGGGTGGGAAAGCGAAACTACTTGAACATGATGAAATTAAGTTTGTTAAGAAGAATGAGTTCTTTAAAACAGATTTAACAAAGTTGAGTAAAATGGCAGGAAGAATCCTGTTTGATTCGTATAATATATTTTTAAAAAAAGAGGAAGAGTAATTTATGTTCAAAAAGTTGTTTCTTAGATTTTCATTGGGATGGTGGATTCTAAAACAAAGATTTAAAAAAGAAGAAAAAGAAAACTATTGGCAAGATGAATGGCCATATGAAAGTAGCCGTACATATGTTTGGGATAGGGAATTCTTAGAGAATAACATCAGTAAAAATAAGGAATTAAATGCTAAGTGAGATATCAAATATAATTATTGAAGATGAATTCATTATTATAGTAACATTAGATGGTGATAAACATACTATTGCAATAGATAATGATAACCAAACACATAAAACATTTGTAGATAACATACTATCAATGGCTACATCATTAGTAAATGAAACAGAACCTGATAAAGATATGGATATGGATGGGTTATATGGACCTGGCGCTCCTACATATTGGTTTGATGGTATGGATGATGAAGATTATTAAAAATTAGTGTAATTTAAAATATTTCCATATTTATATAAAAGAATAAAAGATTAAGGGAAACAATTATGGCAGCAACTCCAGCAGTAATGCAACAACTACAAAAGACAGGAACAACGTACATTCCTGGTGGTTTACCACCTAATAGTGGTGGAGCACCACCTCAACTGGTTAAACCATCGGTATCACCAATACAAGGAGGATTACCACCTGTAATGCCAACTCCGGCGCCATCTACACCACAAATTGGTAGTGAACAATCGTTAACACCCGGACAAATCATATTTACAGAGTATCAAGCGAGAGTATTTAACCAAACAGAAGCAATGTATAAGACTAGTGGATTTTTAGGAATTTCATTATTTGAAGATTCATATCTATTATCAAAAGCTACTGCTAATTATATCGTAGGTAATATTGGGTTATCTGGAACAGTAGATTCAATAAATCCATCAGCAGGTCAAACATATAGAGCAGTGTTAGGAATTCCTAACCCAGTTGCACCACCACCTGTTGCACCTACACCTACAGTATCACCTGTTACACCGGTTAAACCAACTCCAACTGTACCACAGGTAGCTGTAACACCTACTGTGTTTACACCACCTGCTAATATACCTGTACCACCACAAGTTTCACCAACATCGCCTGTGAAAGGTGGTGGTTCTTCATCACTTCCAACATCAGTATCTAATGAGATAAAGAATTCAACTTCAATTACAACAGCTGGTAGTGCATTTTCACCTTTAGGTGGTGGTAGTTCAAATGGTGGAAGTAAAATTATCTGTAACGAATTATACAGACAGGGTTACTTATCAGAACAAATGTGGGATGCAGATGAGAGATATGGTGAGATGATGTTCGAAAAAGACCCTAAATTGGTAATTGGATATCAGATGTGGGCTAGAAGTGTTGTTAAGTATATGAGAAAAAATCCTAACAATACTAAAATGGCAGCATGGTTATTCAAACCTTGGACAGAGTATATGGGATACAAAATGGGTGTTGTTGAAAAACCAACACTTAGAGGTAGATTTACAAACTGGATAGGAACTCAGTTCTCATACGCAGTATTTAACTTATACAACGGAAAACGTTTATTAGATAAGTACAACTATAAAGTATTCAAATCAGAAAACAACATTGGTGAATACAAAATAGCTTAAAATTGATTATGAAAAATTTAGAAAGCCCGAAGCTAATGTTTCGGGTTTTTTAGTTAATAAACCACTTATGAAAAACAATTTACGATTACTACTAATAGTATTATCATTCCAACCATTATTTGGATTTGGGCAAAGTGATACTCCAATCAGAATCAAAACAGATATATTTACAGTTGTGTACTCAGAAGTATATGAACAACCACTACAAGTAAACTATAAAGTACTATGCCCGATGGGTGATGCTAGTAGAGAAGGTTTAGATTTCCGTAAGTATGAAGGTGTTCATACATCAGATAAATATGATTATAGTGATAATCCATACGATAAAGGGCATATGGCACCTGCCGCAGCGTTTAATTGTAGTAGGGATATGGTAAAGGCTACATTCTCATATTTGAATTGTGCATTACAACATCAAGGATTAAACAGAGGTCCGTGGAAAGAATTGGAACGATTTGAAAGAAATCTAGCTAAAGTATGGGAAGTTGTTAATGTAACTATATATGTAGAATTTCATAATGAACCAAAATATGTAAAAGGTGGGGCACAGATTCCTTCTGGATTCAGAAAAATCATCGAAGTGGAAGGTGTTGAATCTTGGGAATTCTATTTTCCAAACAAAGATGTATCAGGTATTGATTGGATTGATTTCCAAGTACCACTTTCTAGATAAGTTTTAAACGAATTCCTTGACGGTTGCTACCTTAGAGGTGTAAACCCCTATGTTTTGATTAAGTTCATTAGTAGGGGTTTTTTTATGCATAATTGTTAATAACTTTTAACATTTTTTAACATATTTTATTTGGATTTCTCATTTATTATTCGTACTTTAGTATAGTTAATGAGTGAGAGTTTAATTAAAAGTAAAAAATAAAAATTATGATAAAAAAAGATTGTTCAAGAGTTTACAAAATAACATTCGAAGATGGTTCAACTCACTATGGAAGAGTTGTTCTTACAAAAAACTATTCAGCTAGTACCTACTTAAAGGATACTGCTAACAGAGAGAGATTAAATAGTAAGAATCCTCTTAGAGTTAATATGACTACCGTTGTTGAGAAGAAAGTTGCCGCTGAGGTGGAAACTACTAAATGTGAAATTGTTTTCGAAGGGTTAACTTCTGAAGCTATCAAAGTTAAAGATGAGATGGCTGAAAAAGATTCTAACTCACTTAACCTAAGAAGTGGTGTTGAGATGGGAGAACGAAAAGATATCATTAAACTTCCTAAAAAACATTCAAAGGTTCTGAGAAGTGTTAGTGGTGATGTGATGACCTTTGTGAGTTCTTCTTATGCTAGATTGCATGATTTAGTTCAGTACTCAGATGAAACAAAGAGACATCCATTGGATAACACATTCACTCAGATTTTGGTACCTGTAGAGAGAGTTTAATTAAAAGATTTAACAATTTCTTAACATTAGAAATTAGGAAAATCCATTTAATTGTGGTATCTTTACTATGTAGTAAAGAGGGAGATAAATCTCCAAATAGTAATAGTAATAATTAAAAAATGAATAAAATGAGTAAAAAAATTAAGTTAACAAATTGTAAACCATCTTTGTGTAATCCTGAAGATGTTTTTAATGACCTTATTGAAAGTGGGTATTCTGTGAATGATGCTCTTTTATCTATAATGGAAGATGCAATAGTTGATAATAAAATAGAAGAAAGTTATTCTGATTATTGTATAGATTCAGCAACTACTAACGAAGATGGTGTTTGGGATATTAATCTTCAGTTATTGGAGTATTAAAACTTAACAATTTGTTAACATTAAAAGTTTGGTAGTTTCAAATATTATCACTATATTAGTAGTGTAATAAGAGTTAAGAATAATAATTAAAAAATGAATAAAATGAGTAAAAAAATTAAGTTAACGATTTTAGGTGAAGAGTATCAATTACCTATTTCGGCGTTGAAGTTGAAAAAAGATTCTAAATGGAATGAAGAAACTTACATCCATATGAGTGCTAAACATACGGCTTCCATAATCAAACAATATGTAAAGAAAAACTTTCCTGAAGTTAAAGTGTGGAGTAATTCACAAACGTATAGTGGTGGTTCTTCTTGTAATGTGAATCTATCTAATTCAGATGGTTCGGAAATTGAACAGAATGTATATGAAATGATTTCAGAGTTTTCTAATCAGTTCAAAGCTGGTTCGTTCAATGGTATGGAAGATATCTATGAGTATAACGAAGGTACAAAAACTACCGATAATAATACTCCACTAAAATACTTCCCATCTTATGTGTTTTGTAACAACTCTCCAAAGTGGGGTTCTGTTGAGTATTGGATGAATGAATATAATAACTTCAAAAGTATGACTTCTGAAAATCCAAACTATGAACACTATATGAGTATGGTTGAAAAAGCTGGTGGTTGGTTGAGTATGAACAAAACATATATGAATAATAAAGAATATACTAACGTTGTAAAAGCACTAAACCTTTAAGATATGAATTATATAAACAATGAAAATGTTAAATCAATCCTTTCAATAGGTGAGTGGAATGTATCAGAAGATTCAATGAGTGGGACTATCGAATGGAATCATCCTTCGAAAAACACTACTATTCTCGCAACTCCCAATTGGGAAGAAGCTGGGTTAGTTCCGATTGATATGACTAACGAAAGTGGTGATTATAATAAAATCATCGATGTGGTTCTAAGTGGTTCTATTAAAGAACAGATGAATCAGTACGAAACAATTGTAGAATCAGTATTATCAAATATATAAATTATGGATGCTAAATTAGTAGTAAATTGTCAGTATTTCGAAAACTATAATGTTGGACCCGAAGGGTTCGGTGAAGTTCCACATTGGAAACCGAAAGGTGGGCATGAGTTCGAAATCGAAGTGGATTCGGATGTGTTGTTGTATTCTAATAAGTTAGAAGAACATCTAACAACCTTAGTTGAAAGTGAATCAACTATTGCAGAAAAGTTTGAGTATCGTGGACATGAACTCAAATGGAGTGACCCATCTACAATAAAGAATGGGAAGAGCCGATTGTATAAACTAATTAGTAACGAAGATGAATAGTATATTTACACTACCAAAGGGTAGTAAATGGCAGTATAGAGAAATGGGTAGTAGGAATAAAAAGACCGGAAAACTATCGTATTATGATGTAACTGTTACCGATTATAGAATATCAGATTGTGAATGTAAAGCAAGGGAGTTCAATAAATATACCCCATGTAAGCATATGAAGAGGTTAAAAGAGAAATTATCTCATTTAGAAATTTAACAAAGATTTAACAATTTCTTAACATTAAAATTTGGTAAATCCAAATAAAAGTCGTATATTAGTAGTGTAATAAGGGTTGAGAGTTAAAC
>Ga0257114_1002609_pt1 | contig 11945 bp, 15 predicted proteins | sample SI112_10mmetaG_FD_190149 | JGI IMG/M metagenome (GOLD analysis project Ga0257114, IMG submission 190149) | Marine microbial communities from Saanich Inlet, British Columbia, Canada - SI112_10m | ecosystem: Environmental > Aquatic > Marine > Inlet | place: Canada: British Columbia | collected... | reverse complement strand
GTGGTGGTGGCGGTGGCGGTGGCGAAGGTCTTATACAAGAAGGATTAGATATTATTTGTGTATAAGAAAATTTAGTTTTGAATTGATCACAGTCAATGATATGCGCAAGATCTCCAAAACAAATACCGGTTTCTAAGTCATTAATTGTAGTTACCAAATATTCTACTTCTCCAGTAGAATCAACAGTATAGAAAAAAAAGTAGACCTGATTGACTCCCATATCATTAGTGGTAGATTCATTTGCAATATAATATTCTGTACTTGAATCCAGATGATTTATTGGATATATTCTTTTAAAATATCTTCTTAAATATCCAATATCTGCAGTATGCAGGCCAGGATCAAATTCTAGAAGTTCTTCACCCGTCTGAACCGTAATAGGATCGTATATATGACTTAATAATGGAAAAGTATTATCACTTGATTCTGGTAGTGGTGTAAAAATATTATTTATATCGCGTAAACTCAATGAAATTGTAAAATATTGGAGTGTATTTGTATTTTGATTTATACAATATAAATATATATTATTTTGATTGTCTTTACCAATATAATACCCATAATCATCCTGAGTACCATATTCCTGAGTACTTAATTCGTCTTCATGACCTCTTATTAAATCAAAAGAGCGTTCGCAGTTATAATCACATACTATATCAGCAGACATTCCCATCTGCTCGATTGGTCTGTGAAGTTTCTTAAAAACTTGTGTAAGTGTTCTAATATTATACATTATATCATCAATATTACTAGGTGGTTGACTTGTGGGGTAGGAATATCTACAATCTGAATTCTTTGATTCTATAGTACTTGTATCTATAAGCTGGGCGCCAACACTAAAACCATCTATCACTCCGTTATAACAACCACAGTTTTTCAGTAAAGTATATAACAAACATAATATTATCAAAAACAATAATATGTGTATAATATTATATTTAAACATATATAATATAATAAATAAAAAAATTAATTTAATTAAAAAAAATTTAATTTAATGCATACATTGTCCATGAATTAGCAATCATACAATCATGACAAACTTCACTTAATCCAATCAAAAAATACATGTAACCTAATCGCTTATCACTTTCATTTGTAGCATTTTCAAAACGATTTGTTTCACTAACAATTAAATCTATAATATCATATTTATTTTCCATTTCATATACAGTTCTAACACTTGTACCATAAACAATTCCGTTAGGTGGAACAATTCTAGATTTTGTTATAGGATCTAAAAATGCTCTATAGTTCCATATATCTTCTAATCCTTTATACAATTTTTTTAAATTATATAGATTACATTTATATAACCAATCAATATTTGTATCATATCCATATTGTGATATATTACTAAATAAATCAACACATCTTTGCTTAGTAATATCTTTACGATTAGTATGTGCGATTACATCAATGTCAATAGATATATTTTTAGATTTTAATATTTCAATATATTTTAGAGCATTGTTTATAATATTTTGTGGTATAAGTTTTCTAGTATATGGGTTTTCAGGTTTATGATCTAATAATTTTTTAAAACTTCTAATATCAAAATACCATACATTATTTTGATCATCCATATATGAAAAAAAATAAATATCTAAAATATCATTTATATCTGTCATAAAATAAAAGTCTTCTGTATTTTTACAAATATTACGATTATAAAATCCAGGACCTTTTATATTATTTTTTTGTACAAGATATCTTCTGATGTATGATTGGCATTTAATTATCATATATTCATCATTTGTCTTGAATGTTTTGATTAAAAGTTTAAAATATTCTTCTTTTTTAGACTTTTTATGTATATTGCCTAATCTAGATAATGTATATTTAATATCTGCAACATTATAATCACTAATTTTATATGTAAATCTTTCTTTAGATATTATACCATCATTTAGTAAATACATATTACGATGTTTATAACAATATTTGCCATATTTACATTTACCTCTACATTTTTTATCATCAATGGTATGTATACATTTCTTCATCTTATAATTTAATAGTCATAAATATTTAAGTAAATTTAAAAATCATAATTATTTAAAGATATAATTATATATTAAGTTAAGTAGTATAAACAAAGAGAAAAAATAATTTGAAAATTTAAAAAAAAAATTTAAATAAAGTAAAAAAGAAAAGTAAAGTAAAGAAAAATGGCACAAAACTCAGTTCTCAAACCATCCGAATTAAATATTGATAAAGTGAAATATTCTGATATTAAGAAAATGCCTTCAGGTTCTAAGATTGCTTATGTTAATTATGGTGAAGGAATTGGCAGTATTTTAATTGAATCACCTGAATGTACATTTCCATTTAATAATACATTTTATCCAGATGCTGCTGAAAATACTGGTAAATATAGTTGCAAGATTTCTCTTAAAACTGATGATAATCAAGAGATGGTAGAATTTGTTGAAGCAATGACAAAACTTGACGATAAAATTAAAGAAGATGCTAAGAAAAATAGTCAATTATGGTTAGGGAAAAAGAGTATTTCAGATGAAGTAATTGACGAAAAATATACACCAATTGTAAGGCCATACAAGGATCCAAGCACTGGTGAATTCACAGGTAAATATCCGTCACAAATGGGATTTAAAATTGTTCAAAGAGACAATCAGTTTCAATGTAAATTTTATGATGAAAAACGCAATCGTATTAATGTAGATAAAGAGGATGATGATGATTATATTGATCCAGAAAAACTTATGGCAAAAGGAAATACTGTAAAATTACTACTAAAATGTAATGGTCTATGGTTTTCAACTGCTGGATTTGGATGTACATGGAAAGCAGAACAGATTAAGATTAAGGTTCCAGAAAAACTTGAGGATTATGCATTCCGTGATGATGATGGATTTGTAGATGAACCAGAATCAGAAGAAACATTCACTAAAAAAGATAGTGATGATGAAGAAGATGATGAAGAAGATGAAGATGAAGAAGAAAGTAGCGAAGAAGAAGCTGTCAAAGTTGTAAAACGCAAAGCAAAAAAGCAATAAATATACATTTAAAATTTCATCTGAATAAATAAAGCAATAAATCTCATTTAAATAAAATATTTCAATAATTTTTTTTTTCTATGTTTGTATTATAAAATATGAGTATACAAAATATATTAAATGACAATAGTTTTCAAATAGCAATTACATCATCATTGGTATTTTTGGTTGTAGCATTTCCACCACTATTTAAATTTGTAGATCGTTTAATAGCAAAAGGATTTGGTAAACGTGTAGGTAGTAATTATTATACTGTATTATTTATACATGCTGTAGTAGTTGGTATATTGATGTTTTTATTTACATCATATATTTTAAAACCAGTATTTAAGATGTTAACAACACATGATGTTGCTAAAAAAACTGATGATAAACCTAAAAATATATTAGAAAATTTTAGTGTTGGTGGTAAAATGACATGTGGTGGTGGCTAGTGAAACAACCTTTAGTTACCTATTATTTCCTTCTCATCATAGATTTAATTTTTGAAGCACATATATTTCTAGTACATTGTAATTGTGATGTATGATAGCGTCTAATCCATTCATCTCTAATTCTATCAAGAATTCCTTCTCTAACACGACGGTCATAGGTACTGGGTTTCTGTACTAATACATTAAGCTCATCATCTGTTAATCCCCTTAGATATGATCTTAATAATGTATCATCTGTAAAACTTTGTAATTGAATCACAAGTCGATTAATTATAATTATTTGTTCACCTGTAGCAGGTAGTTCATTGGGGTAGCGGGGAGCACCACCGGTTTGTTCATCGTCTGCTGGTGATGGTGATGGCATTGGTGATGGTACTGGGTCTGGCGCTGGTACTGGGTCTGGCGCTGGTACTGGGTCTGGTGCTGGTACTGGGTCTGGTGCTGGTACTGGGTCTGGCGCTGCTATAAGTGGTGCTGGTGCTGGAGCTGCTGCTGCTGCGAGTTCGGCTTCATAATCGTTAATACGTTGTAAAGCATCTTGTTCATCATTGGCAACAACTTGATAATATCTAAAAAATTCGCAAGGAACGTCTTCATCATCTCTTACATCATCTTCACCCCCCCAATAGTTTTCAATATCACCTAAATTATTAATATCATCATCATCAATAACTCCGTCGGCGATCATGTCGCCACTGTCATTATAAATATCTATTATAGCACCACGTGCAGAATCATTATAATAATATCTAACTAAATAATTATTTAGTACACCAATACTAAAACCATTGTAAGTATTCGATAATAAATATAATATTATTCCAAATATTATAAAAATACAATATTTTATCATATTAATATATAATATAAAAAAAAATAATATATTAATCTATCTTAATCTTAATACTAAATGTAATGTAGATTCTTTTTGAATATTATAATCTGCCAAAGTTCTACCATCTTCTAATTGTTTTCCAGCAAAAATTAAACGTTGTTGGTCTGGTGGAATACCTTCTTTATCTTGTATCTTTGTTTTAATATTTTCAATACTATCACTAGATTCAACTTCAAGTGTTATTGTTTTACCAGTTAATGTTTTTACAAATATTTGCATTATACTATTATTAATATTTTTAATTTTAATCAAAACGGACAATATGTTTTCCCATATGTCTAGTTAAACCTCTAGATGCTGATAGTGATAATTCTTGTCTTTGTTTTCTTTCAGATGTTTTAATATAATTTTTTCTTATATTTTTTATTGATGTATTCATATCATCTTCAATAATATCATAATATTTTAATATATATTCAATTACTAGATTATCAATTGCCCATCTTAAAAAATTTAATTGCCCTATTGTTGTATTTATTTTAACATCTTCATTGCCATCTTTTATTGTATAATCTATACGATTTCTTCTACAAAATGGATCAAAGTTTCTTTTTGAAAATGATTTTAATTGTGATTTATATGATCTAAATACATTAAATTGTTGTAAATATTTTCCATCTTCTAATATCCTCTTATCATTTAAAATATTAATATCATAAGTTGTATCATACTTTTTTGAATAATTTGTAACAAACCAATCAATTATTCTTAATGATATCTTTTCATATTTTAAATATTTTAATAAATATTTAGATTTTTCCATATTTGTATAATATTTCTGTAATGAAACATATAATAAATCATTCTCCATTTATATGTTTATATTTAAGATTATTCTTTAAATTAAAAAAACAAATATATTTAAACGCATTTATCTTTTAGCAAACTTTCTACCAAATTTCATCCATAAAAATATTGATATTGTGAATCCTAATAAAAATCCAGCAATACATTGATCTGGATGATCTCCCATAAATGGTCTAGTAATTAATGGACCAACGAAAAAAGTTAAAAATGAGTAAAATACCATAATGCCGATCATTGTAGGACTTGAAAGATGAACCATATTATATTATTTATTTAGATAATAAATTAAAAATTAATAAAAACTATAAAAACAAGTATCTCTTTCATCATTATTATCAGCAGCAGAAGCACAAAACTGAAAACGTATATTATTTTCAAAAGGTAATATTTCACTCGGGAGACCAAATATACTCGATTGTAAATGTTTAAATATATATGTCCTTATCCATGTAACACAATTATGATAATGATTGTCTACTAAGTTACTTGTATCAAATCCTAGTATGTTATATATCTCTGTTAATAAAGTTCTCCTATTAAATTCACGAAAATTTGCCAATAAAGAATATCCATTGTTTTGATAAATATATGTATTTTTAACACCATATTTATCCATTCTTTCTATAAGATTATTAACTGAATATTCATTAGCATTAAATAGAGTATCTAAATATGATTTTATACTAGGAATAATAAGTATACTACTTAATATTTCAAAACTACTTTGTTCACAATTTTTTGCCTTTATAATATTTCTAGTTAAAAAAGGATCTGGAGAGATTAATCTTCCAATACCACCAGGAATATTTAATGGACTTGTTGGTTCTCCAAAATAACCAATACTATTTTGTTGTAAATGTGTTAAATTATCAGTGGTACATACACCAAATGGTATTGTATCATCACTGCTAAATGATATACATAAATGCATTAGATCTACTGGTAATAAAGGTATCGGTTTATAACTAGTTCTAAGTAAATATATTTTATCGCCAATTTTATATGAATCTGTTGAAAAAGTCATATTATTTATTTAGATAATAAATTCCTTGTAAATAACTATCACTCAAGTCATCTTTTTTTTTACTATCATTATATAAATCTATAAACTTTTGTTCTTCATTTAATATCATCTTTCCACAATATTGGACTGCTAAATATTTATTGCGTTTATATGTATCTTTAATATCACATACTATAGGTTCACCTTTATAAACTTTTAATTTATTTCTAGCATTTATCATTTCTAAATTATTAATAGTAGAATCCACATTACATACTCCATTAATTAAAAAATAACTATAAACTATCATTTGTATCGATTTCATTGTTGGATTCTTCAATGATGGCTGATTTTCAACAACGACTTCGCTTATATTTCTATTACAAAAATCATATTTGTCTAACTTTTCTACAAGATTTTTACTTATATCAAATATATTGTTCTTTGGATTTTTAAATTTTTTGACCTTGTCATAACATTTATTTTTACTATGACTTGTACATAAATACATATCTGAATTATCTAATTTAGATTTATAAATGTATGTACCAGGTTTATCACAACATTTACCATTTTTCATCTTGTGTTCACATGGTATATCATTAGATATATTAACAATAGACCAATCCAATATTTTACTAGTTTTATCTAATTCGCAAAAACATAGATTTTTTATACCTATATCAAATGATAATATACTCATATTAATTTAAACTAAAGACTTTAATTTTAAATATAATTTGAATTAAGTATAGAAAACTTATACTAATAATGATAATGGGTTAATATCAAAATGTTAAATATATTTGAAGAACCTGAAGATTATCTTAATAGTTGTGTTGATGTACCAAAAGTATATATAAAACTTTCTACAGAACAGAAACTAATAAATGAATTGTCTAAAGACCCAAGGATTGCTTTATTTAAAATTAAAACAATTACCGGAACAAAAGGATATGTATATGAACGTATAAAATGGTATGATGGAAATAAATGTACTTATGTTAATGATTGGTTTATACCGGATATACTATATAAAGAAGATGATATGTTATATGTTTCTGGATATAAAAATGAACCATTAGTTATTACAGATAAATCTAGTAATCTATTATTTATGATTAATGATAACTATAATGATTTTAAAAATATAAATTATAAATATTATCATTGTCACATAAGTCTCCCACATATTGATATGTATAATACAAAATTAGTATATATTGATACTATTACTGTGAAACAAAAAGTAGCATTAATGTTATCATTAATGAATTATAAAAATTTACCATATGAACCGGAATTATTTAAAAAAATATGTAATTATGTATCTTAAAAAGGAGATCCACCTAATGGAGGATTCATGCCAGGACTTAAATCACTTAACATACTAGAATTTTGCCCTTGAAGTGTTGCTTTACGTTCATCTAATGCATGTCTAACACCATCGACTTGTTGTTGAGTTGGAGTAACACCAGTGGCATGATTACTATTTTGTGGAGGAGTTGGTCCACCTTGTGGTAAAGGCATACCTTGAGGCATATCTTCTGGAACATGTCTTAAAATACTAGAGACACTATTAAATACAAATAATGTTTTTACAAGATACAGTGCCAAAGGAAAGAATAATACAATCCATGCTAATGTTTGTTGATTATATTGACATAAACCAAATAATATGACACCTAATACTATTAATAATGATATTTCATACCATGCGTGCATAGTAAAAATATTATTGATTTTATGATTTTGCATACGTTTCATTAAACCATTTGTATTAAATAAAGTAATACCACTTACAATAACTAATACAATATAAACAATTAATGGTGAACATTTATCAGTTTTTAGTAAACTACTTATTGTTGAACCTACATCGTCTGCCATATTATATTATAGATAATATAAAAAAAATATACATTAATTATTTTATTTTATCATTTATACAATAGTTTATTTTTTATTTAGAAGAATTATCAATCGTTTTCAACCAATTATCAAAATTCGTCCATTCAAAAATATTTGTGCTATTACGATATGATATCATTGCTTGAAGATAACCTTTTCTATTCGCAGTATCAAACCATTTGGTTTTATTAAGAGTACTTGCGCGTTCAAATGTTATATGAAATCTACTTGATATGAACTTTTTCATTTTTGGAACATCATTAAATTCTGGATTGATCATGAATAGCAAGTTTTGTGCATTCATCTTTAAATCTACTGTGTTGTTCTACTATGTTGTTCTAATAAACTATAATAAATTTCAAATTACAATACTAAAATTACTATTTCTTTTTACCTCTAGGTTTCTTCTTTGTTTGTTTAGATTTCTTAAATGATCCAAATTTACCTTTTTTAGTAACATATCCTGCTTTTGCGAATGCTTTATTCTTTTTTCCTAAATTGTGTTTTCGTTTAGAAACAATACGGCCCCATTTGTTCTTCATAAGATCTTTTTTAGTTAATCCACCAGGAGTTTTTTTCAATGTTCCGTGCCACACTTTTGCATAACTATTCTTTCTTGTCATTTATAATATTACTATTATTTTTTTTTATATTTAATAAATACTTAATATTATTATTAAAGATGTATTGCTGTTATATAAAACATAAAAAAAAGAGATATAGAAGAAATGCTATATGCCCTGATAAAATAGATATATTAGTAAAAGATATACCTACAGAAGAATATATTGATGCAATAAATCGTGAATGTATCATATGTCATCATTGTAAAAATATGTTTAAACTAAGAGAAAATGAAATTAAGATTCAATGTAATGGATGTGATAAATTTTTTCATTGTCACATTGCTGGAAAATGTAGAGGTAAAGATTGTAATACTATCATAAATAATAATACACATGCTTTGAGTTATTGTTTAGATTGTGTCAACCATATGACTATCAGAGATGATACATGTTTATGTAATGATTGTGTTATGGTAGAAAGTTTATAAATCATGTATAATACTATGATTTAGTAGTATATGTTTAATATTATCATACATACATTTACAAACATCTTTTAATATATTATAATCTTTTGACAAATTATTATAAAGATTCATAATAATGGTTAAATATTCTTCTAATAATTTTTTGTTTTTATTTATATCTAGATCTATCCGATTCATTTTATAAATAGTTTTTATATCATCTAGTCTTAACCTTTCACATATATAATCTAATACCATATATTGTTTATCATTCTCTATCTTTTTATTACTTATATCTTGTTTTAATATGACTAAATCTTTCATAAAATCATAACAATTATCATATTCTCTTAAATGCCATGTTAAATTTTTATTTTTATCATAAACTTTGCAATCTATAATATTTCTATCATTAATAAAATTTTCAAACATACATTCTGTACCACGAATACATCTATAATTATCATAAATTGGTTTGTCTGATCCAATTATTTCAGGCAACTCCCCTTTCATTAAATTTGTATGATCTATATTACAAAAAACAATATTACCTTTTGTATCATAACCTCTACGACCTGCTCTACCACTCATTTGTAAATAATCATCTTTTGTAAATGTTGAATCATTATAACCCATAATAATACTAGTTCTAATTGGTAAATCAATACCTAAACATAATGACCTATCAGATATTACAATACCAATTTCTTTTGTAGATAGTAATTTTTGAACGATCCAATTATATTCATTTGGCATACCATGAATATAAATACCAATACCACGTTTTAACATTTGAAACAATATATTTTCATATTCAATTTTAATACCTAATGTTTTTTTTATTTCTCTACGAATTTCTCTTATTTTATCTCCACTCATAGGTTCATTATGAACAAATGTATATTTATGATGTTTTTTAAATATATCAACTCTACCAAAACTGGGATTTATCATATATTTTTCATATTCATATTTTAAGTTATTGTATACCAATTTATCATTTTTACATTTTTTTAATAATGTTTCGTAATAATCATTAATACTTTGAATACTTTTCATTCTTTCAGCATTATCAAAATTTTGTGTCTTTTCTAAAATATCTGACCTTGGATCTTTACTGTTTTTATTTACCTTAATATTATCAACAAATTTTTCTCTTTTTTCACAATATTTTGTATAAGAATCATTTTTATATTCTAATATATTATAATGATATGGATAATTTCTACTTTCTTCATGTATTAATCTTTCATAAATATCTTTAAAAATTTTTGCACAATTATCACTATCTGTATTAAATAATAACATAGGCAACATATCTTTTGATTTACATTCATATAGTAAATTTAATATATTATCACAATTATCATATTCCGATTTAAAATCATTTAATATATTTTCTACAATTTTAGGATGATCATTTTTTAAAGATACGAATTGTTGTTTTAAAAACATTTCATAATCTTTTGAATCATCTAATGTTAATATCTGAGAATCTTTTATATTTTCAAAATATCCATCTGGACTCATATTTTCTAAAATATCTTCATCTAAAATATCTTCAAACTGTTCTACTATTTTATCATATAATACAATACTATCATTTGGTGAAAATGGTAAATTTAAATTTAATACTTCACTATCAATATCTAAACAAGCATATGGATGTAATTTAACTAATTTATCATTTTTATATATCCATCTTTGCGTATTAATAAATCTTTTATCATATTCTACTAATTCTACATTTTTTTTGGGATGTATTTTTTCAAATATATCTTTTAATCTATCAATATTTTTAATTGTTGCAGATAATGCTAAAAAATTACAATTTATATATTTAATTATATTTTCATAACGATGTCCATCATCATCTTTATTTAAATTATGAATTTCATCAAATACTGCAAAATCAAATGTATTTCCTATTTTATAAATCATTTTTTCAATAATACTAGGTATACCAATAAAAATTTGTGTATGATTATCATATCCTTCATATTCAAAATTAGGTAATAAATATTTAATCTTATAACCCATCTTAGCAAAATGCGACCCTACTTGATATGCTACTGCTTCAATCGGACAAACATACAATATTTTAGTAAAAAATACAACTGAACCGATACCAACAAATGATTTACCACTTGATGTCGGAGCTCTCACTAATACACTATTATTATTTTTTAAAAGATCAAATGTTTTTAACTGCCAATCTTCTAAACGATGATTTTTAAAACAATTATCATGTAAATTTAATGGTGGTAAAATATGTCCCAAATTTTTTAACATATAATGTCTATATTCAGTTTCTTCTAATCTTTTACTTATTTTTTTTAATAAATCTTTACATTCTTTATTATCATAATCTACTTCAACTAATTGAAAATATAATTCCATAATTTTTTCTAAATTTTTGTTCTTATATACATGTTTTAATAATCTATATTTATAATCTAATATACCTTTTTGTGTTTTAAAATATTTACACTTGTCATATAAATTTTTTGTATCTATATTTTGAATATAAATATCTATTTTTTTCATATCATCTATATATAATTTTTCTATTCTTTTCTGAGTTTGTTCCATAATAATAATATCCTTTTTTTTCATACTTTGTTTTTTAGATTTTACAATTTTAGATTTATCTAAATCATTATATGTATCAATTACAATATTTTTGACATTGCTATTTAAGTTTTGCGATAAATCGCGAACAAACAAATCAAAATTATTTCTATCAATATTTTCCCAATATAGATAATTCATTTATAGTTACAATATATATTATAGAAATAATTTTAAGTATTATGTAATACTATAATTAATATTTATTTTA
>Ga0257114_1002606_pt1 | contig 11951 bp, 14 predicted proteins | sample SI112_10mmetaG_FD_190149 | JGI IMG/M metagenome (GOLD analysis project Ga0257114, IMG submission 190149) | Marine microbial communities from Saanich Inlet, British Columbia, Canada - SI112_10m | ecosystem: Environmental > Aquatic > Marine > Inlet | place: Canada: British Columbia | collected... | reverse complement strand
GGGGTTTCGTATGGATTCTTACCGATCGCTGTAGCTGCGTCACTAGCGGTTAGCATGCCTTGTCTGAGATCTAACCACGCCTCCGACTTTTGCGGTGCATATTCTGCCTCGATCAACGCTTTCACATTCGGGTGCATTAGTTGTTTTACTCTCCAATTGTTTAAGCGTCAAACGAATATGTTTTTGAGAATATACATCCTGCTTTTTCTTTTTGTCGTTCTTAGTTACTCGTTTTTTTGGATTAAAATCAGACCCGTATTTCATTGTTGAAAACCGGGGTTTGTGTAAACTGACTTAGGTGAATAAAAAAAGGATTTCGCAGCCAGCTGCTCTGCCTGCTTTTTGTTTTTAGCATATCCTTTCCCGATACAGACACCGTCCACGATGACATCTATATAAAATACCCCATTACCATGATGACCCACGACATAATTTGGTAAGGATAACCCATTTGTTTGACAATATCTCATCAAGTGATCTTTATAGTTATCATCTATCATTATAGAGTTCATGTTAACATATTGAGGGTTGTTGTATATTCTCAATATGAATTCGCGGGCGTGAATGAGGCCTAGATCCATGTATATAGCGCCCACGAGAGCCTCGAACGCATCTTCTAGAATCTTAGGATTTTTATTCCATTCATTGCGCATACCCTTTTCGTCCATGATAATCCAATTATTCAAACCTAATTTTGATGCGATAAAAGCGAGAGTTTCCCCCCTTACGAGTTTAGTTCGAGCTTTAGTTAAAAAGCCTTCTTGGCGATTTTCGTATTTATCGTATAAGAATTTAGTGATGACAAATCCGAGAACGGAGTCACCAATAAATTCCAAAGTTTCAAAAGAACCTGATAAATCTTCATTTTCTTTCAACGCTGATTTGTGTGTAAATGCTTTTTGGTACAAATCTATATTAGATATTTTTGTACCAACAAGGTTCTCTATATTTAACCTATCAATAATCATCTATTGTGTTTATATTAATGTAAATGTATATTTTTTTAAGTAACTTAAGTTGTTATTACGCATTTTCTACACGAGTATAATGAGGACTCAAATATTTTTGTAAATTCAAAAATGTAATTTGGACATCGTCCGGTGGTTGAAGAAGATTCTTCAATTTATCATCGAGCATAAGAATACGGCCATTCTCTGGATGTTTCAGGTTATTTTCAGTCACGTAACTATTAATAGCTCGTGTCACAGTGCTTCTTGACACTAACTCACCCTCTGGGAGTTCGAGAAAATTACGGAGTTTTTCAGAAATAGCTTGTTTACGGTTAAACCCGTTGTTCTTTGCCCGAGACGCCGCCTTTTCACCTGTCGGATCATCTTGTTTAGCTTTGATTTTTCTAACAATTTTGGAGAGTGATTTAATATCAGAACGGAGTGCGGTGATTTCTTCGAGAACGGATTCAATGGACATTTTATATGTTATATAGAAGACGTATCTTTAAGTCATTTTCTGAATACTAAAATTGTACTCAAAATAACCAATATTATCATCGACAAAAATAATAGTTTAAACGTTCTTTCAAATGGGACTGGTATTGTATATTTACCAAAAGAGTATGGTTCACGTGATTTAGCTCCTAAACATTGACCAGGGCAACCGCCGTGACAACACCCTGGTTTACAGGGTACTACATACCCATTCTTACGTATCCCACATATTTGTACATTTTTTGGATCTTCTGAATTTACATCAGCATAACATCTACACTCGCCGAATATTTCGTCGCATTTATTTTCATCACTCTGACAATCCATATTATTATATACATAATATAATAATGGTAACTAAGAAACCAGCTGTGAAGAATAAACCTTTGAAAAATGGAGATAATTTACCAACAAAGATTGTTAAAACGTTACCTAAAAATTACTATTATTTATTTAACGATTTTTCGAAAAAAATATTAGAGGATTGGGTAAAGAAAAAGGTATGTTTTGGTGATAAAACGCTTTATAAATACATTTCTGAATACTCGAGAGAAAACGTGAAAAAGTTCAGAGCTCGTGTACAAAAACTTTACCCAAACGAAACGTTCGAAGAAGCTGCAAAGGTACTCGTCACGGAATCGATACGTCCGTTATTACATGATATAATAGACGATTTAACGAAGTTTTTGAAACCAATGGGTGATTTGATCATTAGTGGTGGTGAAGCTGTAAATTTTCATTTAACTCAAAATGATAGAGTAATAACATCGGATATTGATACAAAATTTGTACCTAAAATGAAACCCGATGATAAGTATTTTGGTAAATTACAAGCCATTAAACTTTTACTTTGGAATAAATTGGGTGAGATAGCACAACGTGATAATTATAAAATTATAGATACGGTTCTTAAAGAAACAGGTCAATATTTTACGAATAAAGATATTAACAATTATAACTTGGATGATGCGGCATACAGAACAAATTGGGCTCATATAGTTGCGAAGTATATCGGTCTATCAAGCGCTACTAGTAAAGAATCTAAGGGATACCATGTTACACGAAGGTACTCGTTAATGCCTAAACGTAAAAACGTAAAAAATGCGTCTAATGTACTCATAGATGTTGAATTATTCACACTGGATATGAAGTTTCGATTAGTTAATACGAAAACTGGTAAACTTGAAGATAAAAATTTTGGAGGTATTCTTGATATTGCATTTATGCGTCCAAAACAACTTGGTTATAACGTTGCAAAAGCAAATTTTAGAGGTGGTACTAACATGTCGTTTACAAATCAAAATAAGAACTTTTCTTATGTAAAAAAGTATAAATATCTTAGTATACCGACAAAGCATTATCTCATAGAAGACATATATACCATGCAAAAGATGGGTCTTAGACCAGGTAAAAAGGAAAAAGATAGGAAACGCATGCTTGCATTGGGTAGATTGATGGTGAAAAATAGAATTTTAAGTACAGATTCTATGGATACGATTGCGAAAAAGGTTGGTATCAAACTCGGTAAACCTGCTCATACATTCCGAAAGTATACAAAAGTAGGACCAAGTATAATGAAAAGGGCATCCGAAGTTAAACCAAAAAAGTACCATTTATCAACAACAACACCTTCTAAACCAAAATTGAGTAAAGATATATTTTATGGATTAAAAGCAAATCATAACGAAATGAAAACACCACCGAACTATTTACGAACTCAATCTAATCAGGTTTTTAATATGGAAAAAATGAAATGGAGACCTAACCCAAACCAAAACTATGTACGTAACGAAATGAATTTTAGACCAAATAAACCAAGACCTTTACCATCGAAAATAAATAATGTACGAATGGAGGAAACATTATACGGATTCAAACCTATTAGAGACCAATGGGTACCTAAACCAATTCTGGAGAGATCCGCAATGATACCATTTATTGGTTTAAAGAAATGAGACCAATGTAATATATAAATGATTTACGGTACACCAATCAAAGGTGAAGATGGTATGTACCATGTTAAGGCGCTCACACAAGAAAACAAAAAATGTTTTATTAAACTTTCGAATGTTAAAGTATTAGATGTTGATGTAAGTACTACAGGAGAAGTATCATTCGAAATCACAGGGGAGGAAAACCAGTCTAAAATTGACACTATCAACGCGTCTATTCTTTCTTCGGCTCTAGAAAATAGTAAAGAATGGTTCGGAAAAGAACTTCCAGAAAAAATTATAAATAATGCTTTTACAAAATCCGAAGATATATCAACAGATGTTATAGAAGCAACTCGTATTTTCGATTCTGAAAAACAAACAATTGAATTGTCTGATGATAGTAATACTGTATTTTGCTCAGGGAAAGTTTGTTCATTATTTGTGGAATTTGCAGGAATATGGTTTGCTAAGAAAGCGTTTGGACCGTCATGGAATCTTGTTCAGGTAAAAATTCATGAAGACAAAAGTGAAGAACCCGAGAAAGAAGAAGAATCTCCAGTCGAATCTTACCCAGAAGAATATATGTTTGAAGATGAAACTGAAGTCGAAGATTCGAAATAAAAAAAATTTATTTAGTATATATAAAGATGATGAAGAGATATAATAAGATCCCAGTTAGAAAAGTTATACTCGCCCTCGCTATCGCGGTAGCAATTTACTACATAACAACTTCCTATTCCTCTATGTATTCCATCAAGGAACAAGGATTTGAATTCAGTGCACCAGCTAAGGAAAAAGTAGAAGGTGCGGTGGCAGAAGCGCCAGCGTCTAGATGTGAAATGAAAGCGGGTACCGGTTTGGCGTCCTCTCTCCTCCCAAAAGAAGTTGCGTCCCAGGAAGACTTCGGTGAATTTGCACCAGAAGATATACTCGCTGGACAAAACTTTCTCGAACCAAGACAACAAATTGGTTTCCCAGAAACAGTCGGTGGTGCCTTGAGAAACGGTAACAGACAAGTTCGTGCCGATCCACCAAACTCTAAAGAACCATTCGTGTGGAATAACTCCACTATAGCACCAGATACTATGCGTCGCCCATTGTGTTAATTAATTAAAGAATAAAAACGTATTTTATATAAAAACATTATGTCGGGAAATCCTACAGAAGAACTTTCAAACAGCGTCTCTAAATTGGTTGAGCTTAACAAGCAAATTACAGAAGCCCGAGAAGATATAAAGATTTTAGTACAAGCAGAAAAGTCTTTAAAATTACAGGTAAAGAAAACTATGACAGATAATGGTTTAGATGTCATAAACCTTAAAAAGGGAAAAATTTCAGTTAAGAAAAGTTCCAGGAAACAAGGTTTAAACAAAACCTCAGTTATGGAAGGTCTCACTACATATTTTGACGGAAACGAAGATCAAGCAACAAATTGCTTAAAGGTTATACTCGATAGCTTACCAACAAAGGAATCTACCTCTCTTTCTCTAACGGGTATCAAGGACAAAAAACAAGAATAATGGTTTGGAATCAATACGTATACGAAGCTATGAATGGTAATGAAGCCTATAATAGCGATAACGAAGAAATCATTGAACAAAATGAACCTTTACATATAAACGATTGGGAATTGAAACACCAGGAACACCTTCGTTATATGTGGGGGATACTACAACAGTATCTATACGATGCGACAATGTCACATCTTATTCTAAAATACGCAAATTATGACGAATTTGTTGAATTTTGCTTTTACAACTCCCAATATGGGTCCTAGATTAAATTGTAATTATAATATATAAATAAACATGTTACCAGATATCACATCACAAAAAGTCGCTTTACCAGCTTCGCTTTTTTTAGCGCTCAGTCCAGGTATTCTTCTCAGAACAAATGGTTCAAAAATCGCGTTCAGAGATGGTCTCACCGGTCAAACTGCAGTTCTCTTTCACGCACTCGTATTCTTCCTCGCATTCTCTCTCATTTCCAAGGCTATGGGTATCGTTCTCACGAAAACAGACCTAATTGTTACAACCATGCTCTTCGTTCTACTCAGTCCAGGTATTCTCTTGAATATACCACCAGGATCCAAAGGTCTTTTCATGTCAGGACAAACAAGTCTGTCTTCCGCCGTTGTACACACTCTCGTGTTCGCACTCGTGTTCGCTCTTTTGAGAAAGCAATTTCCTCAGTATTATTAAACGATGAGATGGAGTACTTGGTCATTGGACCAGGCGCAATGGGTGGATTTTCAATGCTAGGATACCTTAAAACAATAGAAGAATCACTCGGTAATATAAAAGAATATTCAGGTGCATCAGCAGGTGCAATAATATCCGTTTTTTTAGCATTAGGGTTTAGTATCGATGATATATTATATAAATTAGCTGAACTTGAAGGTAATAAATTAGTCAAACTTAATTTAAAATGCTTCATGAATAAATACGGGTTAGTTGATTTAAAACCTATACGCGATAAATTTGTAGACATTTTTGAATCAGATCCAACCTTTTTAGATATAGAAAAGAAAATATACATTTCAGCCTTTTGTGTAAATACTTCTAGGACTGTTTATTTTTCAAAAGATACACACCCAGATATGAAAGTCATAGATGCGTTATGTATGAGTATAGCAGTACCGTTTATATTCTCTTCATACAGATACGAAGGGATGGTATACGTAGATGGTGGTACTTTAGAAACATTACCATCATCACCATTTCTCGACAAGAAAACAAATAAAGTTTTATGTATTCGTATGAAAATGGAACCAGAATTCATACCAGATATAACAAGTCCAAAACAGTTTGCAGAAGCATTGATAGCGTCTACGTTAAATAATAGACGACAAAATATATTAAAAAATTGTAAAGTTGTTGATATAGATATAGGTCAAGTTGATGTTTTCAATTTCAACATGACGTATGAAGAAAAAATGAAATTGTATTTAAAAGGTATGGAAATGTAATATTGTTATAAACTTTTTTTGTTGGTTTATAACAATATGGATGCCTGTGATCCAACGATAAATATAAAAGATCTCAAAACGCTTATTAAACAAAATACAGGCGCAGACCTTAAATTGTCACGAAGTCAGATTTGTGATGTTTATGCGACTACACAGGATGGTAAATTACCTTTACCACCTCTCATAATAAGTTCAGATAGATCTTTTTTATATGATAGAAAATCACCACTAACACGATTAGATTTCGAAAAGTTGTTTAGTTCGACGACCAAAGTTGCATCTATACGCCGGATCGCAAAAAAGGTAGGTGTATCAAGACACTCAGACCCTACTCTAACAAAAAGACAACTAGTCGATATTATAGGTAGACGTCTCAGAGGTTTAAATATTAATGAACCTATCCGACTCCGAACTATACCGAAAAAGAAAACAGAAAGTAAATACGGTAATGTTAACTCTAACAGTACATTAAATTACAATAATAATGTTAATGGAAACGTAAATGTAAATATAAATAGAAATGCAACTAATAACACAGGTGTACGAAATATCACAAATAACAATAATAACAGTAATAACAGTAATAATACTCCTAAACAAATTAAGTTTAAACCATCTAAATTAATATTTAAAAAATCGAATTCAAACGATGAACGAGCCGGTATATATAGTGCTGCAAAAATGGTAAACAGGGGTAGAGAACGACTACCCAGTAATTTATTTAATAAATATTTTAATAGACGTAGTACCAGTAATCGTGTATTATCATCTAATAAATTGGCCGCGCGTGATGCAGAAAAAGTTATATTTTATTCAAATAAACCCGAAAATGCTTATAAAAAATTGGTCACACAAGGTAAAATAAACGAATCATTTAACACGTTTAAAAAAAAATATGACAGTGAAAAAAAGAAATTTTATAAAATTACTAACACTGAAAAAAACAAAACGGGTAAAAACACACCGTTTAAAGGTTCAGGAATTTCATTATTCGGTAAACAAAAAACAAACACGGAACCTCAAACACCACAAGCGTCGGTAACACAGAGTACTACAGTTCCTCAAACACCACAAGCGTCGGTAACACAGAGTACTGTAGTTCCTCAAACACCGAAATCGTCGGTAACGCAGAGTACTGTAGTTCCTCGAACACCAGTTGCTAGAAACTTGAATTCGAATTTTAAAAGGGAACAGGAAAAGGAATTACAAACATACCTAAACGATAACGAAATTGCAAATCAATCTGTAAGAAATGGGTTCATAAAAATGCTTAATAACGGAACTAATTTATCAAACATAAAAACAAAAATTCGTAACAAAATTAGTAAAAATCTGGAAGAACAACAGAAAAAGAATAACGCAAATAGAAAAGAACAACAGGAAAAAAACAACGCAATTAAACGTAGAAATGAAGGTAACGCGTTAAAAAATAGGTATAACACCTATAATAGTGTATCTATTAACAATAAAAATAAAATCATTTCGAATTACGTAAACGGTAAGAAAAAACAGGTAAGGGCAGGTTTTTTTGGAGGTACAAAAAACGGTAACGGACCCATGTATGCTTCAATTGGTAACGTTGAAAAAGAAATTGCAAATAGAAATACTAAAAGTAAGGCAAATAACACCGCCAAAGAAATAAAGGAACGTTTAAATACAGAAGCTAACGAAAGAAAAAAACAGAAAAAATTGAATAGAAATACAAAAAAGGAACAGAACATAATTAACAGGGAAGAAAAAGAGAAACAGAAAAATGAGGAAAAAGAAGCTAGACAACAACTCATAGTAACTCTATTAAAACAAAATAGGTTCCAAAATATTAAAACGAATCCAGCCGTTTTGAAAATAGCACAAAGATTCATCGATCAAAAACCATTCGCGGCTAAAAATATTGAAGGTGTTGAGTCAAAAATAAAAAAGATAATTACACTGGTATTCGAAGGTGATGAAAGAAAAAGACGCACATCTCTATCACAATACGCAAAGGCACAAGGTTTAAACCTTAATAACAAAAACGTAATTGAACTTATTAAAAATCCAACGTCGACAAATAGAAATATTAATGAACTCGTTGAAATGAGAAACCAAGATAAGCAAAAACGCGAATCTGAAGTACAAGGTATTAGAAACGACGAGGAAAATATCATAAACACTAACATAAACACAATACTAAAAACGTACGTTAATGGAAAATCGGAGTACACAAACATTAATAAGGTTAAGGAGGCTATCGAAAAGGTAAAAAATAATAAGGGTTTAGTCGCGGAACAAAAGGTAAAAAATAAAGAAAAGTTGGAACGTAAAGTTGAAACGTATAAAGGTTCGTATGGTAACACTTTCAATACCGTCTCGAAACCTGTGCTTAACGCGTTTAATAAAGGTACAATAAATTATAAAACGGCTGATAAAGAATTGAATAAATTAGTTCAGAAAAAATCCAATGATAACGCTAAGGTTAAGGCAAACAAGAATAACGCTACCAACCTCGCTCGTAAACAAACGGGTGCAATTGCTTTAAGAAATACGTATCAAAATAAACTCAACGATCCCACTATTCAAAAAATCATTTCGAACTTCGAAACTCGAAAAACAAAAGGGTTTCTTAGTAAAACTATAAAATATAACACCATAAATAATGCTAATGCCGCGATCCAAAAAATACAACGAAATAAGGAAAATAAACAGGCAAAATTAAATAAAAAAGAAAAGAATAAACAAAATAAAAGTAACAAAAAAGAAGCTGAAAAAACAGATAATGTACAAAAAAGACAAGAGTCTCGTAAAGAGTTTGAACAGTTTCTCAAAAACCAAACTAACCCAAGATTGACTTATGAAAACATTATGAAAATGCGAAGTATATCTTTACTACACAATCACGTCCATTTACGAGGTAAAAACGTAAGTGTAGCAAGGGAAGAAGCTAAGAAAATAATTGACGATAAAAAGAAACAAATACTCAAATCCCCAAATAAAATTTCGTCTAAAAATACAGAAAATATTAACGAAAAAGTTAAACGTATCAATCAAGAAGCAGAAAAAAGAAAACTCGCTAACTTAGAAGAATCTAAGAAAAAACAAGCTAAGAGTATCGCAAACGCAGCTAAACTCGAAAAGGAAAGAAGAAATGCTAAGCTTAACGCAAAATTAGATGAAAATATCAGAAGAGAGATGTTAGTAGAATCGGAAAGAAAACGTCATTCAAAAAATTTACGGAATAAGGATCTTACGAATGAAACCAAACTTTTCGAAAAAAAGAGGAAAAGGGAAGAAAAGGATAAACGGTGGTTGAATATGAAAATACCAAACGAAAAAAATATTATAAAAAGTGCACGTAAATTAGAAAATAAGGTTAAGAAAAATAAAAAAATACTCGAAAATAAAGAAAGGGAAAAAGAGGATAAAAAGAAAGCGGCACAAAATCAACAGATACGTGCTTCACTTACTAAAAAGGTTAAGTCAGTACAAATGGACCAAAAAGTTAAAAATAAATTACTTAACCAACTCAAAAATTATAGTGTTCCAATTAAAAATATAGCACCAAGTATTGAACAAACAATCAAATCTGAAAAGTTAAACGGTAATTTCAACGAAGCGGAAAATATAAAGAAACGACAACAAGTTAAGAAACAACTCGCAAATTATATTTCTAAAAAGGTTCCTAATATGCCGAAAGCTGATCGTAAGAAATATATAGATCAAGCAAACCTTAAACAATGGAAAATAGGTGTATTTTCGGGAAGTCAGGGGATGGGAGCGAACCAGGCGTTTAATAGAATTAAAGGTAATATAAACAAAAACGTAAATGCGAAGAAAAAGAAGAACCGAGATGATAAAGAAATAGCGAACCGTGAAAGAAAACGAGTTCAATCAAAGTTAATAAACGCAATGAGAAATAAACCTCCTCCACCACTTCCACAAAAAAATAAAAAAGCGAATCTCAAGAAATTGGTTAATAATACTATGAAAGGTCGTGCGGCTAAAAATGTAAGTAAACTCAAAAAGAATATCAATGAAGGTGTTTCTGAAATGGCAGTCAAGACCCGTCTTGCACAATTAAATAAACAAACGAAATACCAACAGAAATAAGTAATTAAAAGAATTATTCTAATCAATAATAAAACATGCACAGAGGTTTATCATCCGTTATGATGAACTACGCGCGTTCTATTAGTGATGAGAAGAAATCAAAAACTATCGTTAAGGGAAACAAATCGGGTAAAATTGAGGGGAGTAATGATGACATGAAAGAAAAACTCGTATACAAATGTGGTTTAAAAAGACGTCAAGTATGGGATGCAAATTCGAAGTCCTGGTATACGAAAGTCTATTATGTAGATGGTTCGAGTTATAATCCCGTTTTGTTTCACGAGGGTAAAATCAATAAAAATCCGTTTTTTAAAAAATAATTCTACCATTCCTCCTCCACCGCTTTAAATTTGTCTTTTACATCTTCGTCTCTTATGATAATATCGTAATTAGTTCTGTGTATATTATCTATCATGATTAATCTACCTTCATCCGTATCGTATAATCTTATAGATAAATAATACCTATGCGAACACGGATCTATTATAGCTGATGATAATCTCAAATTCCGGTTTAGTTTACCGATTTTGAGTCTATTTTCTTCCTCTTTTTCGTTATCATATGTAGGATCCGATAAAAAGAATTTCCTTTGATCCTTCAATAGTTTATGTATTTTCGTTCTTTCATTTTCAGCATTCTTCCATGAGTTATCCGAGTTAAAATATTCACGCATATGAGTATCATTAAATGCGTATGGATTTACCTTAACAGTTTGAATTTTATTATCGGTTTTATCAATGTCCATTGTTAACGTATTACCCATTACACCTATTCCACACCCGTTTACGTTGGTTGCTATGCTCGTAACAGATATATCGAGGGGGAAACGCGTTAAATTAAAAAAAAGAACAGTTGTTGGTGTCGTATGTTTCATTTTAGATTTTCGCGTACGTTGTACTATTTTACAATTACTCAGTCTAATTATAGGATTCCAATGTACGCGTTTGGGAATACATAACCATTTATAACGAATACGTGTAGGTGAACGCGAATAATCTTTTAAAAATTCCCTCAGTATTCGGGAACAGTTTTCGTATTTCGTATTTTTTTCAACGTACTCTTGTACGCTTATTTTCTGACCTGTTGGAACTTTTATTATTTTTGCGGTAGATACTCCCCTTTTTCTACCACTCATTATTTATTTACTGAACAGATTTTAAAAAAAAAGTTAAAGAAAAAAATCGGTATTTAATTAAGTATGGATACGTGTTCTGTATGCTGTGAAAATTTCAATAAAACGACTCGTAAAAAAGTGACGTGTCCTTTTTGTGATTATGAATCGTGTAAAACGTGTACACAGACCTATTTAATTTCATCCACAGATAATCCGCACTGTATGAATTGTAAACATGAACTAAATAGATCTTTTATCGATTCATTTTGTACAAAAAGGTTCCGAAATGTTGAATATAAAAAACATAGAGAAAATATACTTTTCGAAAAAGAGTTAGCAAAAATGCCAGAAACACAGCCAAAAGTTGAGCGTATTCTAAGAATGCGTGAAATAAGAACTGAATA
>Ga0257114_1002605_pt1 | contig 11954 bp, 11 predicted proteins | sample SI112_10mmetaG_FD_190149 | JGI IMG/M metagenome (GOLD analysis project Ga0257114, IMG submission 190149) | Marine microbial communities from Saanich Inlet, British Columbia, Canada - SI112_10m | ecosystem: Environmental > Aquatic > Marine > Inlet | place: Canada: British Columbia | collected... | reverse complement strand
AGATTTTTCCTGTAGTTAGATTTTTTTTAAACAGAAAATATAAAGGAAGGAGTGCGGTAAGCACCATGACTTGCCCTGCCATGTTGCCATTGCCAAAGGTAGAAGAAGGGAAGGAAGTTTGAGGTACGCCATCAAAACCGAACAGGTTTTGTGCGATACCTATAAGAGCAACGCTAAGCCCACCCAGTACGATTAAATTGACTACCTTGTCCAGGTTTTTTTCATTCTGTGAGATTTGCAATCCCAGCAGAAAAATAGCAAAGCCTGCATACCATTTATTCCATTTATATACCCAGAAATCCGGGTTGCTGGCCCATAATATTGATAAGGTTCCTACAATAAAAAGTAATCCAAAGGCTATTCTGCCGGGTGAAAATGTCAGAGTTACCATTGGCTGTTTTCTGAGCATCCAAAACCAGATTAATAACAAGGCTGACAGATATATCTGGGAAGCATAGGATTTTAATTCCATCGGGGTTGCGACAGGCGGATAGGTCCAGGCGCCAACCAGACAAATGATGGGAATTATGACGGCAATCCAGAAGACTGGAATTTCAGGGTTTTTTCTTACTGCAACTGTTGAGGTTACAGTCTGAGTAGCGACGCCCAAACTTCCATTTCTGGAGCTTCCTTTTCTTTTTTTCTGTTTTTTTGCCATTTATTTAAGATACATAAACCATGTCCGATTAGGGCAGGATTATATCCTGTGTGCCTGATTCGCGCATTCCTATTATTGATCAAAATATGGACATCGCTGGTAAAGGCTTTTATCCTCTGTTTCCCGGTTTACTATTGTAGTGCGTTTGGCTGCAAGCAGTACTCTCAATGCTCAAGATATCTGGTTGCAGCGCATAGGGGCTCTCAAAAAGTAGCACACAGGTTTTAAGGGGAAGGAAATGAAATATAAGATGAATAAAGGAATCAGCTTTTTTCTGCTTTCAATTTTACTGTCATCCACAGTAATGGCTCAAACAGCCGCGGAAAGACGTGAGCAATTAAGCAGAATGATTCCGCAGCATCCAGGTCAATTAGGCGCACTGGCACCGGAAAATCTGGCAAAGGAGCGTCCGGCGCCTCCGTTTGATCTGACCGGCACCTGGTTTGTGGACCTGAGTGAAGGTTTTGCCAACTTCATGTATGGTCCGCCATATCCAGAATTTATTGGTCAGACAAAACTTGATTTTGAAGAGGGGCAAAGGGCAAGAGCAGAAGGGCGTCCTTTTCGGGATGCTATCGGTCAGTGTTTCCCTGCAGGACTTCCCATGCTGATGACGCGAGTTTGGCCAATTGCCATGGTTCAGTTACCGACAGCAATTTATATGGTGTCGAATTTTAACAACGGTTTCCGTCAGATATTTTTAGATGGTCGTGATTATTCAGATCCTGATCTGATCATATACACCTACAATGGTGAGTCTATCGGAAACTGGGAAGGTGATGAGCTTGTAGTAAATACACGTTATATGGAAACCTATAATCATTTCATTGATACAGGAATCCCTATTTCAGAAGATTTCCGAATGCAGGAGAGAATGCGCTTGCTGGAAAACGGTGAAGTGCTGGAGATTGAACATATCATGACCGACCCCAACGGCTGGGTAGGAGAATGGCGCAACACCAAACGCTGGTTGCGAGTTGATTACACGGATATCGGGGAGGTGGAATGCCTGCCTGACCTGAATGACAATCTACCCAGTACACAAGCTGGACAGGATGGCTTGAGTCGATAACACCTTTTATACGCTGGATAATATTTATACCAGGACAATTTTTATCAGGACAATAGAATGAAACTTAAAATTTTTCCCAACAAACTAATTTGGATTTTTACGGCGCTACTGGCTTTACTTGCTGTACCAGTTATTGCGCATCACTCCACTGCTGCCTTTGACAGTGAAAGCGTTATCAAGATTGAAGGCGAAATAACGCAGGTCAGGTGGATAAACCCTCATGCATCATTCAAGTTGGAAGGCACTGTGGAAGGTGCACCCGATGGTTTATGGACAATTGAGATGACTGCTCCGAATGTATTGATAAACCAGGGTTGGAAACGCAGCTCGCTGCGTCCAGGGGACAAGGTCACAGTTTTTGCCAATCCGCTGCGTAATGCCATTACTCTTAATGACGGTAGTCAGGGTGGGCTTTATATCGGTGTTATCTTAAAGGATGGTTCTACACTGGGTCGCACTGATGGACAGGGACAAGGTTCAGATAGATAGTATTTTATTTTCTTTAAGATATAAAAAAAGCGCCACAACAGTGGCGCTTTTTTTTGATCTAAAATCTCTTAATGAATAGAGACTTACTTCTGGCTGACAAACTCAGGATAGGCTTCCATACCACATTCGGAGAGATCAACACCTTCGTATTCTTCCTCTTCGGTAACACGCAGGCCAATTACTGACTTGATAATGAACCAGGCAATCAGGCTGGAAACAAATACCCAGACAAAGATAGTTAACATGCCGACCAGTTGGCCACCGACAGAGGCGCCACCTGTGACACATACCACCATCACGCCGAAGATACCCACTACACCATGAACGGAAAGAGCGCCGACAGGGTCATCAATTCTCAGTTTATCGAACATGATAATGCTGAACACTACGATGACGCCGCCAACCATACCCACCAGAGTAGAAGCTAAAGGACCAGGGGAAGCTGGGTCGGCAGTAATAGCTACCAGACCTGCTAATGCGCCGTTTAGAATCATTGAAAGGTCAGCTTTGCCGAACAGTATGCGAGCTATAATCAATGCGCCAATTAGTCCGCCTGCTGCTGCAGCATTAGTATTTAGAAATACGTTAGCTACTTCGTTGGCTACGGCGATACCACCAAGTTTCAATGTTGAGCCGCCGTTAAAACCGAACCAGCCCATCCAGAGAATGAAAGTGCCCAGAGTTGCTAATGGCAAGTTGGCACCAGGAATCGGGTGTATGGAACCGTCAGAACCGTATTTTCCTTTTCGTGGACCGAGCAGTAATACACCAGCCAGGGCTGCTGCCGCACCTGCAAGATGCACAATACCTGAGCCGGCATAGTCAGCATAATCCAGAGCATACAGGCCAAATACTGAATCACCATTCCAGGTCCAGCTACCTTCCATTGGGTAGATCAGGCCGGTCATGACAATGGCAAATGCAAGGAAAGCCCAGAGCTTCATGCGCTCAGCAACAGCACCGGAAACGATGGACATTGCTGTAGCAACAAATACTACCTGGAAGAAAAAGTCAGAGGCTCCGGAATAAACTGAATCACCGTCAAAACCGGCTTCAGCTGATTCGGCCAGGACACCTGCAACAGCGGCATCGTCCATTTGTGCAACAGTAGTTACACCGCTAAGGAAGTAGCCTCCATCATACATAATCTCGTAACCGCAGATCAGGTACATGGTACAAGCGATAGCAAATAGCGCTACGTTCTTGGTTAAAATTTCTGTGGTGTTTTTGGCACGTACAAGACCTGCTTCGAGCATCGCAAATCCAGCAGCCATCCACATAACAAGGGCACCCGATACCAGAAAGTAAAAGGTGTCCATCGCATACTGCAGTTCAAAAATTTGATTTTCCATACTAAGCCCTCCTGAAAGCTTGGTATAACATTTCTAATTAGATGGCATCATCGCCAGTTTCACCGGTACGGATACGGATTGCTTCTTCTATGGTAGATACAAAAATTTTGCCGTCGCCGATTTTGCCAGTGTTGGCTGCCTTCGAAATTGTTTCGATAGTCTGTTCAAGAGCGCTGTCTTTCACTACTACTTCAACTTTTAGCTTGGGGAGGAAGTCAACAACATATTCCGCACCGCGATACAATTCGGTGTGGCCTTTTTGTCGACCGAAACCTTTCACTTCAGTGACAGTAATTCCCTGAACTCCAATTTCTGACAGGGCCTCCCTGACATCATCAAGCTTGAAGGGCTTGATAATCGCATTGATCATTTTCATTTGATTCTCCTAGTACATCGTTTTGGCAGTTACTAAAACTGTTCTTGCTTATGAGCATGCCGTGGAAAGTCTCACAATCTAAAATCAACTGAATAAGTCAGAGTAAAACCTTGCCTGTGTTGCTGGTATTTACTTTTGTCCTGTCCAGTAATCCTGTTCTAAATTCGAAGCCAGAGGGTTGTGTACTTCATTAGTCCGCTATAAGCCGCGATAAAACAATTTATAATTAGCAATCGCCATGCCAAAAAATAAAACCTATTAAAATTAATAGGATAAGTGCAGATAGCTAATTCTTTACAGCCTTTTGCGAAGTGCTCGCACCAAAAAAGGGCGGTATTTATTGTTATTGCACTCTTTTGCATCTGTGATGGGGGGGGGAGCCAAGTGATGACGTGTTTATTCGCTCTCTTAAAAACACGGACCAGGGTGATTGCCAATTAATAGCGATGTCTTGGGGCAGGTTTGAATAACTGGTTTAAACTTTTTGCTTTGTTGCGGAAGGGGCTTAGCTTCCATGCCCCCTCCCTGATAGCGGGGGTTTGTAGTGAGTAATTATTGAAAATAAAATGACTTGCTGTTGATTGCTTTCGGACTGGTAGAGTGCTGTTTGCCTTGTCTCTAAATAGTATTTCTTTTATGCTCGCTATTGGTACGATCACTAATAAAAAAACCTGAATCAGATAAAACGCGCTCTAAATTTTCACCAGTTTTATTACAATCATAAATATTTTCGTGGGGGGATCATGTTTCAAAAACCTATTGCCAAAGGCTTACTTTGGGCTGGCCTGATAATTACACCTGTAGCTTCTCTGGCGCAGGAAATTGATGGTGCAGATACGGCCTGGATAATGACATCAACTGCACTTGTGCTATTTATGACTATCCCTGGTTTATCTCTTTTTTATGCAGGTCTGGTTAGAGTTCGTAACGTCCTGTCAGTCCTTATGCAATGCTTTTCTATCACATGCGTGGCCTCATTGGTCTGGTTGATCCTGGGGTATAGCCTGGCATTTAGTGAAGGCAATGGTTTTATAGGTGGCTTTGGCAATGTCCTGTTTGCCAATATAGCTGAAGACACTGTTTCAGGAACTATCCCTGAATCCCTGTTTGCTCTTTTTCAGATGACATTTGCCGTTATTACACCAGCATTGATATTCGGTGGCTTTGCTGAGCGAGTTAAGTTCAGTGGGGTTATGTTGTTCAGTGTGCTGTGGCTGGTAATGGTTTATGCACCTGTTACTCATTGGGTATGGGCTGAAGGTGGCTGGTTGTTTGAAAGGGGCTTGCTGGACTTTGCTGGCGGTACTGTAGTTCACATAACAGCGGGAATAGCTTCACTTGTTTGTGCCCTGGTAATAGGACCAAGAAGTGGTTTTGGCAAAACACCAATGCCTCCTCATAATATGACAATGACTGTCACAGGTGCGGGAATGCTTTGGGTAGGTTGGTTTGGCTTCAATGGAGGCAGTGCCTTGGCATCAGATGGCAATGCATCCATGGCCATGCTGGTTACTCATATTTCTGCCGCGGCGGGCTCCTTGTCATGGATTTTGATGGAGAAAATTAAATACGGCAAAGCCTCTGTACTTGGTGTCGTAACAGGGATGGTTGCGGGATTGGGCACCATTACTCCAGCTTCAGGATTTGTTGGTCCAGGGGGAGCACTTATTATAGGGCTTACAGCAGGCATGGTCTGCTTCTTTGCTACTGGCCTGGTTAAGAATTACTTTCGTATTGATGACTCCCTGGATGTCTTTCCGGTACATGGGGTCGGTGGCATGCTGGGAACATTTTTAGCCGGTATTTTTGCATCGGCAGGTCTGGGAGTATTGAGTGGACAGGGCTATGCAGAAGGGGTGACTATGAGCAGTCAGTTGGTGGTGCAATTGACAGGTATAGTGGCAACCATAGTTTATACGGCTGTATTGACATGGATTGTATTAAAAATTGTTAATGCAATTACTGGCATGCGTGTTACTGAAGAAGACGAATCCGTTGGCCTGGATATCGTGTTGCATGATGAAAGAGGCTACGATATGTAATCCAAAGCCTGGATGCATTTCTAGACACATTTAGTTTTTATTAAAATCCGGAAAGCCAGGCTTTCCGGATTTTTTTTGAGAGGTTGGCACTGAAACCAATGACGGGGATATTGCATCCATTAATCAGGATTCTTGCTGATGGCCAATTTCACTCCGGCTCTGAACTGGGAGAGATGCTTGGTGTTAGCAGGGCTGCGATATGGAAAAATATCAAAAAAGTCGGTGAGCTGGGAATTGAGGTGCACTCTGTCCGAGGTAAAGGTTACAGGATAGTACATCCTGTCACTCTCCTGGATTCAAAATCCATTCGCGCTGCTATGCCGACAGCATTGAATAAAGCATTACATCATCTTGAAATTCTGGACACTATTGATTCAACCAACACACATGTGATGCGTTTGTTACAAAATGGCACGCTCTTGCCGCTTGCCGACAAATACTCTGCTCATCTGGCTGAACAGCAAACCAGTGGTAAAGGACGAAGAGGCCGGCAATGGGTCAGCCCTTTTGGTCAAAATATTTGCCTTACCATGGTGCGTCAAATTGATACTGGCACTATGGCTACAGAAGGTATCAGCCTTGTTGTTGGTCTGGCAATTATTCGGGCACTCAAACAGCAAGGACTGGCAGGGCTCGGCGTCAAATGGCCTAATGATGTTATTGTTGACGGGAAAAAGCTGGCAGGGATTCTGTTGGAGATTACAGGAGATATTTCAGGAATTTGCCAGCTATTGATTGGAGTAGGAATTAATATCAAGTGCCCCCCCGAGTCTATGGAAGGCGTAGATCAGCCCTGGACAGATCTGTTTCAGATGACAGACGGGAATGTCGATCGTAATCTGCTGGTGAGCGGGGTTCTCTCCCATATAATGTCAGCGCTGGATGAATTTCAATCCAGAGGATTAACAAATTTCAACGCCGAGTGGCGGGATCATGATGTCATGATAGACAAACAGGTTGAACTGATTACACCGGGCAAGAGTACCTTTGGTGTCGCGCGTGGTATTTCCGACACTGGCGCGCTCTTGTTGGAAACAGAGCAAGGAATACAGCTTGTTAGCGGGGGTGAAGTGAGCTTGAGGAGAAGGTCGGTCAAATGATCCTCGAAATAGATGCTGGTAATAGCAGGATAAAATGGCGCATTGTTGGTGAGAATGAGCTGCATCCAGATGTAGTTGTGGCAGGTAATGTCTTGACCGCAGTTACCTTGACTTCGGGTGCTGGTGGTCTGGAACAGATAATCCTTGATTTAGACCGCCACATAAAAAATATTAACAGAGTGAAAGTATCCAGTGTCAGGGGAGAACAATTTCAAGCTGACCTTGTGGCAATACTTAATGAGAAGTGGCAACTGCAGCCTGAATTTGCAGAAGTTGAGAAAAGTTGCGGGGGAGTTACTAATTCATATATTAATGTCAGCATGATGGGAATTGATCGCTGGCTGGCTTTACTTGCGGCTTACAAAAAAACTGCGAATGCATGTTGTGTTCTTGATTTTGGCAGCGCAATCACATTTGACAGTGTTGATGCTGAAGGTATTCATCAGGGCGGGTATATAGTGCCTGGTTTCCACCTTATGCAGGAAAGTCTGGCGCGAAAAACTCCAGCATTGAATATTGCTCTGCAAGACTTGGTATCACTTGAGCCTGGTCAAAATACGCAAGAGGCGATTAGCAATGGAATCTCAACAATGGTTACCGGGTTTGCAGAGCGTTGTTATAAACAGTTTTTAGAAAAAAACATTAAAGGGATCTCTCAACAGGGAATGCAGGGAATGCAGGGAATAGAGGCAATTGGAAATATAGAAGGAAATGCTCAACAAGTAGATTCTAATGAAGTTGAGGTGAACTGCTTCCTCACAGGAGGGGATGCGATGTTAGCGAGCAAAAATCTGGCCTGGCCGCATCGGGTAGAAAAGGATCTGGTGCTTGAGGGTTTGTCTATCGCATTGCCCTAGACAGTAAAAAGCCATGCGATCCTGCTTCTCTATATCTATTAAAGGTGTCTGTTAACTTAAAAGAGAAATTAATCACACTTGGGCTTTCTATAAGAAAACTGATTAGTGCTTTATTATTACTTGTATTGGTTTCTATTAGCTCTTAATTAACTCTTAATTGGTTTTTAATTCGTTATGCGTACATTTGCCATTCTTTTGATACTTGCCAACCTGGCTTATCTCTCATGGAATATCTATGCGCCTCGAGAATCAGAAGCAGTCATGGTCAGGACACCAGGCAGGCAGGCTTCACGTAGTTTAGAGCTACTTAGTGAAGTGGAAAAACTGGACATCCCGGTACTTATGGAGCCGCTGACTTGCATCTCTTTGGGAGTGTTTAATAACACTGCTGAAAGTGATTTCCTTGTATCGGCCTTGCTGGAGCGGGGATTACAAGCCAGTGCAGAGTTGTTGCCATCTGCAGAAACTGCGAATTTCCGTGTCTATATGCCGCCATTTAATTCTGAAACAGCGGCCAGGCAGACACTTCAGACCCTGCAGGAAAATGAAATTGAAAGCTTTATCATTAGTAGCGGAGATCTCTCGGGGGGTATTTCTTTGGGGCTCTTTAGTCAGCAAGCATTGGCGCTGGCTTTGCAAGAACGGCTTGCAGGGCAGGGTTTTGCTACGTCTATCCAGGATATTGTGACAGCTAGTAACGAGATTTGGGTCACAATTAAGGGGCTTTCTCAGGTATTACTGGAAGGCTCAGAATTGCTGGATTTGCTGTCAGAAGGGCTTGAGCTGGAAGTAATAGAAAAACCTTGCGAAACGTTTGCATCACGCCAGTGATTCCCCTAAAATGCCCGGCTCTGTGTAGAGCCAGGTGGTTGAAATTCGTCTGATGCTTTGTTGGAGGGGTTCCCGAGTGGTCAAAGGGATCAGACTGTAAATCTGACGCGAAAGCTTCGGTGGTTCAAATCCACCCCCCTCCACCAGTCAGAAATTTGGCATGCCTGGTGGCAGCGATATGCAGAAAACAGTGGACGAGGAACTCTTCCAGCTCCTTATATAAGTTATTTATATAAATTATATATAAGTTGGGACAGGAGTTTTTGGTCCTCTGTTTTTTGATTTGCGAGCCTGGATACCCGCTTAGCAATCACAGTAGATGGCTAGGCAAGGTAACTGGTAGGCGAGTGTTTAAGAAGGATTTGCGGGTATAGTTCAATGGTAGAACCCCAGCCTTCCAAGCTGATGATGCGGGTTCGATTCCCGCTACCCGCTCCATAGTTGCTTGTGTAAAGAAGCTTTTACAGCAACAGGAAAGGGAAGTATTAGGATTTGGGAGTTCAGGTTGATGACCCGGAAAGCCATTTAGAGAACTATGCTCGCATAGCTCAGTTGGTAGAGCGCATCATTGGTAATGATGAGGTCTCCGGTTCAACTCCGGATGTGAGCACCAGTTTTTGGCGCACAGTATTAGTAAAAATTAGCGGTGATATTCTTCAGAGAATCTGAGCAAATATCCACATAAAGTTAGCAATTTATAAATCGGAGGCATTTTCGATGGCGAAGGAAAAGTTTGAAAGAAATAAGGTGCACGTCAATGTTGGCACAATTGGTCACGTTGACCATGGTAAAACAACATTAACAGCGGCGTTGACCCGTGTATGTGCAGAAGAGTTCGGCGGCGAAACTAGAGATTTTGCACAAATTGATAATGCGCCAGAAGAAAAAGAGCGTGGTATCACTATTTCAACTTCCCATGTGGAGTACGATTCCGCAAATCGTCACTATGCCCACGTTGACTGTCCGGGACATGCTGACTATGTGAAAAACATGATCACTGGTGCTGCTCAGATGGATGGCGCAATTCTCGTGTGTTCTGCTGCTGATGGCCCCATGCCACAGACTCGTGAGCATATCCTGTTAAGTCGTCAGGTAGGCGTTCCTTATATTGTCGTTTTCATGAACAAAGCCGACATGGTTGACGATGACGAATTGTTGGAACTGGTTGAAATGGAAATTCGCGAATTGCTGGATCAGTACGAATTCCCGGGTGACGACACTCCAATTATCATTGGTTCAGCTTTAATGGCGCTGGAAGGTAAAGATGATAATGAGATGGGTACTACTGCTGTCAAAAAGCTGGTAGACGCACTTGATACTTATATTCCTGAGCCTGAGCGTGATATTGACAAGCCATTCCTGATGGCTATCGAAGATGTTTTCTCAATTTCAGGTCGTGGTACTGTTGTAACTGGTCGTATTGGTCGCGGTATTGTTAAGGTCGGCGAAGAAATTGAAATCGTTGGTATTAAAGATACTCAGAAAACCACTTGTACCGGTGTTGAAATGTTCCGCAAATTACTGGACGAAGGTCGTGCCGGTGAAAACGTTGGTGTTCTTTTACGTGGTACCAAGCGCGAAGATGTTGAGCGTGGCCAGGTATTGGCTGCACCAGGTTCTATTACTCCTCATACCCAGTTCGAAGCGGAAGTTTACGTACTGTCCAAAGATGAGGGTGGTCGTCACACTCCATTCTTTAAAGGCTATCGTCCACAGTTCTACTTTGAAACAACTGACGTAACAGGTGCCTGTGAATTACCAGAAGGCGTTGAAATGGTAATGCCTGGTGACAATATTAAAATGGTAGTTGAGCTGATTGCTCCAATTGCCATGGAAGAAGGTCAGCGTTTCGCAGTTCGTGAAGGTGGCAGAACTGTTGGTGCTGGTGTTGTTGCAAAGATAATCGCATAAAGAAATTAAGGCTGTAAGCTTAAGCCGAGGTTGCTAAAAGCATCCTCGGCTTAGTTGTCTTAAGAGTAATTGTTTGATTGTTTGTCGGGTAAGAGTAAAAAGTTAAAGGCCAGTAGCTCAATTGGCAGAGCGGCGGTCTCCAAAACCGCAGGTTGGGGGTTCGATTCCCTCCTGGCCTGCCATACCGGCAGCGACAGTTTGGCAGTATGGTGGCAGGCGATAATGACCGAATCCGGGTTTAACCTGGAAATAGAGACGTTAGTCCAAGAAGTAATTAGATGAATGACAAGGTAAAAAATACAGAACACAAACTGGATTCACTAAAGTGGATCATCGTAGCAATTCTTGTTGCTGCAGGTGTTTACGGCAATAGCTATTTTGCTGCTGAATCCATGCTTTACCGTGTTATCAGTTTACTGGTTCTGGCTTGTGTTGCAGGCTGGATTGCCACTCAAACCAGCAAGGGAAGTGCTTTTGTTACTCTTTGCATGGAAGCCAGAAGTGAAATTCGCAAAGTTGTTTGGCCGACTCGAGCTGAAACCACACAGACCACTTTGATTGTTGTCGTTGTGGTAATTATTGTAGCAATCCTTTTATGGGGGCTGGACTCCTTGTTGAGTTGGCTTATCGCCATGATTATCGGATAAGAATATTTGCTACACAGGCGGTTAAAATTTTGGGACAGGGTGCAAACGAGTTGGCGGAAGAAATAAAAGAAGGCGCAGGTATGTCGGCAGCAGAGAATGAAAAACGCTGGTATGTGGTACATGCTTATTCTGGTTATGAGCGCAAGGTGAAACTGGCGCTTGAAGAAAGAATAGCTTTGTCACAGCTGCAAGATTATTTCGGTGAGATCATGGTGCCCATCGAAGAAGTGCTTGAAATGCGTGGCGGACAAAAAAGGAAAAGCGAAAGAAAGTTTTTCCCGGGTTATGTCCTGTTGCAAATGGTACTTAATGACGATACATGGCACTTGGTCAAAGACACGCCAAGGGTGATGGGCTTTATTGGCGGTACTGCTCAAAAACCGGCGCCAATTACCCAGCGTGAAGTTGATGAGATTTTGAATCGCCTTGAAGAGACTGTCGATAAGCCCTCTCATAAGACTATATATGAACCTGGTGAATTGGTGCGTGTTACTGATGGGCCTTTCAATGATTTCACTGGGACAGTAGAAGAAGTGAATTACGAAAAAAGCCGTGTCAGAGTTGCTGTATCTATTTTTGGACGCTCAACACCGGTTGAACTTGAGTTCTCTCAGGTAGA
>Ga0257114_1002601_pt1 | contig 11959 bp, 26 predicted proteins | sample SI112_10mmetaG_FD_190149 | JGI IMG/M metagenome (GOLD analysis project Ga0257114, IMG submission 190149) | Marine microbial communities from Saanich Inlet, British Columbia, Canada - SI112_10m | ecosystem: Environmental > Aquatic > Marine > Inlet | place: Canada: British Columbia | collected... | reverse complement strand
GGTCACAGATCTTCGGTATTGCTTTTAGTAATAAGCGTTGGTTGCATTTCTTTATGCTCTTCGTTCCCGTCATGGGTCTCTGGACAAGTTCTATCGGTATTATTGGACTCGCTCTTAATCTACGTGCTTATGACTTTGTATCTCAAGAGATTCGTGCAGCAGAAGATCCAGAGTTTGAAACTTTCTATACCAAGAACATTCTCCTGAATGAAGGACTACGTGCATGGTTGGCACCAGTTGATCAACCCCATGAGTCATTCGTATTCCCTGAGGAAGTTCTTCCTAGAGGTAACGCATTGTGATTCAGTCTCTAGGATTCTTATTACTTCGTTTAGCGATAGGCACTATGCTTATCCATCATGGATATGAGAAACTAGAGAACATTGAAAACTTTGCGGATGCATTTGTACGACCATTGCATCTTCCATTCCCAATCGTCTCCTCATACTTCGCAGCATTCTCTGAGATTGTGGGGAGTTGGTTGGTTATCTTTGGACTCGGCACTCGTCTGGGTGCCTTGGCAATCCTAGGTACAATATCATTCGCAATTTATCATGCTCTAGTTACATCTGGATTTAACATCTACCTGTTAGAACTCTTAGTTCTTTACTGGGGAGGTGCAGCATGTATCGTCCTCAGTGGTCCTGGTAATTTCTCATTAGATCACCTCATAAAACGGAGACTCACAAATGATTAAAGCACTATACAGTATTATGTTTGCTGCTCTAATGTGGGTTCAAGTTCCACAATGGAGTGACGATTGGTCTAAGTGTTCGGTAGATGTACCAGACACAGCATGTCATTGGTATATCACTGCACCCGATAGCACCATGGGTGAAGGATTCAGTTGGGCGAATGCCCCCTGGTTCAGTGTCGAAGGTCTCCGTGATATTGGAGAACTTCATGACACAATGGCAACAATTCAAACTGCGAGCGAAGCATGAATCATTATCTAGTATTTGTTTATGGTGTATGCTTTGCTCTCATTGGGGGTGCTGCATTCGCAATGATGTGGGCAAATATCATGTCACTTGATATGAAACCCAAACCAGTTCGCCAAAAACATCCTGAAGCACCTGAACCAGGTGAAGAGGTGATGTATGTTGATTTGTCTAGAGAAAAATTAGAGAAATTATATGACGACAAGTAAAGGATGTTGCGGCGCTGGTTGTCCTGATTGTCCTTTCAGACCCCCTTCAAGAGGGGGGTCTTTTTTTACGTCACGAAGTCATGACGTAAGCAGGTATAAAGATTTGATGATATAATAGATAGAGTAGTTGCATGAACTATAATGAAGTTTATTAGCGCAGTTATCGTTGCTACAATTTCGGCAATGATTATATTTTTACCTGGGATTGCATACGCCGTAGACGTAACAATGGGTTCCAATGGAAATCTTGTATTCAGTCCAGATAATATTAGTATTACTGCTGGTGAAACAGTTCATTTCGTAAACGGAATGTTGCCCCCACATAATATTATTGTTGAGGGTAGAGTAGATCTTTCTAGAGAATCATTGATGTTTACTCCTGGAGAATCGCAAGATATTATCTTTGCTGATGCAGGAGACTATGATTTCTTTTGTGGTCCTCATCAGGGGGCTGGCATGATTGGACATCTTCATGTAGAATAATGAAATATACGCACAACTATATGAAAATCTTTCTTGATACTGCGGACACAGAAATTATTAACGAATACTTTAAGACGGGACTAATTGATGGTGTCACAACTAATCCTTCACTTATCTTAAAGAGTGGTCGTAATCCTGAAGAAGTATACCAAGAGATCAAAGATATTGGTATCAAAGATATCAGCATGGAGGTAATGGGTACTGAGGGTGAGATGTATTGTGAAGGCAAACGTCTCTATGAAAAATTTGGAGAAGTTGCTACAATTAAAGTTCCTTGTACAAGAGAAGGTCTTGCAGTATGTAAGTCTCTATCCGATCAGAATATCAAAGTCAACGTTACGCTTATCTTCTGTGCTTCTCAAGCAGTCCTAGCAGCAAAGGCAGGGGCAACATACGTTTCTCCCTTTGTAGGACGCTTAGATGACCAGTCAGTAGCAGGTCTGGAGGTTGTCAGAAGCATCTCCGAGTTGTATCGTATTCATGGTGTTAGAACACAAGTTCTTTCTGCATCAATCCGTAATGTGCAACGTGCTATTAGATCCTGGTACAATGGAGCACAGATTTGTACGATGCCACCTAAGGTATTTGACCAGATGTATGACCACATCCTTACAGATAAAGGTATGGAAATTTTTGAAAATGATTGGAAAGGAGTATTGAAATGACTTTTACAGTATATTCTAGAGATGGTTGCCCTTATTGTGATAAGGTTCAACAGGTATTAGAACTTGCAGAAATCAAGCATGTGATATATAAACTTAACAGGGACTTCACCCGTAATGAATTCTATGATAAATTTGGAACAGGATCTACCTTTCCAAGAGTTGTCAAAGATGATATGATAATTGGTGGATGCACTGAAACTGTTAAGTATCTAAGGGAACAGAAATTGGTCTAATGGAAACAAACCTCAACGACATCTATGATCTTATTGAACATGCAATTGATTATGCCTTTGAGGGTAAAATAAATTTAAAATTTTACGATTACTTAAGAGCAAATAAAGTCAAGAAACATGAGATAGATTTGTTTATTGATAGTTCTACGGTTCTTGAACTGAATGATATTATTAAAGATCTAGATGAATATGTTGAAGGAGGTGCTGACAATCAACATAAACAATTGCGAGAAGCATATGGACATATTCCTAAACCTCAAGCAAGAAAAATAAAAGTTTATTTGTATGGCATCCTAGAGGATGCATGGAGGTATAGTCATGAACGACGACCTGGACGAAGAAAAAAACAATCTAAATAATCAAGAAACCCACATTAATCGTGGGGTAGAGTTATTACTAAGAAATAGGAGGAGTAAACCAGATCCGCCAAAAACTTTTCAGATAAAGTTTGGAAATATGGTCTCCCTTTTTAGAAGAGAGATTGTTTTTCACTTAAACTTCTATCTGGACATCAGAAAGAAATAATCTCTGGAGTAAAAAACATGTTAGCAGTAGCACTTACAATTGGAACTCTTGTTTCAATTATGTTCTTTTTTGTAGGAGGTGTGGTAGGATGGTTAGCAAGAGAGAATACATGGGTAAATCAACCAGTTTATACTCATCCAGAGATGTTTGATGAAAACGGAAATGTATTACCTGACGAAATTTTAGCAGTACGATTTGAAAATAGCTATGACGAACTCGACCAAGAAGACGACGACTAAGGAGAAAGCAAAACTCCCACCCAATCCATTCATTCATGAAATCCTTGATCTTGCTAGTAAGCAAAGGAGCAAAGTAAAAAAAGTTGAGATTCTTCAAGAGTATGGTAATCCTGCACTGAAGAGTCTTCTCATCTGGAACTTTGATGACACTGTAGTTTCTGTAGTTCCTCCTGGAGAGGTTCCTTACAAGGCAAATGAAGTTCCTGTTGGAACAGATCATACATCGCTTCGTAAAGAGTATAAGCATCTCTTTAACTTTGTAAAGGGTGGCAATGACAGTCTCACTTCTCTCCGCAGAGAGACTATGTTTATCCAAATGCTTGAGGGTCTACACCCCGAGGAGGCATCAATCCTTTGCCTTGTAAAAGACAAAGCATTACAAACTAAATATAAGTTAACATACGAAGTTATTAAAGAAGCTTATCCCGACATCAACTGGGGAGGACGTTCATGAGTAGTGTTGCTGTAGAACACCAGGAAAAAGAAATGGCAGAGTATGGATCAGAGGAAAACCAAATCAATCCATCTGATTATGAGTGTCAGATTCTGTTGGAAAAAACAACTTTAGATGTAGCAAACGATAAGACATTTCCAACAGATGCTAGACTAATCTGGTACATCGTTGACGGAAAGGAATGTGTTGATCTTACCCGTTGTGGTAAAGTATCAAAGATGTTTGATATGTATTATGATCGATATGGAAAAGGTTCTGTTCAAAGAATTGACTTTGGATATGGAACAGTTAACCCTAAACTTTGGGGACAAAAACCAAAGAAAGAAAAGAAAAGAAAATGAGTGATGGTTTCAAGGGGTTTGCTAAACCTGGAAAGGACAAAGAGTTCACCCTTAATATTAACGGAAAGCAAGTTCAGAAAATTATTAGAGAGTATAAGAAACTGAAGAAGTACCAAAAGTCCTCTATGTTTGAACTAGAAAAACTATCTGGGCAAGAAACTCAGATAGACAAACTAGTTGATGAATATGGAATTGATTCAGAGGCAATAGAATAAATATACTAGCAGGTAAACACGTATGCTTTCTACCCAATATAGGTTGCGACTTGAAGCAATCTGCGAGAAGATAATTCTTAATGAAGAAGTAAGTCTAGATGATATGATTTGGGCAAACAAATTAGCAAAGTCTAATCAAAGTGCATCATCAATACTAAGGAAAGCACGTAGGCAAGCAAGAAATCCTGACATGGGAGAGGGTGGTCTTGATGATTTTATGAACCAGATGGACCTTGGGGACCCTGATCCATCTAATTATTCATCAGGGTTCGGTAGTGCCGATGACATTGCAGACTGGTTCTCTCACGAAAAAACTGATGACTGGAGGCAACGTGACTGAAAAAGAAATACCATGGGGGAAGTTGCATGAAATTGCTAAAGACCTGGATGGGGAACTTAAAAAACTCTACATTAAAGATAGTTCTGGTAGAGAATACAAAAGAATTGTAATTGAATATGAGGAGGATAAAAAATGCAACCAATAATTTATTCTAACAGGAGTCAAGAATGTGAAAGGGCAGAGAGTCTCCTTAAAAGTGTCCAGTTTGATGATTCTATAAGTGTAAGAGTCTTTGTTTTAGATGATGACTTTACCAGTAATCAGTTTCATGCCGAGTTTGGTGCTGATGCAGAGTATCCTCAAATTGCAATTGGACTAGAACACCGTGGAACCTTAAAAGAAACTCTTAAGTATATGAGTGACAAAGGTATGCTTCTTTAGAAATAATAAAATGTTCGTGTTGATACGAAGACACTTGACTAAATAGAATATGAGGTCTATAATAGACCTATCGTTCATCCGAGAGATCGGACGCAAGTAAGTCGCGCAACGGAGCGTTGATCCCATGATTGAATTTCTATTCTATTCATCACTCACATGCCAACAAGCTGATACAATCATGCTGAAGATGAAAGCAAATGAGAATCTCTCAAATGCTTTTAAGGTAGAGTTGATAGAGACCGTAAAGGAATCTACCCCTGAGTGTATCTGGGACGCACACGACTGAAGGAACGGGGATTAAAACCCTCTATTACTTTAGGAGTACCTACAATGAACACACTAAACATGATCAAGAAGCAGATCAACAAAGCATCTGCAGTTCACAACGCACAGATTACCCACACCTCATATCGTGGTGTTGAGTATTCTACTCGTTGTGTAGAAAGCAAAGAGTCTCACGGGACTTTCTGCTATCGTGGACGCACTTACACCAAGTGATTGTCAAATCAATTGAATAGTGTTAAGATGGGAGGGAAACCTCCCATTTTTTATGGAAAGAGATAAACTAAAACTGATAGTAAAGAATCTAAAACTGCTGGTTAATGCTCTAGAGTCTGAAGTATACTCTGATGTAGATGTATACACGACCAAACAAGAAAATTTTGATGATCCTGCTTCCAACTACATATTAGATTATGACGAAGTTTTTGAGGACGACGATGGATAAGATAGATACGCAGGGGATGAGTTTACCTAGTGATGGTAAATCAAAATCAAAGAGATCCTATCCACCACTGGTGATACCAAAACGAAATGTCTTTACTGATTTAGAAAGACAAGAACTAAAGGACATTATTAACGAGACACTTGATGAACGAGAACAACGTAAATCTAATCAGCGTAACTCCTGATGCAGAGAAGCACATGGCATACTGTGCCCGTGTGTCAAACCCTAATAACCAGGAGAATGAGAAGTTCTCTGGATTGTTGAAGTATTGTGTGAAGCATCAACACTGGAGTATCTTTGAGCAAGCATATATGACTCTGGAGTTGAATACTACTAGAGGAATTGCGGCTCAAGTGCTTCGACATCGTTCATTTACCTATCAGGAATTCTCACAACGCTATGCTGATTCTTCCTTACTCGCGGAGGAGATCCCTCTACCTGAACTACGCAGACAAGACACCAAGAATCGTCAGAATTCTATTGATGATATTGATGCGTTTACCCGCCAAGAGTTCCAAATCAAAATGCAAAAACACTTTGAAGCAGGAATGAAACTCTACAAAGAAATGCTTGATGCGTCGATTGCAAAGGAGTGTGCTCGTTTTGTGCTTCCCCTCGCTGTAGGGACAAAAATCTACATGACGGGATCAGTTCGTTCATGGATCCATTATATCGATTTGCGTTCTGCAAATGGCACACAGAAGGAACATATGGATCTTGCACTAGGTGCAAAGAGAATCTTCTGTGAACAATTCCCTGCTGTTGCTGAAGCAATGGAATGGGTTTCATAAATATTTACACCAATAATTGAGCTATGCCAACATACCCCGTTATTAATTTAGAAACAAAAGAAAAGAAAGAACTTAATATGTCTATGAAGGCATATTCAGAGTGGAAAGATGAGAATCCAGGATGGGATAGGGACTGGTCGGAAGGATGTGCAGGACAGTCTACTGAGTTTAAGTGGACTGGTGAGGCCAAATCCAATGGATGGAATGAAGTCTTGGATCGTGCATCTAAACAACCTGGTGCCAACGTAAGTAAAAACCGGTACTACGGTTAATCCTCCTAATCTTTTATAGCGTATGACCTCAAAAAGAAAGTCTCAAATACCAGTAGTCCCATTCGGGATGAGCAACAAAAATATGAAAAGAAAAAAACCAATCAATTCAGACTTGATGAAACCCATCGAGGCACTGACAGAAAATCAACAAGAACTTTTCCGTTGTTATAAGAATGATCAAAACATTGTTGCCTATGGTTGTGCGGGTACTGGAAAGACCTTTGTAACCCTCTACAATGCTCTTAGAGATGTTCTTGACCCTAAGACACCTTACGAGAAGATCTATATTGTCAGGTCTCTTGTAGCAACCAGAGAGATTGGATTCTTACCTGGGGATCATGAGGATAAGTCTTCTCTTTACCAAATTCCTTATAAGAATATGGTGAAGTATATGTTTGAGATGCCTACTGATACAGACTTTGAAATGCTGTATGGTAACTTAAAATCACAAGGGACGATTAGTTTCTGGTCTACGTCTTTCATTCGTGGTACTACCCTTGATAATGCTGTCATTATCGTTGATGAATTTCAGAACTTGAATTTCCATGAACTTGATAGTATAATTACAAGGATAGGAGAGAACAGCAAGATTATGTTCTGTGGTGATGCTACTCAATCTGATCTTGTAAAGTCTTCTGAGAAGACTGGTATTGCTGACTTCATGAGAGTACTTAGAGTTATGCCCTCAGTTGACATCATTGAATTTGGTGTTGAAGATATTGTTAGGTCTGGACTCTGTAAAGAATACTTAATTGCTAAAATGGATTTGAATTTATGATTTTTGAGCATTGTAATTATCTCGGTGACCTTGAACTAAACAAGAAAGAAACAAATGGCATCCGTCTCTACAACCTTCCAAGTGGAGATTGGGTGCCTTCTATTACATCGGTAACTTCTTTTTATAACCGACAGATCTTTGTCAAGTGGCGTAAGCGAGTTGGTGTTGAAGAAGCAAATCGTATTACTAAAAAAGCAACTGCCCGTGGAACAGACTTCCATGAAGCAGTTGAAGTTTACATGAGGAATAAAGAAATCAATTGGGATGACTTTAAACCTCTCACAAGGTATATGTTTCATCATGCCCTACCATATCTGGATAAGATAAATAATATACACGCTATAGAAAGGACCCTCTATTCTGAGTATCTTGGATTAGCTGGTCGCGTTGACTGTATCGGAGAGTACGAAGGCGAACTCGCAGTCATCGATTTTAAAACATCCGAAAAGATTAAACCAGAAGAGTGGTTGGAAAACTACTTCGTTCAGGAAACTTTCTATGCTGCTGCTTACTATGAGTTGACTGGTATCCCCGTAAAGAAACTCATTACCATTATGGTTACACCTGGTGGTGAGGTTAAAGTATTTGACAAAAGGAACAAAGGGGATTATATTAAGTTATTAGTTCGATATATTAAAGAATTTGTATCTCACAATCTTAGGACAGAGAATGGAGAATGAACTAGAAAAAGTATTAGAAAGTAAATTCTTTTGCCCCTCTCGTTTCGCACAAGAGATCGAATCTCTTGTAATACAGAACTCAGGAATGAGTTACATTGATGCTATTATTCACTTCTGTGAGAATAATAGTATTGATTTAGAATCAGTTCCAAAACTGATTCCCAAACCTTTGAAAGACAAAATAAAAGCAGAGGCAATGGAACTTAACTTCTTAAAGAGAAGTTCCCGTGCAAAATTGCCTATTTGATTCCATTTTTGCCGGAAAAAATTTCTGGCAAAAATTTGACCCTATTACTTTTTCATGATGCCTTTTGATGCCTACAAGCAATACCTCTCGCTGAAGAATCACTTCACGAAAGAGAAGTATGACTACCATAAGTATTGTGGAAAGAGTCGTGCAACTGTACAATCTTTCTATAAAAGGAAAGATAGGTTCTGGTTTGAAAAACTTTCTAGAAATAAAGATGATAAAGAAGTAATAGAGTTCTTCATATCTAACTTTATCACCTGCACTGATCCAAGTAAACTTTGGATAGGAGAGATGATACGTGAAGGTGAAAGTAGATATACTTTGTGGAAAAAGAGAACTCAATCGCTCTCATATCTTTTTAAGGAAGAAACAGAGTCTATCTTTTCCGATGGTAACTTTGATAATATGTTTTCCCTGGAAGGATCTAGTCATCCACAAATTCTTAAAGAATATCTAAAAGATAATATATCAATTGAAACCTTTGTAATTCTTGATAGAATTCTAGGATTCACAAAAGATTGGGATAGTAAATTATCCGATCCAGTATGGGAAACCGTCAGTATGAGAATGAAAAAGTATTCTCCATTCCTAAATATTGAGGTATCTCGTTATAAAAAAATTCTTAAACAGGTTGTATTAAGGTAATGAGTTTTTTCGATTCTGATGTAGTCCGTGCAGAAATGGCGGAAATAAGTGAGTTGCAAGAAGACGTTTATCTTAACGTCTTTAACTTCCCCTCTATGAATAAGGAAGAAAAAAAGTTCCATGTTAGTATGATGGAAAAACTTCTTGATAAACAAAGAATTCTTTATGCTCGTCTGAGTTTATCAGATGATCCTGAAGCAAAAATTATGAAAGAAAGAATCGTTGATTCTGCAAAGATGATGGGTCTCCCGCCCAATGTTGATATGCAGACAATCTTTACCAATATGTCTAAAATGCTAGACGTGATGAAGGAAAAGATTGACGAAGACGGTTCTGACGTGTAGAATACTGAGGTACACACAAGCCAAATACGTACAAACAAAACGAATCCTATGTCTTTCGCAAATCTTAAAAAGCAATCTTCTCTCGGATCTCTGACCTCTAAACTGGTCAAAGAAGTTGAGAAGATGAACAATACCAGCAGCGGTGGCGATGACCGTCTCTGGAAACCTGAAATGGACAAGACTGGCAACGGTTATGCAGTCATCCGTTTCCTCCCTGCCCCTAACGAAGAAGAACTTCCTTGGGCGAAGATGTACTCCCATGCCTTCCAAGGTCCTGGTGGTTGGTACATCGAGAACTCTCTGACTACAAACGGTGGCAAAGACCCTGTATCAGAGCACAACCGTGAGCTCTGGAATAGTGGTCTTGATTCTGATAAGGACACTGTTCGTAAGCAGAAGCGTAAACTGTCCTACTATGCCAACATCTATGTGGTTCAGGACAAGGCAAACCCTCAGAACGAAGGTCGTGTCTTCCTGTATAAGTTCGGCAAGAAGATCTTTGATAAGATCATGGAAGCAATGCAACCTGAGTATGAAGATGAAACTGCCATCAATCCTTTTGACTTCTGGCAGGGTGCTAACTTCAAACTGAAACTGAAGAAGGTTGCAGGTTACTGGAACTATGATTCATCTGAGTTTGCAGCATCCTCTCCTCTGCTAGATGATGACGATGCTTTGGAAGCACTGTGGAAGAAGCAGTATTCGTTGACTGCTTTGACTTCTGCTGACCAATTCAAGTCATACGAAGATCTAGACAAGCGTCTGAAGATGGTGCTTGGTGCCAAACCACCTGCCCGTCGTTATGATGAAGAACTGGAAAATGAGAGTGAAGGTCGTGGATCTTTCTCTCCTAACTTTGAATCAAGCAAGCCTCCTGCTGCTGACTTCAATGCACCTGACATCACTCCAACAAAGTCTGCTGACTCTGATGAAGATGATGCTCTGTCCTACTTCCAGAAACTTGCTGAAGAGTGATGAGATATAATCAGTTGTGCTTAACCTTATTGGTTATCGCAGCATATATTAATCTACTGAAATAATCTAATATTATCCCCACGCTTCATGGATTCAGTCACATACTGACTGGATCCTTTTTTGTATGTCATAATAATCTCTAGGTCATCAAGAGCAATATTTAAATACCTTCCTTTCAGAACCCAAATATTTCTTCTTTCTGTTTGAATATCATTTTCGTAATCAAGATTAGTTACTTCTTTTACTGGATTGGTTGAGTATGCAGTAGAGTTATCTTGATATTTGAAATTAAAATCGGAAGGAACGTTAAGACCTCCCTTTAGAACAGCCACTCCAGTACTATCTCTTATCTCAATAGTTTCATAATGGTGAGTGTCATTAATTTTATCGTAAGTTCCATACTTATCTAATAAGTATTGATCAAAATTATATTGAGTCATTGGCCATTCTGTTTGAATGTTAATGATATTATTTGCTGCTAAAACTAACCAATCAAGATCAGATTCGCCATATACTTTAAATGCAACGTTGTCAGGTCTATCATCACCTTCAACTTGATACTTGGTGAACACCGTCAGGTCTTGAAATAGATCTTCTCTAAGACTACCCTTTTTAAATAAATTTTTTACTGGAATATAATCTGATATGTTAGCATCGGGAAGTCTGCTAACATAATCGAGATTAGGAACTTTGTTGAAGTAATTTGACATTTTAGAAACCTATTTCTGCTGGGACTCCTTTGACACCACTACTTCCATCTTTATCATAGTCATCATTAAATACTGGTTCAAGTTCTTTCATCTGCATTGATATTTTATATGCAGTCATAAAACCATCTTTAAGTGTTGAATAATTTGCTTGAGGAGTGTAATCAACACTGAAGTTTGTCATCGCACACTCTTTCATCTTTCCTATGTAGGGGTGATCTGTGCTTCCGTCACCATTAAGAACATAATGAACTTGGAATACATTTGGAGATAGTAAAAATAGATTTGATTCTGATCTAATTGCTGCCATCCCCTGCTTAAAAAATCTAATAATTTTAACAACTTCTTCTGCTTCTTTCTGACTTCTAGGTATGAGGTCAAAACTAAATTGAAATCCTCTAAGAACAGGTTTATCAAATAATAATTCAAGGTTAGGATTAAAAATCAGACCAGTTGATCTGGTCATTAAATTTTTAACTCCAACTGCTTTACCAGCAAAAGTTTCTTGGATTGCTTTTTTCACTACATCAGAATTATTTCCCAATCTTCCTACAATTGCTTCTGCCGCAGATCCGGGACTTTCACCACTAGCTCCTGTGAATGCTCTTGCTAAAGCTCCTGCTTGAATTGCCACCTCATCCATCGGATTGCCTGCCCAATCGCAACCATTTTCATCTTTGATACCACCTGGTATGGGCAAACTTACGGATCCGAGTATAGTTCTACCGGGTGGTGTTCCGTTTGGTCCTACTCTTGCACGATCA
>Ga0257114_1002598_pt1 | contig 11977 bp, 8 predicted proteins | sample SI112_10mmetaG_FD_190149 | JGI IMG/M metagenome (GOLD analysis project Ga0257114, IMG submission 190149) | Marine microbial communities from Saanich Inlet, British Columbia, Canada - SI112_10m | ecosystem: Environmental > Aquatic > Marine > Inlet | place: Canada: British Columbia | collected... | reverse complement strand
CATCATCGACCTTTATAAGTGTTCTCGCATCATCAACTCTTTCTTGTGATAACTCAGAAATATGCATCGTAGCTTCAATGTCGTCACCAACTTTTATTGTGATATTTTGAGCTTCAACTAACGTAACTTTTCCTTTCACTAAAGAATTTTTTGGGTGATCACCAAGCCATATAGCAAAGGGATCCTCATTTAGCTGCTTGATACCAAGTGATATTCGTTCTCTTTCTGAATCTATAGCAAGAACAATAGCTTCAATCTCTTGCCCTTTCTTATAATTATGAACAGCCTCATCACCGCTTGCCTCCCAAGAGAGATCTGACAAATGAACTAAGCCGTCAATACCCCCATCTAAGCCGATAAATACACCAAAGTCAGTAATTGATTTGATCTGACCTTTAACTGCATCACCTTTTTTAACATTCTCTGAAAATTCGGCCCAAGGATTTGCCTGGCATTGTTTTATGCCAAGTGAAATCCTACGACGCTCCTCATCTATTTCGAGCACCATAACTTCAACTTCTTGACCAACTACAACTAATTTTGCTGGATTTACATTACGGTTAGTCCAGTCCATCTCAGATACATGAACCAAACCTTCGACCCCTTCTTCAATCTCAACAAAACATCCATAATCGGCTATATTTGTTATCTTACCAATCATCTTAGTATTGACAGGATATCTTACCTTGATTGCTTGCCAAGGATCTTCACCTAATTGCTTTATTCCTAGCGATACTCTTTGTTTATCGCGCTCATATTTGAGGATTTTTACATCCACTTCTTCACCCACATTTACAATTTCAGATGGATGTTTAACACGCTTCCACGCCATATCTGTAATATGTAATAAACCGTCTATACCACCAAGGTCAACAAAAGCGCCATAATCTGTTAAATTCTTAATAATACCTTTAACTGTTATACCTTCCTGAATTGATTCCAAAAGTTCTGATCTTTCAGCGCTATATTCAGACTCTACCACCGCTTTTCTGGATACGACAATATTGTTGCGCTGTTTATCGAGCTTTATCACTTTAAATTCTAGTGTCTTTCCTTCAAGGTAAGAAGGGTCCCTAACTGGCCTAACATCTACGAGTGATCCGGGCAAGAAGGCTCTGATACCATTTATTTCAACTGTGAACCCACCCTTAACTCGGCTGCTAATCAAACCTTCAATAATTTCATTTTTATCATGAGCTTCTTGTAGGTTAATCCAAGATCTTGCTCTGACTGCCTTCTCTCTTGAAAGACGAGTTTCTCCAAATCCATCCTCTACACTATCTAGAGCAACCTCAATTTCATCACCGACAGAGATCTCATCTCTTTCAGACTGGAATTGATCTATGGGGATGACAGCTTCAGATTTAAGACCTGCAGTTACGACCACAACATCATTATTGATTTCAACAATAGTACCTTTGATTATGGTACCTGGTTTAATATTTTGACTAGCAAAACTTTCTTCAAAGAGTTCAGCGAAATTTTCAGACATTTTTTTTACCAAAGAACCCAGAGGGTTCTTATTTAACGCTACGTCACATCCATGTTACTAGCGGTTACCAATATTATCCCTACATCATGTAGGAAACCTTGTTAAGCATTCATACGTGCTTTGTACAACCTAATAATTTTTTGGGAAACATTATCTATAGAGAGATTACTAGAATCTATTGTGACAGCATCTAACGCGGGCACCAACGGAGCGATATCTCTACCTTCATCCTGCTCATCTCGATTTAATATATCCTTTAAAACGGCGGAGAGGCTAACATTAATGCCTTGTTCTTTCAACTGTTTGTATCTTCTTTTTGACCTTTCTGCCGCACTAGCTGTCAAAAATATTTTCAAAACGGCTTCAGGGAAAACAACAGTACCCATATCACGTCCATCAGCAACCAAACCAGGTGGTTTAATAAAGTTTTTTTGCAATGACATTAATTCATGTCTAACGAGAGAAAATTTCGCAATGCGCGATGCGTTAGTGCCGCATTTTTCCTGCCTTATCTCCTTAGTAACATCTATCTCATCAAGATAAATTATCTGGCGCCCAGATGCGTCTCTTTGGAAATCTATATTCAATTCTGAAATAATTTTTCTTGTATCGACTTCATTACCCCAATCAACTTGTTGCCCCTCAACTGCGAGAGCCAAAATTCGATATAAGGCCCCACTATCCAATATATGCCAATTTAAGGTTGATGCGACTTCTCTCGTAATAGTCCCCTTCCCAGATCCACTTGGTCCATCAATTGTAATTATAGGGACACTCATTTGGGAGCATCAGTAGTTGATGAGTTATCATTATGCAAGGATATATTTACACCAATCTGCTCCATCAAATCTTTAAAGCCCGGAAATGATGTATTAATATTATCAATATTTTTCACTGTAATCTCTTTAGTGGCGGCTATTGCTGCAATTACAAATGACATCGCTATACGATGATCACCAAAACTATCAACTATTCCACCCTGAAATTCACTATTCTCTATTATCACACCTTGATCAGTATCATTGATTGATACTCCCAGGCATTTCATCCCAACAGTCATAGATTTAATACGGTCACTTTCTTTAAAACGAAGCTCGTCGATACCAGAAATTTTAGTCAAACCTTGAGCATAAGCCCCAAGAATAAATATAATAGGAAATTCATCAATAGCCAGAGATATTAGATCAGGGTCATCGATATTAATACCCACTAAGTTTGATGACTGTACATGGATATCAGCTGTTGGTTCATTACCAAAGACTCCTATATTTTTTAATTCAATCTTGGCACCCATTAATTTAATTATCGAAAGAAAGCCAATTCTTGTTGGATTAATACCTACATCTTTGAGGATTAATGAAGCGCTATTTTTATTAATCAGGAATGCGGCTATTAGAAATGACGCAGAAGAAAAGTCCCCAGGTATCTGCATCTCTATCGGCTCTAAAGATTTAGATGCACCTATCAATACTTTACTTTTTTTGGTCTCGATAGGCCCTGACATTGACATAAGCATCCTCTCAGAATGATCTCTTGTAATACCACATTCGGTGATAATAGTTTGCTCGTCTGAGTATAATGCAGCCAGTATAATTGATGACTTAACTTGAGCGCTAGCTAATGGCATATCATAATTAATATCTGATATATTTTGCTGTCCTGTAATTTCTAGCGGAAGACATCCAGCTTGACTTGATATTTTCGCCCCCATCAAACTTAATGGCTCAATTATCCTATTCATTGGCCTGATTGATAATGATTCATCACCAAGTAATGTAGAATCAAAATCTTGTGCCGCCAATAAACCAGCTAACAGTCTAACTGCTGTACCTGAGTTACCCAGATCATGGGGCATTGAGGAGTTTTTAAGTCCTTTCAATCCAAGTCCATGTACCCTTAGATTTGTATTATCATGACTAATCACTAGGCCCATATTTTGAAACGCTCTCAAGGTTGCAAGGCAATCATTACTCGGCAGGAAGCCCGTAAATGATGACATACCATTTGCGATAGCGCCGAATATTAGAGCCCTATGAGATATTGACTTATCACCAGGAACTCTAATTTCACTGCTATTTAAAGTAGATGGGAATACATTATAATTCATAGTATTGTTAAGTAATTGCTTTTGGGTATGACCCTAGCACCCTGAATAGGGAGCAACTTTTATTTACTTCATCTAAAGCCTGTTTGATAGCCGGTTCTTCAGCATGTCCATCAAGATCGAGAAAGAAAACATAATCCCAATTTCTCTTGTGTGATGGTCGTGACTCAATTCTAGTGATATTTATATTGTTAGAGGAAAACGGCTCAAGTATTGCATTTAAAATACCTGGTCCTGTTTTTGTGTCATCAGCAGATAGTAAAATTGTCGTTTTATCTTTGCCACTCATGGCGATTGTATTTCTTCCAACAATTAAAAACCGAGTTGTATTATCTGCTCGATCTTCAATATTTTTTACCATAATATTGAGATCATAAACCTCGGCAGCTGTTCCTCCGCCGATGGCAGCTGTTCCTTTTTCATCCCTGGCTCTTCTTGCACCGACAGCGTTACTGCTGACACTAATAAGTTCTACCTCAGGAAGATATTCACGCACCCAGCCCCTACATTGTGCTAACGCTTGTTCATGAGCACAAATACGTTGGATATTTTTTATATCTTTTACTCTTCCCAATAAATGATGTTCGATCCGTAATTCAATCTCACCACAAATTTTCAAAGGTGATGAGACAAACATATCTAATGTGTTATTAACGGTTCCTTCGGTTGAATTTTCTATTGGTACAACACCAAAATCTGCGGCATGAGATTCAACCTCATGAAAAACTTCATCAATAGATCCATAAGGAAGCGCTCTGACTGAATGCCCAAATTGTTTATAAACTGCGGCTTGTGTAAACGTTCCCTCTGGACCAAGAAACCCAACTTTAAGTGGCTCCTGTTGTGCGAGACAAGCTGACATAATTTCTCTAAACAAACGCGCTATTTCTTCATCTCTTAATGGGCCATTATTTCTCTCGATTACAGATCTAAGCACATCAGCTTCACGTTCCGGTTTATAAAAATCAGTAGAGGTGCCCGTTTTATCTTTTGCAAGGCCAATTTTTTTTGCGAGTTCAGCGCGCTGATTTATAAGCCTTTGAAGCTCGGAATCGATACTGTCAATATCATCACGAATATCAGTTAGTTTAATATTAGATTTATTGATTTTAGTTTTCATTTTATAAGCTTGAAGTTAATATAAATGTATAAGCTAACATGTTGTAATTAATTATAAAACTATAATTCACGAACAACCTAAACTACGGACTAATAAAACACCATCTATCCTGGTAATCTGATCGATAATTTTTTCGGGTATCTCAGCATCTAAATCCACAATTGTATAAGCAAGATCCCCATATGATTTATTGAGTAAATCTTCAATATTTAGACCTGCAGTAGCTAAATATGTTGAAATTTGACCAACCATATTTGGAATGTTTTTATTTGCAACTGTCAATCTATAGCCATCCGCTCTATTCATAACTGCGGTAGGGAAATTAACAGAGTAATTGATGTTACCGTTTTCTATATAGTCTATAAGGTTATCTGCCACCATTACCGCACAATTTTGTTCCGCTTCCATAGTTGAAGCTCCTAAATGAGGTAACGCAATCACCTTTTGATGCTTCATTAGAGGTGGCTCTGGAAAATCACAAACAAAACTGCTCAAGAAATTATCATCTAATGCACTCAAAACATCAGAAGTGTTGACCACGCCCCCTCTTGAGAAATTAATTAAAATAGAATTTTTTCTAAGAAGATTTAAGCATTTAGCATTGATAAGATTTTCCGTCTGCTCAACCAAAGGCACATGAATGGTAACAGCATCAGATCTTTTGAATATTTCATCAAGATCATCGACTTTCTCAACCCCTGATGACAATTTCCAAGCGTTAGTTACAGTAACCTTTGGATCAAAACCAATAACTTTCATACCCAGAGCAAGAGCAGCATTTGCCACATGCACTCCAATAGAGCCCAAGCCGATAACTCCTAGAGTTCTTCCAGGTAACTCGATACCCGCGAATTGTTTTTTACCTGACTCAATCGAAGATTTTAAATTCACATCATCAGGATTAATAGATTTAACATAGTCTCTTGCACTACAGATATTTCTCGCCGAAATAAGTAATGCTGCAAGAGTAAGCTCTTTAACCGCATTAGCATTAGCTCCTGGTGCATTAAAAACAGGAATACCTCTCGAACTCATTTCATCTACAGGTATATTATTTACTCCAGCCCCCGCTCTTCCAATCGCTTTTACAGAAGCTGGTATCTCAAAGTCATGTAAATCATAAGAGCGTAAAATAATTGCATCAATATCATGATTATCAGCATTTATAGTAAACAATTCACTAGAAAATCTATCAAGGCCGCTTTGATCAATATTATTAAGAGTTTTTATATTACGCATTCTTGCTACTCACTATTTTTGACCTCAAAAGTTTCCATAAATTCAATCAGTGCGCTAACAGTATTAACATCAATTGCATTATAAATAGATGCCCTCATCCCACCTACACTTCGATGACCTTTGAGATTAACGAAGCCGGCATACTTGGATTCAGTTAAGAACTTTTCCTCTAAAGCTGGATTTTTTAATAAAAATGGAACATTCATTCTCGATCGTGAATCCTTACTAACAGGATTGCTATAAAAATTTGACGAATCAATATAATGATAGAGCATTTCTGCTTTCTTTATATTTTTCTTCTCAATTTCTTTAATACCGCCCATTTCTAATAAATATTCGAATACTAAGCCAGCAACATACCATGAGAATGTTGGTGGAGTATTAGACATTGAATCTGAATCGACGTAAGTCTGATAGTCCAGCAGACTAGGAGTTTCTTCTTTGGCGTAACCAATTAAATCATCTCTTACAATAACCAAAGTAAGGCCAGCAGGTCCGATATTTTTTTGTGCTCCAGCATAGATCAATCCATAGTTCGATATATTAATCTCCCTAGAGAGAATAGAGCTCGACATATCAGCAACAATTGGTACAGAGCCAGTATCAGGTAAAAAATTATATTCAACGCCCCCGATAGTCTCATTGGAGGTAATATGCATATATGCTGCAGACTTATTCATTTGCCAGTCATGCTCTTTTTGGATCGAAGAATAGTTGCTTTCTTTCGAGTCACTAGCAATGTTAACTTGGTTGAATTTTTTTGCTTCTTTTGCCGCTTTTTTACCCCAACTCCCGGTAATAGCATAATCAACTATTTCACCTCGTGGAGCTAAGTTTATTGGGATCATTGCAAATTGAAGTGTAGCGCCACCTTGAAGAAATAATACTTTATAGTTATCTGGAATGCTTAATAATGATCTGAGGTTTGTTTCAGCATTTTCAGCCACCTCAACAAATGAGTTACCTCGGTGACTAACCTCCATTACAGACATCCCACTTCCATTCCAATCTGGTATGTCATTTTTTATTCTTTCAAGAACCTCTATTGGAAGCGCACTAGGTCCAGCAGAAAAATTATATACACGTTTCATCAAAAAGTGCCCTGAAAATTAAAAGTGAAGGAAAACTAAACTATTTTTCAGCACCATCATCTTCTTCAATTGCCTCAATTCTGGCCAGACCAACTAATTTTTGATCGTCAATAAGTCTGATTAGAGTTACACCTTGTGTATTTCTACCTACAATGGATATACCTTCAACAGGTGTTCTAACTAGAGTGCCATTTGAACTGATTAACATTATTTCATCTTCATCATTGACCTGCAACGCTCCCACTGTGAGACCATTTCTTTCTGAGGTTTTGATTGCAATTACACCCTGCCCACCACGATTTTGAGTATTAAATTCATCAATCTTAGTGCGTTTACCAAAACCGTTTTCAGTAGCAGTAAGGACTAATCCATCGTTAACGATGCAAAGCGCTATTACACGATAATCTTTTTTCAAACGAATACCACGAACACCTGAAGCAGTCCTGCCTGTTGGTCTTACATCTTTTTCATTAAATTTAATCGCCTTACCATTGTTAGCGACCAGTAGTACTTCATTTTCACCATTAGTTATAGCAACATCAATCAGATCATCACCCTTAAGACCAATAGCAATAATTCCAGTCGATCTTGGTTTCGAGAACATAGTTAATGGCGTCTTTTTAACGGTACCATTACTTGTTGCCATAAATACATATGAGTCCTCGGTAAACTCACGAATAGGGAGAACTGCACTTATCCTCTCGCCTTCTTCTAGTGGCAACAAATTAATAATAGGTTTACCTCTTGCTCCCCTACTTGCTTGGGGAACACGATAAACTTTTATCCAATAGATTTTTCCTTTGCTAGAGAAGCACAACAATGTGTCATGCGTGTTAGCTACAAATAACTTATCAATAAAGTCTTCATCTTTCATTTTAGTAGCAGAACGACCTCTACCACCTCTTTTTTGAGCTTGATAAGTATCTGAAGATTGTGCCTTGATATAACCGCTATGCGACAAAGTTACGATGACCTCTTCATCGGGTATCAAATCCTCATCAACCAAATCAGTGTAATCTTCATTAATCTCTGTTCGTCTATTGTCACCATATCCTTCAACGATTTCATGTAATTCATCGCGTATTACTTGAAGCAAAACATCAGTGTCAGAAAGGATACGCAATAAATCTTTGATGATTTCAAGAATGCTCCTGTATTCATCTAATATTTTATCCTGCTCTAAGCCAGTTAATCGATGCAACCTTAAGTCTAATATTGCCTGAGCTTGTATCGGCGATAATCTGTATTTTTTATCAATCAAGCCGTACTGTTGGTCGACATCAATTGGAGTGGTATCCATATCGCCAGCATCTTTCAACATTTTTGCTACATTTCCGGGTTTCCAGGATTTTTTCAATAAGTTTTCTCTTGCAACAGCAGGTGTTGGAGATGCTTTGATTAATTTTATAACTTCATCAATATTCGCAAGTGCGACTGCTTGCCCTTCAAGAATATGCGCCCTTGCTCTTGCTTTTTTAAGTTCAAATATTGTTCTTCTTGTTACTACTTCTCGACGATGAGCAACAAATGCTTCAAGTACCTGCTTTAAATTAAGTAATTTTGGTTGGCCTTCATGGAGAGCGACCATATTTATACCAAAAACAGTCTGCAATGAAGTTTGTTTATATAGGTTATTTAGAACAACATCGGTAACTTCACCTTGACGAAGTTCAATAACAATTCTCATGCCATCTTTATCTGATTCGTCACGAAGTTCACTAATTCCCTCGATTTTCTTATCCCTAACTAACTCCGCAATTCTTTCAATTAATCTCGCTTTATTAACCTGGTATGGCAACTCAGTCACAATAATCGCTTCTTTATTACGTTTGCCCAGGCTTTCTACTTCGGTTCTAGCGCGAATATGAACACGGCCCCTTCCAGTGCAATAAGCCTCATAAATACCTTGAGTGCCATTAATAATTCCTGCAGTTGGAAAATCAGGTCCAGGAACATGCTCCATAAGATCCTTAACTTCAATATCGGGATTATCAATGATGGCCAAGCAAGCATTAATAATTTCTGTCAAGTTATGCGGTGGAATGTTCGTCGCCATTCCAACAGCAATTCCAGATGAGCCATTAATCAATAAGTTTGGAATTTTTGTTGGCATTACTGATGGTTCTGACTCAGAGCCATCATAATTCTCCAGAAAATCGACAGTATCTTTATCAAGATCAGCAAGAATTTCATGTGCAATTTTTGCCATTCTAACTTCTGTATAACGCATAGCCGCTGGAGAGTCACCATCAACTGAACCAAAATTTCCTTGACCATCAACCAACATATGACGCATAGAGAATGGTTGAGCCATTCGAACTATAGTGTCATATACCGCGGTATCACCATGTGGGTGATATTTACCAATTACATCACCAACGACACGAGCTGATTTCTTATAAGCTTTATTATAATCATTACCAAGGACTTTCATGGCATATAAGACACGCCGATGCACCGGCTTCAGTCCATCACGTACATCGGGTAACGCGCGTCCTACTATTACGCTCATTGCATAATCAAGATAGGATTGTTTCATTTCCTCTTCGAGGCTTATGGATAATATTTCTTTCGCTGCTTCTGACATAAATTCCAGGGCCAAAGTTTATCTAATTTTAGAATTTTACAAGTTCGTTTATTCTCTCACCTAATGATAAAGTTGCTCAAAAATAAAAGAATTAACTCTAAAGTTATACTATCATATAACGTAACTTTTCGGCATAAAATATGAGTTTATTTAGAATGTTATTTACAATAAAATCAGCTTGAGAATTATTGTCAATAACATCATGAAGATAAGCTTTTGAACTACTGATAAATAAATTAATTTATATGAACGCAAACCAACAAAATATCGACAAAGAGGAGATAAGCAAATTCAATGAATTGGCTTCACGCTGGTGGGATACAGATGGTGATTTCAAGCCACTTCATGAAATAAATCCTCTTAGATTAGATTACATATGCAGACAGTCTAACTTGAAAGATCTAAAGATCGTTGATATTGGTTGTGGCGGAGGAATACTGTCTGAGGCAATGGCCAAAAAAGGTGGCATAGTTACTGGTATCGATATGGCTGAAAAAGCAATCGCAGTTGCCAAACTTCATCAAATTGAATCTAAAACAACAGTTGATTACAAGCTAATGACTGCAGAGGAGCTTGCTGAAGATGAAGTGGGTTCTTTTGATATTGTAACTTGTCTTGAAATGCTTGAGCATGTCCCTGATCCAAGTAAAGTTATTCAATCATGTGCAGATCTTCTAAAGCCTGGTGGTTCTGTTTATTTTTCAACCATAAACAAAAATCTAAAATCCTTTTTGTTTGCCATCATCGGGGCAGAGCATATTCTAAAATTACTTCCGGTTGGAACACATGAATATAGTAAATTCATAAAACCATCTAGCATGGAATCTTGGTCACGCCAATCACTTCTCGAGTTACAAAGCTCTATCGGTCTTGAGTATAATCCCTTTATTTCAAAATATTCCCTCACCCATAATCTTGATGTCAATTATATGATGCACTTCATGAAGCCTAATGAAGAAACCTAATCAAAACTCAGGAGTCTTATTTGACCTAGATGGAACATTAATTGATACAGCAGAAGATATGGCAAGTATTCTTTTAGATATGATTCAAAAATATGATGGTGATCAACATATCTCAATGACAACAGCAAGGAATTATGTTTCTGATGGATCTATAGGTCTGATAAAGCTGGGTTTCCCTGAAGTTTCAGAGGGAAAAGTCCTTGAGTTACAAAAAATCTACCTATCCCAATATCAAAAAAAATTATGTATTCACTCAAAATTTTTTCACTCTTTAAAATCACTTACAAGGCAACTTGAAAAAAATGATATCAAATGGGGTATAGTTACAAACAAACCTACAAGAATGACACTGCCTCTCCTGCTGGAGTTAAATCAATATATTCAACACGTAATTTCAGGTGACACGATTACTAAAAGAAAACCAGATCCAGATCCATTAATCTTAGCGTGTAATATGATGAACATAACACCTAGTAATTCAATTTATGTGGGTGATGCAAAAAGAGATATTGATGCTGGTAATTTAGCTGGAATGAAAACAATAGCAGTAAATTATGGGTATATTAAAAAGGGAGATGATACAGCTAAATGGAAAGCTACTTTAATAGTTGATACCCCGAATCAACTGAGTGCAGTTATTAAAAGAGAGTTAAGGTTATGATGGGGTCAGCATTCTCAGGATTACTTATACTTTTTGTTCTGGGTATCTTAGCAGGCGCCTCTTTGTCATGGGTATATTTCAGAAGTAAACTCACATCATTAAAGTTAAAGATAAAGCATCAAGATATAATCGCTGAAGAAAGAGAAACTGCTATAAAAGCTGCTGCGAGCCCACTAACTCAGGCTTTTCAAGATATAGCGAATAAATCATTACAAGCAAATAGTGAAAATTTCCTTAGGCTTGCAGAGCAAAATCTCAGTAAACAACAAGAAAGATCCACTACCGAACTTAAAAAAAGTGAAAAAGCGGTCGAAAATCTCGTTAACCCAATCAAAGAAGCATTAGAACAATCACAAAAACAAATCACAGAGCTGGAAAAATCTCGTAGTGAAGATCAAGGTGGCATTAAGACTTTATTAGAAGAAATGAAACAAAATAACAAATCATTATCAGATGAGACTAATAATCTAGTAAATGCACTAAGAAGACCCGAAGTAAGAGGCCGATGGGGAGAAATGACATTAAAAAGAGTAGTAGAAATTGCTGGAATGTCAGAACATTGTGATTTTACAGAGCAAGTTCATACAAAAAGTAGTGATGGTGTAATTAGACCAGATATGATTGTCAGGATGCCAGATAATAGAGATTTAGTGGTAGATGCAAAAACACCCATAGATAACTATTTAAATGCTACCGAATGCGATGATAAAGACAAAGA
>Ga0257114_1002597_pt1 | contig 11979 bp, 10 predicted proteins | sample SI112_10mmetaG_FD_190149 | JGI IMG/M metagenome (GOLD analysis project Ga0257114, IMG submission 190149) | Marine microbial communities from Saanich Inlet, British Columbia, Canada - SI112_10m | ecosystem: Environmental > Aquatic > Marine > Inlet | place: Canada: British Columbia | collected... | reverse complement strand
TCGTATTTCGTACTTTCTGACATTGACAAATCATATAACATCCTTTATATAGAAGTCAATAGAAAGAAGAAAATAAAATGAATTATAAATTTAAAACTAAACCCTATGCACATCAATTAACTGCATTGGAAAAATCGTGGAACAAAGAAAACTTTGCTTATTTTATGGAAATGGGTACAGGTAAAACAAAAGTATTAATAGACAACCTTGCTATGTTATATGACAAAGGCAAGATAGATGGTGCTTTAATTGTTGCACCAAAAGGTGTTGTTAAAACTTGGTATGAACAAGAATTACCTACACACTTACCCGACCATATAGAAAATGTGTCAGTATTATGGCAACCTAATATTACAAAAACACAACAAGAAAAACTAGATTCTTTGTTTGAAATAGATAGTGCAATTCATATTTTAGTTATGAATGTTGAAGCCTTATCAACAGAAAAAGGTGTAAAGTTTGCAACTAAATTTATTAACTCACATAAAACTTTAATGGCGATAGATGAGTCAACTACAATTAAAACACCTTCTGCTGGACGTACTAAAAATATAATTAAGATTGGTTTAAATGCTAAATACAAAAGAATTATGACTGGTTCTCCTATTACAAAAAATCCTCTTGATTTATATACGCAATGTGAGTTCCTTGATCCGTGGTTATTGGACTTTGCTTCATATTATGCATTTAGAAATAGATATGCAGAAATGAAAACGATGCATATACGTGGACGATCTATCCAGGTAGTAGACAAGTTTCAAAATTTAGGAGAACTATCTGACATTGTAAAACAATTTTCATACAGAGTATTAAAAGAAGATTGTTTAGATTTACCCCCTAAAGTATTTATTAAACGTCACGTGACTTTAACTCCTGATCAAAAAAAAATTTATGAGCAAATGAAAGAACAGGCTCTTGCTGTTCTTAATGGTAAAGTAACTACAACCATGACTGTGTTGACACAGCTAATGAGACTACATCAAATTACATGTGGTTACGTAACAGCCGATGATGGTACTACACAACACGTTGAAAGCAACAGGCTAAATGAATTGATGTCTATTTTAGAAGACACAGATGGTAAAGTTATTATCTGGGCTAATTATCAATTAAGTGTTGGTGAAATTATACAGAAGATAACTAAAGTTTATGGTCCAGATTCTTATGTTCATTATTATGGTTTAACACCACAAGAAGATAGACAGGACTTTATTCGTAAGTTTCAAAACGATCCTAAGTGTAGGTTTATTATAGGCACACCTCAAACAGGTGGTTATGGTATTACACTTACAGAAGCTAATACTGTTGTCTATTACTCTAATGGTTATGATCTTGAGAAAAGATTACAATCAGAAGATAGAGCACACAGAATAGGACAAAAGAAAACTGTAACCTATATTGATTTGATTGCTGAAGATACAATTGATGAAAAGATAGTAGAAGCTCTACGTAAAAAAATAGATATTGCTAGTCAAGTTATGGGTGAAGAATTAAAAGATTGGATTTAGTAGGACTATACACGTAGCGCGCTGGAATTTTTAACCTACGACTTTACCGCCGGACCATTCCATATCTGGAAGACCTTCGGTGTATTTTTTTCCGTCAAAAGTAAGCACTTGTTTTCTATTTGAACCTGATTCGTGATAACTTATGTGGACCCATCCCCCTGCAGGATCATCCTTGTCGTAGTACTCCATGATCAATTGATCGAAGTCAACGTTATTTTGTAGCCAGTAAGCTGTCTTAATGTTGGGCACGCCAAATATTTCTAGGTCGACGGCTTGGCCCTTCGCATGCTGTGATGTTTTTTTGCTGCCGATTGCTTCACATAACGCTTCACTACGATATCCGCTGGTAATTGTAACAGGTTTGTCAAAATGTGCACGTAGTGGTTCCAGAACTTCATAACATAAGTCACCTAAACTTTTAATCTCACCTGCTCCAGGTGTATTGTCAATACCCCTACGTTGAGCGGTCATCGAATTGGTCATCTCTCTTAAAGTAAAATGTTTTGAAAGCTGCATATTTATTTAAGCATGTTTAACAAGAGAGCAACTATAATTCCAAACGCTCCACCTATTATCATCTTCTCCATACGTTCTAATCTTTGTTTAACTTCTTTGATTTGATCAAAGGTTTGTTTCTGCATAATACGACACAGTTTTTCATGATCTTCAATTTTTTGTAGTGCAGATTTTCTAGGCATTATGTTGTTTTCCTTAACCTTTGTCTAATTAATTGTTCTTGAGGAGATAGTAATGCCATCTCTGTTGATGTCAAGTTGGTATTTTGATCGACTGCTTGTGCCTGATTACTTACATTTGGCTCAATATTTGCAGGCATTGGTGTGTTTGGTAAGTTAGGTGTTTGTACTGTATCTATAGAAAAATCATTTAAGTCTATGTCGAAAGTATCCGAAAGATTTAAAAATCTCATTTGTGCTCTCATTGCTTTTAGATACGGAGCTGCTTCCTTGTATACATCAAATGTTCCTAAGTTTTTTGCAATCTCTCTAAATCTTTCTCTAATATCATCTGATGGAAAATAAGGTTCATACTTTCCTCTTCTTAAATTATTAAAAGTTTGCGTTGTAAGTTGTCTATCTTGAAATGTTTGTCTTAAAGAATTTGCATTAACACCTAAAATTTGTGCAGCATCTATGTTCTTAAACATTTCTTTTTGTACATTGAATCTTGCTTTGTTAGATTCATAAAATCTTGTAACAATGTCATTAGGATTAATTGGTCCACCTCTTAATAATCCAAAGAAACCACCTGTAAATTCTCTTCTAGCATTTCTTATACCTGTTTGATATTGAGATATTTTAAATCCCATAGCTTTTAGTGGATCAACTTTAGTAGGTCTAAACCCTGCTAGTCCAGCTATCTGATCGTTTAATCCTAAAACTTCTCCAAGTTTATTTGGTTTACCTGTAGCTGCTTGTGCTATTCTTATATAAGGTTTGTATTGAGGTAGTAATGCTTCTAGTAAATGTCTAAATCTAATTTGTGATACATCTCCAGCCGAAGTTTGATCTGTGTATAAAACTTTACCTTCTCTTGTTCTACCAGCTCTAAGAGTTAAGTCTGTTGCAGCTTCTGTCCAAATAGATTCATCTACAAAGGGTGCTGCTAATTCTTTACTTGCTTCTTCTACACCTGACATAAATCCTTTTAAAATTGTATCACCATCTTTTGATGCTGATGTTATTTCATTAAGTAAAGTTCTAAAAGGTTTTGCAACCACATCGTATGCATTACTGTGACTAAAATCTATATATTTTAATTCACCTGTTTTTTCATCTCTCATTGGTATTAGTGTTGAGTTTCTAGACCAATCAGGAACGAACTGACGTAGTGCATCCAACTCATCTTTTGATACATTGTATAATGCTTTAGATCCTTCTACTAACATCGCAGGCACTGCACCTAGTGTAAAAGCCATACCAGATATTCTAGTTGCTCCTATTCTATAAAATGGATTATCATTTTTAACCATTGTTCCTGTAGCAGCATCAAGTACGTATGGTGCTATATTAGTTCCAATAGTTGGTTTAGAGTGTCTCATTTCTTTTAATGCTTGACCACCAATGTTTGTAGTTGTTCTTAACATTTCAGATGGGAAAGACATGAAGTTACCAATCGGTAACAGTCTTGCCGTTCTTACAAAGTCTCCAACATAATTATAGTTTGGAACTGTATTCTTAACAATGTCAGCTGTTTCTGTTTTAAGTTTAGCTAAAAAGTCTGCTTTTGTTGGATCAACTTTAACACCTCTTCGTATACCATCTTTTATTAATGCATCCTGTCTTCTATTTAATTCTACAAAGTAGTTTGTAATTTTCCAAAAGTCATCTTCTGCAACATACTTACCTTGTAAGTATGCAGGAATTTTTTTAAGTCTGTTAAGCATTGGATTTACAATTGCGTCAAGATCCATAATCTTATCACCAAAGTTTACATCTCTCATTAGATTTTTTAGATCTCCTATTTGCACTTGTGAGTTTACAACACCTAGCTCTAATAATTCTCTATAAGCTTTTTCAAAATTTTCATCTGCAAATCTTGTATTTTTTAAATTACCAACACCTGATATCTGCCAACCTTTTCTAAAAGAATCACCTAATAATTTTGGATTCATAAATCCTTCAAACAAGATACCATTAGCACCAGCAAATGCACCTGCACTAATTATGTTACGTAAGTGAGTGGGTATAGATAAAACTGTTTTTGCTAACTGCGCTGTAGCCTTTGGAAGTAATAATAAATTTCTATATAAAAAACTTGTGCCTTTTTCTGCTGCACTTGCTCCTTCTCTTCCTCTAACAGCAGCTGTTAAAAAACCTTCTGTTATTCCATTCATACGTTTCAAAGCTTCTGCTGTATCCGCTGTAGTAAACATGCCCCCTAAAGGATTACTTGCTTTACCTGCTTTAAATTCTGACAGACCAGCCAGTGCATTATCTACTTTTACAATTTTTGCTTGATTGTTTGTTGCTGCTTTCGCGGCTTCTATCGAATCCCAAAAACTACCTCTACCACCTTGCGCTTGCACTGCAGCGTTGGTGTCAAACATTTCTTTAAACATTGCACTTGATCTAGCTATACCGGATAACTCTGTGATTGCATTAAACATAGAATATCTTGGGTCTTTCATTTCACCTAATAATTTTTTAATAACTTGCGGTGGTGCACCTGTTCTTTCTATAACTTCATCTACAAATTTTCCTCCTGGTAAATCCGTTAAAGTTTTAGATACATAGTTTGGATCTGCTAAACCTCTACCCGTCTTCTTAGCTTTGATACCATCTTCTATTATTCTCTCTACAATATTTTTAGCTTCTTCATAATAAGTATCACTATCTACTTTAAATTTTTTATCTTTATTAGTACTTGCAATTTGTTGTCTAAAGAAATCTATAGCTTCTGTCATAGAATCATCAGTAGGTCTGTATCTACCAAACACACCTAATACAGGAGAAGTTTCAAAAATCTTGTAAGTGTTTTGTGTTAGACCTTTTATTCTTTCTTGTAAAATATCTTTTAATTCTTTTGAGTTATAGTTGTTGGTAGTTTTTATTAAATTTCCTATTGTGCTTCTAGCTTCATCAACAGTTCCTACTATTGAATTAACTACTTTTTCATCTAAACCTCTGTCTTTTAAAGTTTTAACAAATGCATCTGATCTTTTACCATCTACTAACTTTGTTAGATCTCCTTCAAACATTAATTCATTTATTTCTTTAAGAAATCCATCTTTTTCTTTTTTAGTTAATGATCTATCTAATGCCGATTGCATTTGTGGAAATGCTTTACTTAAATTTGTATCTAATTTTTTTATAAGTTCTGTCGCTCTGTTTACATCTCCAGCTCTAAAACCTTCCATTACTTTTTGAGAACCAAAAACTTGTTTGGTTAGTGCTCCTTCAGGAGTGAAAGCTTCTGCAAACTTACCTAAAAATCTTTCTAGTCTATAATTACTATATGCAAGGTCCTTGCCCCGTGTTGCAAGAGCCTTGGCTCCTTTACCAACACCTGCTACAAATGGAGTAAGTAATAAAGACTCACTACCAAACTTAAATCTGTTCATTAGTTTTCTAGTAGCGTCTTCTCTTCCACCATCTAAAGCATAAGAATCTAATTTCGTAGGTCCTCTATCAAACATATCACCGAATGATCCTATCTCTTCAACGTCCGCCACAAATGCTTCACCTGCAGCTCCACCTACAGCACCCACACCAAACCTAGCGTAACCTGTTTGTTTATTTAATTTGTCTGCTATTTGTTTTTGTTTAGTTATATTTTTAGAACCTGCACTAACTAATAGTCCTGCTTTTTTTGAATCAAAATATTTTTTAGCTAACTTACTTCCTAGTTTAAAACCTGCTGTACCTGGTACACCTATTTGAACTAAAGCTTGTGTTAGTTTACCTATACCTGTTTGTTCTGCGTATTCTTCTAGTGGATTTAGTTTATCAAAAAACATTTCTACTTGTGCCGCAGAGTTGGTATCAAAACCTAAATCAATTAATTCAGCGCCTAACGAGAATGCACCTTCAACAACTTTAATACCACCTGATGCAATACCTGCAAGTCCAGAAGTATACCAAGATACTTCATTATTTTCTTCTGCTGGAAATAATGGTTCTAATGCCATTTATATACCTATGCTCCCGATATGTCCGCTATTTCTGGAGAGAATACATCTGTTGGTGGTTCTGCTTTTTCTGGTCCCGAAGCTGCAAAGTCTGGGAATTTAATTTCAGGGATTGTTTTAAACTCATCAAACACAACTTGTCCGTTTTGAATAACTAAGTATTTATAATTGTCTTCATATGGATCGTAGAAAACTTTATTATTAAATCTGTTTTTTTGTTTTAGTATAAATTTTTCTTGTTCAGGGTCTCTAACATCAATTTCTAATACTCCACCAAACTTTTGACCGCCTACAGATCCTCTTAAAGTATCAGATAATTCAGTATCAAATGTTGCTGCTCTTTCAGCTGCTTGTGGTGGTAGACCATCTTCTACATATTTTTCTAACATAGCGTTGTATAAAGCATCAGATTTATTACTTGACATACCAGCAATTTCTAATTGAGTTGCTCTGTTTAATTTACCTTCTCCAGCTTTAAATTCTTCACCGGCTTCTCTTTCACCTCTTAAAAAATCTCTCTCACCTCTTTTTTCACCCATTCTAAATTGAGCTGCTTGATAATCTTTAAAAGGTTCTTTAGCAGATACTGCTGCTGTTTGAAGTATGTTTCCTTGTGGTGGTCTTGATAATAGATCCAAACCAAATTGAGTTAAAAAACCTGCACCTGTTCCAGGAGCAAAGTTTCCCATGTTATAAGGATTAGGTGTACCTTCTGCATATTGTTTTCTTGGTTGATCTAGTCCTGATGTAATACCAGTTCCTGCTGATCCGCCTATTCTAAACATTGGTCTTTTTAAAGTTCTATTCATAATTATACTTTTGGTTGCGTTGCGCCAAAATTAAAGTTTGTTTTACCTGATAGTCCACCATAGATACCTGCAAGTGTTGTACCAACACCTAATGCAGTTTGTAATGGTGTAGGGTTAGGTACATTTGTTGAAACTGTTTGACCCGGATAACCACCCATGATTCCTGTAACCTGTGAAGCGTATCTATCCAACTGTTCTTGTGGTTGGAATGCTGCTTGTCTTGTTGCTTCTCTTTGTGCATCAAGTCCTGCTTGTGTTTGCGCTTGGTTCAGTGCGCCCAACTGACCTAAACGTGAAATATCTACACCTGTTGCTGCTTGTTGTGTTTGACCTAAACCTGATTGAAATGCACCCAAGCCTTGTTGTTGTGCCGCTAACGCTCCTCTATTAGCAATGTCTTGTTGTCTGGCTCCTGCTGCCTGACCGAATCCTTGTTGCAAGAGACCGGCCTGTAATAAAGCTCGTTCTCTCGCAGCCCCTGTGCCATACTCTGCGAGTTGCACTCCCGCTCGACCACTGCCGAGCGCACCCAAAGCTGCTTGTTGATCTCTGATCTGCTGTTGTTGTATTTGTGTATTACGATCAAATTCTGCTAACGATGCATCAATCACTTGTGATTGATAAGGGGACATGTAAGATTCAATTGATCCGAGTGATGCTGGATCTCCTGCTTGTGCTGTATTAACACCTGTTCCAAGTAAATTTTGTGCGTTTATATTACCTAATAAACCTGTACTTGCAGCTCCTGCTTCTTGTGCTCGTTGTAAAAAAGGTGCAAAAGAACCTACACCTTGGGTTGCTAAATTTTGTGCTTGTGTTTGTAATGCGTCTTGTCCTGCAACTTGTGGTGCAAGTCCGGCTAAACTTTGTTTTCTAACATCAAAAGCTTGAGCTGCATCTTGTCTTGCTTTAAATGCATCTGCTGTTTCACCACCTAATTGTGATATACTTCCTAAGCCACCTGTTACTATCGGTACACCTTGTTGAGCTAATACATTTTCTGCTAGGTTAGTTCCTAGTTTTTCTACAAAAGGCGCTGGTCTTGATACTTGTTCTGTTACGGCCATTATATTACTTCCTCTAATCTTTGTGATGTTTGAAACATGTCTCTAGCACCTTCTAATCCTTGAGATTCTTCTGAAACCTCACCTCCGGATTCTAAGTTTTTCATCATGTTATACATAACTTCTGCGCCTTTGTCTACATCTCCTTCACCTGCATTTCTAACTGCATCTGCTGTAAACACAAATTCATTCTTTGATAATCTTGCAGGTACATCGTCTGCTCTTTCCATTCTACCTAATGGCACAAATCCACCTTCAGCTCTTAAATCCATTTCTTTACCATCCATATCTAATAGAGGCATAGTCTTTTTAGCAACCGGCTCATCCATAGATCCACCTTCTGCGGCTAGTCTTCTGTTAGTATATAGAGAAGGGTTATTCATAATGTAGCTTGGATCATCTATGTCTGCTCCTGCAGATAATTTTTGTTCTTCCTCTTCTTCGGTCATTAAACCTGATAATACTGCTGGTACTCCTGCGTATAAAAGTCCTTTACCTAATCCTGTCATAGCACCCTCAGTATATAATTTAGGAAGTAATGTTTTTTTAAAAAATCCATCGGCTGCAAATCCACCACCAAATTTAAATAACGCTGCACCTAATGCAGCTTTACCTATTGGTGACTTAGCTATCTTCTTAACACCACGTGTAACTTTTTTAACAAGTTTACCTAGACCATACATCTGTCTTGCTGATTCAAGGTCCATGATACCACCTTCATAAGGCATGCCACCTTCTGCTAATCCTGCTCTACCGCCATCAGCCATTGAATCTAAAATATTTTTTTCTATTTGTTGTCTGTTACTTAATCCTGTACCAAAAACTGTTTGCAAATCAGCTGCAGGTTTTTCACTAAAAACTGTATCAATAACATTTGTATCTTCATCATCATCATCTGTTGTTACAGTATTTAAATTCATATTAGCTATCATTTTATCTAAATTCATTTTATCAATAGCTCTTATTGTACTAGGAAACTTTTCAATAACTTGTTTAGGTTTGTCACTACCACCATTTGTAGTATTTCCTTCAGGTCCTCTTCCCATTCCACCTAATTCACCACCTTGATAACCACCTGTGCCTGGGCCAACATTACCTTTAGAGTCTGCAACTGATCCCATATCAGAGCCTCCTCCAAACGCTGCTCTACCACCATCGGCCATTAATCTGTAATTAACAATCTCATCTTCTTCTTCAACTGGTGTTGCAGCTTCTGCTGATCTTATACCTACAAAACAATATGCTGGTGGGTTGGGTCCTCTACAAGGATCTTGTATTCCGTCACCGCCTTCTTCTTTTTTATTTCTAGGATCTTGTGGATTGTTGTTTCCAAAAAAAGCGTTTAAATATTCATCTCTATCTATTCCAACAGTTTGACTTTTGTTTATTGCGTCCGCTATTTCATCTGTTCTTGTTAAATTTTTTCCTGTCATTCCGTAACCAGTATCCATTATGTCATCTTCATCAGTTGATTCATAAACTTCTAAAGCTGGATTAAAACTATTTACATAGTTTGCAAAAGCAAACGGTGACATTTTTTTTGCTCCTGTTTTTGTATCGTATAAATTTTTTAAACTTAAAGTTTGTGCCTTATCTTGTATTTTTTCAAAAAAATTAGGTTTAGCACTAAAATTTTGTCCAATGTCCCCTCTACTAACTGCTTTGTTATAATCAGCTTTGGACATTCCTCTTTGTTGAAAATCTGTATCTCTACCTTTATCACCACTATTTCCACCAAAACTTTGCCCTCTTCCAGATTGATTAGAACTAGAATCATAACTTCCACCACCATATTGAGAATCCCTATCTTCTCTGCCCTTATAACCAGGTCGTTTACCATTTGCTGGTTTATTTACAAGTTGCTGGTATTGTTGTGCGTTAGTTATGGCCATTGGTCTATTCTATTTGGTTTTACCGAAAATATCAAGGCTCGGCATAATAACTTTTATGTCTCTTCGAATGTCTGTCTCAGGTATACCCTTTGATTTCCATTCATTATCATCGTTATATTTCTCACCTGTTTTAAGGTTAGTTATTGTTTCAATTATTTTCTCTGGTTTTATGACTTGCATTTTCCTCCTATGTTCTGTCAATTTCTAATATTGATACTGTGCCTTCAAATATATCACCTGTTGCTGCTTGTAATTGTAACTTGTCGCTCTCTTCTAATATGATTGTACCATCAGATACAGACTTTGAATTACCTGCATTAACAGTATGCTCTGCAAACTGATAAGCTCTACCTGCAGATGTATCATATATAAAAGCTTTTATTTCCGTGTTCCCTACTCCAACATTAGCTACATGTATATTTTGTATAATTGCTCTAGACTCAGTGGGTACAGTATAAATATCTGTAGCATTAGTTGTTGTTAAATCAAATTGTGCGTTCTTATATCTATTAGCCATTATGTTTTACTTCCACTACTCATGAACCAAGTAAACCTTTGTTGTTCATCTCTTAAATCTTGTTGAAACGTAGAGTTTAATTTTTCAATTAATCCGTCTAAATCTCTTACTAAAGAATCCGCATCTTTTTGTTTATATTCTTTACTAGGTCTTGTAAATACTACTGTTACTTTAGCCATTATCTACGTCCATCGGGTTGTGTGTCTAATCTAAATGTACCTAGTTTCCAACTTTGACCAACAGCTGTATTTGCTACTTTTAAAGATATAGCTCTTGCTCTTGCACGAGTGTCCACTTTTTCGGTAGAACTTGTAATAGTAAATGGACCTAAGGGTGAACTTGATTGAGAGCTATTAGGATAGTTTCTAAGTTGTAGTGTTACTTGAGTACTACCTGTTTGAGATAAAAAGTCAGGTATAAATCTTCTAATCTTCATAAGAAATTCACCATCTCCTTTAAATGTTGCAACACCTGTTTGTTGTCCTGTAGATGATCTTGCTTGTGTAATATCAAAATCTCCTGATTCAATGTTAGAAGTAATTGCGGTCACACCATTTGCTAAAGCTTGATCAGTTCCTTTTTCGTGTTCAAAGTATATTGTGCTTCCCTCAGTGTTTCCTACTACATCAAATGATGCATCATCATCTGCATTAAAATATGTTGCGTGAGGTAAACCAAATACGGATGAGTCTTGCCACGTGCCTCTTGCTAAAGTTCCTGTTGTCCATACAGGTCTTTGTGGAGATGAGTCCATATAATTATAAGTTACACATCTGTTAATTACAGTTGAACTTTCTGTACAATAAAACCAAGTAATTTCTCCAAACAAATTATTTAACCCAACATTAATTAATTGATTAGCTGTTGTATTTAAATCATTATAAACAAAGTCTTCTACTAAACATGTCATAGTCTCAAGGTTACCAGAATATTTAAAGAAACCATTTTCTGAAAACCAATACGCAGCACCATCAACTTCTAATGCAGCGTTCTGCCCAATTAATCCACAGTTAGTTCCAACTTGTTGAAAACCAAAAGTAAGAGGTTGACCAATAAATCTCATAGTAAACAAAGATGTATCTGTCCAAATATAAGTTGCATCTCTACCTCTAACCGCTCCTACAATTTTTGATCCGTCTGCAAGTCTTTGTGTTCCTGCTGTGTTAACTGCTGTTGGTTGATAAGTATTAATATCTTCTTGATCTGAAAATCTAATAAACATTTCATCTTGAGTCGTCGGATCACCGATAGTTTCTTCTGTTCCAAAAAATACTAAGTGACGGTCGGGAGTTGACACTAACATATCACGTGACGCTGTTGGTGCACCTGCAATAATAGTTGCTCTATTAGTTACAGCATTTGTTGCATTGGAGTCCCATTCAAATACTTGTGCATTATGAATTAGTGCAATTACTTTATCTCCAAAATTATCAATAGACCATAAACCAGGATCAACAACTAAGTCACCCGATGCTGCTTCACCCCATGCAATATAATCAGAACTATTTAGTACAGTTGCACCATTTGAATGAGTGGCTGCT
>Ga0257114_1002595_pt1 | contig 11981 bp, 9 predicted proteins | sample SI112_10mmetaG_FD_190149 | JGI IMG/M metagenome (GOLD analysis project Ga0257114, IMG submission 190149) | Marine microbial communities from Saanich Inlet, British Columbia, Canada - SI112_10m | ecosystem: Environmental > Aquatic > Marine > Inlet | place: Canada: British Columbia | collected... | reverse complement strand
CTTGATGCCACAACCCGAATCTGGATGCGTATCGGCAAGAAGGCTGGCGCGCACCCATTTCGCCCCACGCGATGCCAATAGACGCATGGCGCTATCATCACGGCGCTGGCGAATGCCTGCTGCCATAACCATTTTGCCATCTTTGCTTGCCGCGATAACCGATGATTCCAATGCTGGAAAATCGGCTGGTACATTTTGACCATCACCATCTAGAACGCCAATCAGATCGCCATTTGCCTGCAACAGGCCAGACCGGATTGCCGCGCTTTGCCCAGCGCGTTGCGAATGGCGAAGCACCCGCAATTGCGGAACCGCGTCAAGGGCTGCGGCCAATTCATCGGCGGTGGCATCATTGCTGGCATCGTCAATATAGATGATTTCGAATTGACGACCGTCAAAGGCGGAACAAATTTCATCAATCAATGGCCGAATATTGCCAGCTTCATTCATAACCGGCACCAGAACCGAAATTTCGACCGGGTTGCGGTTTGCCAGCACCGAAGCCGAACCGACCTTTTGGGCGGCCGTTGTTTTGGAAGCCCCCGATTTCACGGCCCCCGATTTCACGGTGTTTCGTTTGGTGGTTTTTGAAGCTGGATTTGATGCCATTACTGGAACTGTCACATCGACTGTTAAAGGTCTCTGCTTTTACTCCTTGCTAACAGTCGCGTCAAATATCTCGGTACGATACAATAAAATAACGACTTCTTGGCCTTTTGATATGTTAAATCCGGATAATTGCACCGGTGGGGCAAGCCCAAGTTTCAACTGGCTGGCGGCGTCAAGAAAAGCGGCCTGGTGTCGTTGTTCGATAATGGCCAGCCCACCCGGTGCCTCGATCAAGAATAGCGCCGCTTCTGTCGGATCAAGAAGCAACAGGTCGCGGCCAAGCAGAAATACCAATGACGGTTCCTGATAGCCGCTTGTCGCAATTGCGGCTGGTGCGGCGGGCAAGGCGGCGATCTTCGCGGCAATCGCGCTTGAAACATGAATGCGGGACAAGGCTGGAAAGACCCCTGAAAAGACAATCATATGAAACAGCATTGCGGCACCAATCATGCCAAAAAAGGGACGCCACAAGGCTTGGCGAATCCATAAATGGCCAAACCATGCTGCCAGCGCTGCGACGCCCAAACCAAGAAAGGCGAAACCAAGCGCCTGACGGCTTGTCTCGCCGCCAAATGTCATTGCCCCCCAAATGACCACTAGTGCCATTACCAGCCCAACCGCAATGCCAAGATACCGAAGGCTGATGCCAAGACAATACCGCCATTTGGCGGTGCCATCTGCCGGTTTGGCAAGAACGGCAACCCCGCCAATCAAAAGTAAAATCAGCGCTGGAAAAACCGGTAACGGGTAATGCGGTAATTTGGTCGGAATCAGCTCGATCATCACCCAGAATGGCACAATCCAAGCCAGTAAAAACCGTGTTTCAGCGCGGCTGGTAAAGGCTTTAACCTGACCGGCCGCCCATATCAAAAGCGGCGTTGCTGGCCAGATCAATAGCGCCAGAACAAGCGCATATGTACCTGGTGCGGCACCGTGGGATTCCTGTCCCGATTTGACCTTGGCGAGCAAATCACCTGATATCGCTGTTGACAAAAAGGCGCCATCCGTTGCCGCCGATACCAAAAGCGCCCATGGCAAACATAAAACAAGAATGATGGCAAACCCGCGCCAGAACCGAATTATGGCAAGCCAGCGAAATTGCCGATGCCACAGGCAAAGCGCTGCCACGCTCAGCAATGCCAGAACCGGCAGAACCGGCCCTTTGACCAAAATCCCCGCGGCCATCGCAAGCCAAAACCATAACCAACTGTGACGTGGTGGTGGCTGGTCGTTTTGCCATGCCAGATAAAGCTGCATCAACGCCCATTGCTGGGCAAGTGCCAGCGCCATTAAAACCGTGTCGGTTTTGGCAAGATGCACCTCGCCAAGCACCAGAAACCCGCTTGAAAATAGCGCTGCTGCCGCCAAGGCTGATCGCGGATCATATAGCTGCAAGCCAATATGATAAAGCGCAAAAACAGCTGCCAATAGCGCCAATAGATTTACAAAACGGTAAGAGGCAATCGCATCGGGCCCTAAAATGTGGGCAAATGATGATTGCAGCCAGTAAATGCCAGCTGGTTTTTTCGCGCGCAATTCATCTTGAAACCGAACCGTGACATAATCACCGGTTTGCTGCATCTGTTTGCTGGCTTGTGCGAAACGTGATTCGTCACGATCCATTGGCGGCAAGGCCTGATGGCCGATCAAAACCACCACTGACAGGATTGCCATAAGGGCATATAGAGCCAGACGCGAATGAAAGAAGGGCAAAATCCGTAATCCTCTTATGCCGCAAATGCAAAAAGCACAGCCAAGGCATAACAAGTTTCGTAAGGGTTAGGCAATGCGGATCATCGAATAATGCGTCAAAGATGCAGGAAACAGGCGCGATGGTTGCGGTGCGGTGCGGTGTTTGATCCTGTCTTGTTTATATCTTGCCCCAATTGGACATGTGCTACCCTGTCTTTGAAACCGTGTTTTGCCATTGGTTTGATAGCAAGGCGTATGACCCATCTTGGCGGCTGGCATTTTTTGTGCTGACATCACCGCCACGCCCACCCCATTATCAACGGACATGAAATGCGCCGATCCGAAACCGCCACCATCCCGCTAGCTCATACCCGATGGCGCCATATCTGGCAGTTGGCATGGCCGATCATGTTATCCAATGTCACCATCCCGCTTGTTGGGGCGGTTGATGTGGCAATGATGGGACGGCTTGATGATCCGGTGTTTATCGGTGGTGTCGGGCTTGGCATGATCGTGTTTAATTTCATCTATTTCGGGCTTGGCTTTTTGCGGATGGGAACAACCGGTCTTGTCGCCCAAATGTATGGCACTGGTCAGGATGATAAAATTGCCTTTCTATTGATTCGTGGCATTACGCTTGCCTTCGGGCTTGGCAGTTTATTCATTCTGGCATCGCCATTTGTCAGCATGGCTGCGCTTTATATGTTTTCGGCAAGTGATATGGCCGAACAATTAATGACCGACTATATCTCAATCCGGCTATTTGCGGTTCCGGCGGCGCTTGCCAATATGGTTCTTCTTGGCGGTCTTTACGGACGCCAGCAAATGCGTCTTGGTATGGCTTTGCTGTTTCTGGTGAATGGCATCAATCTGTTTCTTGATATTGTTCTTGTTGCTGGTTTTGGTATGCGCGTCGATGGTGTTGCCATGGCATCAGTGGCGGCGCAATGGGGCGGGTTTGGATTTATGATATGGCGCATCACCCGCATCTGGCCAGGCCAGCTTGGGCGATTGATAAGGCCGCTTGCCGGTGCGCGCCTGCCTTTATGGCTTGATTTTGTGGCTTACCGGCAGTTTTTCACGCTTGGCCGCGATATTTTCATTCGCACCATCTTGCTGATTGGCTGTGAGGCTTTATTGCTCAATGAAGCTGCAAAGATGGATGATCTGGCGCTTGCCACCTGTCAGATCATGCTGTCGATTTTTGGACTTCTTGCCTTTGCCATTGATGGCTTTGCACATGCTGCCGAAGCGCTTGTTGGCGAGGCGATTGGCCGGAAGAATCCGACCATGCTCCGCATTGTCATTCGCCGGACAAATTATCTTGCCGGTATGATGGCCTTGCTATTATCGGTTTTTCTATGGGCGGGCCAGCCGCTTATTCTGTCACTCATGACAAGCCAACCAGCCTTGATCGCATTTGCTGATGCCTATTGGCCTTGGGTTGTCAGCCTTCCGCTGGCGTCTTTTCTGGCCTTTCAGATGGATGGCATTTTTGTTGGCGCAACATGTGGCACCCAGATGCGTAATGCGATGATCATTGCCTCGGCCAGCTTTGCCGCGGCCATTTTACTTCTATCCTTTGGTTTGACCGGGTTAATGGCCAGTTTTGTTGGTTATCTTGCGCTTCGTGGCCTAAGCCTTTGGTGGATGATTGACCATGTTCACAACAAGGCTAAAGCTGTTGGCATTGGCGATTAATCTGTTAGTTTGGTAACGGCTGCACGGCACGCCATCGGTCGTCTTTGGCGGCATATTGGCAATTTTGATCAGTGGTTTTAGCGGGTCAAACCAATAGCGATTTTTGAAAAGGATTGAACAAAATGATCGAAAATTTTGGCCTGAAAAGCGCCGGATCAGACGGAACCGAAATTCACCTGATGACAACGGATGATTTTGCCATTTGGCAAGCCAAGGCCAGTGACGCGCATCAAGGCTGGATCAGCGCGCAAAATTTTCACGCCAAACCCGGTAAATCGATCTATTTTGCCGCCCCTGATGGGCGCATTGATTTCGCCATTGGCATTTTTGGCAATCATGCTGTTTGGGATGGCGCTGCCTTGGCGGCCAGCCTGCCAAAAGGCCATTGGCAATTTACCGCCGCATCGGATGATCTTGACGCCGGTTTGTTGGAAAGCCTCGCGCTTGGATGGGGGCTTGGACAATATCAGTTTCACATTTATCGAAGCGCCGCTGCGCCAGCGGTCAATTACCTGACCCTGCCAGATGGCATTCATGCCGACCGTTTGATTGGCCAGATGGGCGGGATTTATCTTTGCCGTGATTTGATTAACCAGCCACCAAACCATATGACACCTGCAGCATTGCAAACGGCAATGGAGACCTTGGCCAAAACGCATGACGCCACGCTGGAAACGCATAGCGGATCAATTTTGGAAACAGAGTTTCCGGCAATTCATATTGTTGGCCGCGCTGCTGAAATTGCACCAAGGCTGATGGATCTTCGCTGGGGGAAAAAAGGTCCGAAAATTACCCTGATTGGCAAGGGCATCACCTTTGATTCGGGCGGGCTTGACCTGAAACCATCAAAGGCGATGGAGATGATGAAAAAAGATATGGGCGGAGCGGCAACGGTTCTTGGTCTTGCCGCAGCATTGATGGCAAGTCATGTTGATATCCAGCTTCGTGTGCTTGTGGCGGCGGCTGAAAATGCTGTTTCTGACCGGTCAATGCGCCCGCTTGATATCATCGACACGCGCGCTGGCTTGAAGGTTGAAGTTGGCAATACCGATGCCGAGGGGCGGCTGGTTCTTGCTGATGCCATTGCCTATGCGCTGGAAGATACGCCTGATTTTTTGATTGATTTTGCCACCCTTACCGGTGCGGCGCGGGTTGCGCTTGGAACTGAATTGCCAGCCCTGTTCTGTAACCATGACAATACCGCGGCGGCAATTTTGGCGGCGGCGGATAGGGCCGAAGATCCGCTATGGCGCTTGCCTCTATTTGATGATTATGACCGGCATCTTGATGCTGGCTATGCGGCCTTGTCGAGTACCGGCCTGTCGGGATATGGCGGGGCGATTACGGCCGCGCTTTTCCTGCGCCGTTTTGCCGGTAAAAACACCAATTGGGCGCATATTGATGTGATGGCGTGGAATTTGGCATCGCGTCCGGGTCGGCCAAAGGGCGGCGAGGCGATGGGGCTTCGTGCGCTTTATGGCTTTATCGAATCCTTCCAGACTGCTTAATAGCCGCCTAATAGCCGCGCGCCCAATCAACTCTGTTTTCGGGTTCGCGTCCGGCCATGATGGCGGTGATCGCCGCTGCCACCTGCATGGCGGCGGTGTTTGGATTGGTTTGTGCGGCAACATGCGGCCAGATGGTGATTTTGGGATGCGTCCAAAAAGCATGATCGGCTGGCAAAGGTTCAATCGCAAACACGTCCAAAGCCGCACCGGCAATCTGCCCACTGCCAATGGCATCAAGTAAATCGGCCTCGACCAATTGCGGGCCACGGCCGCCATTGATGATATAGGCGCCTTTGGCAAGCTGATTGAAAAGCTGGTGATTCATAATGCCAGTTGTTGCCGGTGTTAGCGGCAATACCGAAACCAGAATATTTAGCCCATCAAGAAAGGGCGCAAGACCGTCATGACCAGCAAAGATTTCAACATTGTCAATCTGCCGCATACTGCGCGCCCAGCCGCGTACATCAAACCCAAGCGCGGCAAAACGCTGTGCCATAATGCCGCCAATAGCGCCAACGCCCATGATGCCGATTTTTGCACCGCTTGCCGGTCTTTGCACAATGGGTTGCCATGTTTTGCTGGTTTGACAATCACGGTAATAGGCAGCGTCGCGCCAGAAATCGAGTGCCGCCAAAATAGCCCAATGGCTAAGCGCATTCGACATATCCGGATCCACCAGCCGCACCAGCGGAACATCGCGCGGTACGGTTTGATCGCGCATCATATAATCGACACCCTGACCCTGCATGATGATGCCGCGCAAATTCGGCATCTTGGCAAGCTCGCCTTTTGGTGGTGCCCAAACAAGCGCAATATCGGCAAGCTGACCCTCAGGTGACATCAAATCGACAAGGGTGAAATCATCTAGATGACGGCCAAGCTTGGTTCGCCATCCATCAATTTTTGAACTGCCGTAAAATCCGATTGTCGTCATGGGATATTCCTTGTTGTTCATAGCGGAAATGCGGAACCGCCGATTAGCCGCCTGCTGATATCAAGGCCAAGGCCGCTTGATGTAATTGCGGTGTTGCGGCAGCAAGAATGCTGGTGGATTGACCAAGCTGGATTGGCTGGCCGTAAAGATCACTGACGGTCGCGCCTGCCGCTAGCATCAGGGCAACAACCGCCATCATGTCATGCGCGGCAAGACTATCTTCCATCACCAGATCAATATGACCCGCCGCAAGCAATGCGTAATTGTGACAATCACCACCGTAATTGGTGACAGCCACCTGATCGGCAAGCCGGTCAAAATCAACCAGACGTTCGGTGCTTAATGCGCGCGGCGATGTTGTTGCCAATCGGGCAGCGCCAAGCACGCTTTGCCCGCTGGGGGAAATGGCGGCGCCGTTTAATTCGGCGTGATGCGCGCCCGAAAATCCGTTCAGGCCAATATAGCATTCGGCAAAAACCGGCATATCAACAAGACCGGCAACAGGCAGATTGTGATGCAAAAGCCCGACCAGCGTGCCAAAGGCAGGTTTGCCGCTGATAAAGGCCTTGGTGCCATCAATCGGATCAATGATCCAGCGATAGGCGCTGTCTTGATTGCCGGTGCTGGCAAATTCCTCGCCCATGATCATGTCATCGGGGAAACGTGCGGCAATGGCGGCGCGTAAATCGCATTCAACGCTTTGGTCGGCAATCGTAACGGGGGATGAGTCCTGTTTGGTTTCAATCGCCGGATTCTGGCGGAACCATTTGGAAATAACAGGCCGGCTTACCAACGGCAAACCGGCCAGAAAGGCAATCATATCAGCCGGTGTACACTGACCGGCAGATCCGGTCAGTTCAGGCGTCATGTCAGATGGGCTAGTTGGCACCTTCAGCTGCGATATCATCGGCGCTTGGTAATGCGACAGGGCTATCAGCCTTGGCCCGCATCCATGCGATCAAATTCGCCCTGTCTTGTGGCTTTTTCAATCCGGCAAAATTCATCTTTGTGCCGCTAATATAGCCTTTTGGTTTGGCCAGAAATGCGTTCAGCGCGGCATAGTCCCAAGCGCCGCCGAAACCGGCAAGCGCGTCAGAATAGGCATAGCCTTCAGATGCGCCCAATGGCCGGTTCACAACATTCCACAATGCCGGACCAACTTTGTTTTGGCCGCCAGCATCAAAGACATGACAAGCCGAACATTTTTTTGACAGTTTTTCGCCTGCACCAAGATCGGCGCCCGCCAAAAGCGCCAGAATTGGCTCAGGGCCGGTATCAACCGGTGCCGCAGCGGCTATATCGGTGGTTTCAGCAACCTCGATAACATAGGCGTTTTCAGCAAGTTCTTGATGCGGCACCATCACATCAGCGATCTTGACGCCTGCCATTAACAACAAGGCAGCAAACAAAAACCCTGCAAACACTTTATTCAAGCGCAATTCATCCATGCGTCATTCCCGAAACCGGGCTCCCAATTTGAACCAGCCCGAACGGGCAAGGCCTGTGGTCGAAAATCATGCGGTCGAAAAACCAAACAATGCGTGGTTAATTAGCGAAAATCGAGCCGCCTCTCAACCCCCTATCTCATGCTTCGTCACGTTATTTCGATAAATTGCTTTGCGCAAAACCGAAATATGTGATGAATTGCCGAAATCATGGCAAAAAATGACACAAAAATCATCATTATTCCGGCACGGCTCGCGGCAAGCCGTTTGCCAGGCAAACCACTTGCTGAAATCGGCGGAAAAGCTATGATTCAGCATGTTTGGGAACGCGCAATGGCGGCCGATTTGGCCCCAGTCTATGTTGCGACAGATGATCGCGCCATTGCCGATGTGATCATATCTGCCGGTGGCAAGGCGGTTATGACCCGCACCGATCACCCATCTGGATCTGATCGGGTTTTTGAAGCCATCGAAACAATTGATCCAGATAGACGTTTTACCCAGATTTTGAATTTGCAAGGCGATCTTCCTGATTTGTCACCCGAAATTCTGCATTTGCTTGCCACAACGCTTGATCGTGGCGAAACCGATCTGGCAACGCTGGTCACGCCAGCCAGCGCCGAAGAAGCCGCAAGGCCGCAAGTGGTCAAAGCCGTTGTTAGCTGGCAAGATGCCGATTTCGGAACCGCGCTTTATTTTAGCCGCGCTGCCATTCCTACCGGCACAACAGCCCTATTTCATCATATTGGCGTTTATGGCTGGCGCCGCGATGCGCTTGCCCGTTTTGTTGCCTTGCCACCATCGCCATTAGAGCAGGCAGAAAAGTTGGAACAGCTTCGCGCGCTTGAGGCTGGAATGACCATTGCCATTGGCAAAATTGATGCCGCCCCCGGCGGTATTGATACTGCCGAAGATCTTGAAGCCGCCCGCATGCGCGCTACAGAAGCGCACCACAAAGATTGACAGTACAGCGTCACCCTCGTAAAAACGGCGCTTCGGGCCAGTCTTGATGACGGCAGGGAAGGTCAGACCGTGACATAAGCCCGTTAAGCCAAAGGAAATTCGATGTCAGATGCAGCTAATAAAATCGCCTTTCAAGGCGTCCCGGGTGCCTATTCGCATATGGCATGTCAGGCCGTAAAGCCTGATATGGAGCCGGTCGCCTGCGCGTCGTTTGAAGATATGCTGACCGAAGTCCAAGATGGACGCGCCAGCCTTGCGATGGTGCCGGTCGAAAATTCGATTGCTGGGCGCGTTGCCGACATCCATCATCTATTGCCATCATCCGGGCTTTATATCATTGGTGAGCATTTCCACCGGGTTAATCATCACATCATGGCACCGCGCGGCGCCACGCTTGATCAATTGACCCATGTTCACAGTCATGCTCAGGGGCTTGCGCAATGCCGCAACCGTGTTCGCGCGCTTGGTCTAACCCCCGTCATGCATCCCGATACCGCAGGCGCGGCCAAGGATGTTGCCGCCGCTGGTGATCCGAAAACTGGCGCGATTGCATCGCGTTTGGCAGCTGAAATCTATGGCCTCGATATTCTGTTTGAGTCTGCTGAAGATGATGAACACAACACCACGCGGTTTTTGCTCATGTCGGCAACATCATCGGTTCCAGCCGTTGGCGGCGATATGATCACAACGCTGGTGTTTCAATTACGAAGCGTGCCAGCCGCGCTTTATAAAGCCTTGGGCGGATTCGCAACAAATGGGGTCAATCTGACTAAACTTGAATCCTATATTCGCGCTGGCGTTGCCGAGCAGGCGCAATTCTATATGGATGTTCAGGCACATATTGATGATCCGGCAATGCAGAATGCGATGGAAGAATTGCGCTTTTATTGCAGCAAAGACGAAGTCCATGTTCTTGGCAGCTATCCGGCAAGCCCATCACGGTCATAATTACGAGTCCGAATTCGGCATTTATTGCGTTAATAACCCTGCCTTTGGCCATAAAAAACTTGTCGAAACCGCTGCTTTGTTTCATACAGATAGGCAGGAAGGCTGGGCGGACGTTGCCCCTGCCAATCCGGTCAGGTCCGAAAGGAAGCAGCCGCAGTAGGATGTTTACGGGTCATCCAGTCTTCCACTGACTTTTGGCGTTTTGGCGCATCGCGCTTGGCATGGCCGCAATGGCTTTTCCCTTTTTCGGGATTCGGCTTGGCTGAAGATGGCGCCAGCTTGATAGCGCCAATGGCGACTGATCCGACCGGTCACAAATCTTCGCGTGGCCAAGAGCAAGAGATAGGTGTTTACCAGCCGATGACTGACACCGCCAAGCCAGCCTATCGCGTATTGGCCCGCAAATATCGTCCCGATACTTTTTCCGAACTGATTGGTCAGGATGCGCTTGTTCGCACGCTTGGGAATGCGCTTTCGCTTGGCAGGCTCGCCCATGCTTTTGTGCTGACCGGTGTTCGCGGCATTGGCAAAACATCAACGGCGCGCCTTCTTGCCAAGGGGCTGAATTGTATTGGTGCCGATGGGAATGGTGACGCCACGCTTGAACCATGTGGTCAATGCGAGCCATGCAAATCCATCGCAGCAGGACGTCATGTTGATGTTCTGGAAATTGACGCTGCCAGCCATACCGGTGTTGATGATGCCCGCGAAATTATCGAAGGCGTTGGCTATCGGCCCGTTTCGGCACGCTATAAAATCTATATTATTGACGAAGTGCATATGATGTCGAAAAGCGCCTTTAACGCGCTTTTGAAAACCTTGGAAGAACCGCCTGACGCGGTAAAATTCATCTTTGCCACAACCGAAATCAGAAAAGTGCCGGTTACGATTTTATCGCGGTGCCAGCGCTATGATTTGCGGCGTGTTCCGGCGGCCATGCTGGCCGGACATCTTGGCATGATTTGCCAACGCGAATCGATTGCGGCGGATGAAGATGCGCTTGCTGCCATTGCGCGCGCCGCCGAAGGGTCGGTTCGTGACGCGCTATCCTTGCTTGATCAGGCCGCGGCAATGACCGCGGACAAGCTGACCAATGACATGGTTGCTGATATGCTTGGGCGACCTGGACGGCGCGAGTCACAAACCGTCCTGACGGCCGCGCTGGCGGGTGACGCGCCTTCGGCGCTTGCCGCTTTTAACATTGCCTATAGCCGTGGTGCCGAGCCAGAAATGCTGGTCACTGATCTTTTAGATTTAATCCATCTTGCCAGCATGCAGGCCGCAGGTGGCAGTAATGACGCGCTGATCGAAAGCGAGCGCGAGATGATTGCCGGTCTTGCCGAATCAGGCATTGCCCGCCTTGGACGGGCATGGCAGCTATTGCTAAAAGGCCATGGCGAGCTTGGCCAAGCGCCCAATCCAGCGGCGGCGTGCGAAATGCTGATCATTCGGCTGGCGCATACAGCGCATATGCCAACCCCGGGCGAATTGATGCAGAAATTGCCAAAGACCAGCCCATCATCACCGCCAAGCCCATCATCAGCACCTGTTGCATCGGCACCTGCCACGTCGGCACCTGTTGCATCATCAGCACCTGTTGCATCGGCACCTGCCACGTCGGCACCTGTTGCATCATCAGTCGAGACAGCGCCAATCGACACAGGGGCGGGCATGCCAAGCTCGCTTGCCGAGATTGTCGCGCTTGCCGAAACCAATGGCGAGATGTTGTTGGCAGCGCTAATTCGCAATCATGTAAAGCTGGTGTCGTTAAAACCGGGCAATTTACAAATTGGTCTTGTTGGTGCTGCGCCTGGTCAATTGGCCGGCGATATCGCCCGATATCTTAGCCAATGGACAGGTCAACGCTGGCTTGTATCACTTTCCGAATCAGGCGGCGCGCAAACCCTTGCCGAAGAACAGCGCGATGCTGATGAAAAGCTGCGCGACACCATCGCTAGCGAACCTTTGGTGGCACAGATTCTAGATATTTTTCCCGGTGCCAGCATTGATGAAATCAAAATCCCCGAAACCCCGGATGCAGCATTAACGCTTGTCGATGATAATGGGCTTTTGGAAGCTGGACAAAATAATGACGATGATGAGGAGATGTCGGGATGATGCGCAATATGGCTGGCATGATGAAAAAAGTGCAAGAAATGCAAGGCCGGATGGAAAACATGC
>Ga0257114_1002591_pt1 | contig 12003 bp, 10 predicted proteins | sample SI112_10mmetaG_FD_190149 | JGI IMG/M metagenome (GOLD analysis project Ga0257114, IMG submission 190149) | Marine microbial communities from Saanich Inlet, British Columbia, Canada - SI112_10m | ecosystem: Environmental > Aquatic > Marine > Inlet | place: Canada: British Columbia | collected... | reverse complement strand
TTCTGAAGATCAAGCACAAGATCATATAGCAGGGTACTGTGTTGTAAATGATCTAAGTGAAAGAGCTTTTCAATTAGAACATTCAGGTCAATGGGTAAAAGGAAAGTCCTGTGATACCTTTGGGCCTATCGGCCCTTATTTGGTTACAAAAGATGAAATTGCTGATCCTCAAAATTTATCAATGTGGCTTGATGTTAATGGTAAAAGAATGCAGGACGGTTCAACAAAAACAATGGTTTATGGTGTTAATTTTCTAATTAGCTATTTAAGTAAATTTATGTCTTTGCAACCAGGTGATATAATTTCAACCGGCACTCCTCCAGGTGTTGGAATGGGTATGAAGCCACAAGTATTTTTAAAACCAGGTGATGAAATGAAATTAGGTATTGAAGGATTAGGTGAGCAAACTCAAAAAACTATCCAAGCATAATGTTTGATAGCATTAACAACTGTAACAACGTTAAAGATTTTAGAGAGTTAGCAAAAAAAAAATTACCTAGTCCTATTTTTCATTATATTGACGGCGCTGCTGATGATGAAATTACCTATAAAAGAAATACTGATGCTTTCGACACATGTGATTTAGTGCCCAATGTTTTATCAGGTGTTGATAAAATTGATATGTCAACAACTGTAATGGGACAAAAAATTGATATGCCACTATATTGTGCTCCAACGGCACTCCAAAGATTATTCCATTACGAGGGAGAGATAGGTGTTGCAAAGGCAGCTGAAAAATTTGGAACAATGTTTGGTATTTCTTCGCTTGGAACAGCAAGTATAGAAGAAATATCTAACTTAGTATCAACACCAAAACTGTTTCAATTATATGTCCACAAAGATCAAGGATTAAATGATGATTTAATTGATAGATGTAAGCATTCTAATTTTGAAGCAATGGCTGTAACTGTTGACACAGCAGTTGGTGGAAATAGAGAAAGAGATTTGAACACTGGATTTACTATTCCAATGAAACTTAATTTAAATAGTGCTTTAAGTTTTGCAATACACCCTTCTTGGGCATTTAATTATTTTACGAAACCAAAGTGGGAATTAAGTAATTTAAAAAATCATATAGATGCTGGAACAAGTGTCATGACAAGTATAGGAGATTATTTTACTCAAATGCTTGATAATTCTTTAGATTGGAAAGGTGTAGAAAAGATCAATAAAAAATGGGGAAAGCAATTTGCAATCAAAGGCATTATGTCAGTTGAGGATGCAAAAAAAGCCGTCGATGTTGGCGCTACTTGTGTCATGATCTCTAACCATGGTGGTCGACAACTGGATGGGGCAAGATCTCCGTTTGACCAACTTGCTGAAATAGTTGATGCTGTTGGAGATAAAGTTGATGTTGTGTGCGAAGGAGGAATTCGAAGAGGTACACATGTTTTAAAAGCTCTGTCTCTTGGTGCAAAAGCATGTTCTGGTGGAAGAATGTATCTATATGCACTTGCAGCTGGTGGACAAAAAGGAGTTGAAAAAACTTTATCTAATTTAAGAAATGAGATCGAACGAGATATGAGATTAATGGGTGTAAGTAATATCAGTCAACTTTCTCAAAAAAACTTACGTTTTAGATAAAAAAAATATTTATTATCTTCGAAATTTATTTTACTATTTCATTATGAATTCAGAAATTGAACCAGTTCATGTAGGAGAAGAGGAAGATGTTGATGTTGGAAGTGTTGAAAACTTTGAGCATGAAGAAATAGATTACGCAATTTTTCGATTAGAATCTGGTTTTTTTGCAACTCAGGGACATTGTTATTGTGAAGATCAAACTTTTTTAAGTGAATCTAATGTTGAAGGAGAGGAGCTAGAATGTGCTAGTTGTGGAAATACATTTAGTATTGTTTCAGGAGATCCTGTTAGCGATCTTGAGCTTCCACCTTTAAAAACATATGATATTTATGAGGAAGATGGAAATATTTATCTTAACCTCTAAATCTTTAATTCGTCTTTATTAACTATATTATTTAAATTTAATTTTTTATTATCTAGCAAAAAAAAAGCAATATTTTCAGCAGATTCAACTGCCATTCTTTTTCTACACTCTATTGTTAAAGCTGCATTATGTGGGGATAATATTACATTATCTAAATTAAATAATGGATGATTTTCATCTGGTGGCTCATTTTCAAAAACATCTAGTCCTGCACCTAAAATTTTTTTGTTTTGAAGCGCATATACCAGTGAAGATTCATTAATAATTCCTCCACGAGCTGTATTGATAACTATTGCAGTTTCTTTCATTGTGGATAATTCTTGTTCATCAATAAAATTTTTTGTATCCGCATTTAAAGGAAGGTGAATAGAAATATAATCAGCTATTTCTATTCCATTAATTTTATCAATTACTTTACATTTATTTTCTTCAACAACGTCTTTGCTAACAAAAGGATCATACACATAAACATTGGCATCAAAGCCGAGGCATCTTTTAGCAACAGCCTTACCTATTCTTCCAAATCCAAAGATAACTACATTTTTTTGATATAACTCAAAAAAATTTGGAAGAGATGATTTTTCATTGAATCTGCCCTCTCTTGTTAATCTATCAGATAAGTGAATATTTTTACTTAAATATAGAAAAGAGGTTAATACATGCTCGGCTACACTCACAGCATTAGAAGTTGAGGTTATCCCGAGAGCAATATTATTTTGATTTAAATAATCAACATTGACGTTATCATAACCAACACCATGACGTGATACAACTTTAAGTTTTTTACAACTGGAGATTACGTCATTATTTAGTCTGGCTGTTCTTAAAAGAATAGCATCAACTTCTTTCAATTCTCTCTTAAGGTTATGTTCCTCAAAATTTAATAATTCAAAGCTTTCAAAATTATTTTCCTCAAAAACCTTCCATCCATCTTGATGGATTTCTCCCAATACAGCTATTTTCATTATTATTGGTATAATTCAATACTGAGAAAAGTTAAATGATTAGTAAGAAAAAATGAAAAATAAAAAAATAAAGTATACAAAAAAAATATCTTTCTTATAAAAATAATTTGATTTAATATTTTAAGAGGCTGAAATGAAAACTATAAAATTATCTTGTTCACATGCTTTATTTAAGTACTTAATTGCTCAAAAAACAATAATTGATGGAAAAAAAGTACCATTATTCCCTGGAGCATTTGGTATTTATGGACATGGTAATGTTGCTTGCATAGGTCAGGCTATGGAAGAATTTCAATCAGACTTACCAGGATATAGAGGTCATCACGAGCAGAATATGGCTTTAACTGGAATTGGTTATGCACGCGCTATGCGTCGTAAACAGATTTTTATAGCCACTTCATCTGTTGGTCCTGGAGCTACAAATATGGTAACTGCTGCAGCAGTTGCTTTAAGTAACCGTCTTCCGTTGTTGCTAATTCCGGGTGACACTTTTTCAAGTCGTTTTCCTGATCCAGTTTTACAACAAGTAGAAAATTTTAATTCTCCTACAGAAACACAGAATGATGCATTCAAATCTGTTTCTAAATATTTTGATCGCATTACTAGACCCGAGCAAATTTTATCATCTTTACCTCAGGCGATACAAATTATGTTGGATCCTGCAGATTGTGGGCCTGCTACGATTTCTATGTCACAAGATGTTCAAGGAGAGATATACGATTATCCTGAAGTTTTTTTTGAAGAAAAAATTCACACAATAAGAAAAATTTATCCTGATCCAGATCAAATAAAAATAGCTGCTGAAAAAATTAAAAATTCTAAGCAACCAATCATTATTTCTGGTGGAGGGGTGCTTTATTCAGAAGCTGAAAAAGAATTATCAATTTTTGCAAAAAAACATAACATACCAGTAACATCAACAGTAATGGGTATTGGTTGTATGACTCATGATGATCCATATTATATAAGTGCAATTGGTTGTTTGGGTGAAGGATCTTCAAATAGCCTCTCTAAAGATACCGATTTAGCTCTTGCTGTAGGAACAAAACTAGCAGATTTTACAACAGGTTCTTGGACTAATTTTCAAAATCCTGATTTTAATTTAGTATCCATAAACACATCTAGATTTGATACAACTAAACACAGAGCAACTCCTGTAGTGAGTGATGCAAAAGTTGGTTTAATAAAGTTATCAGAAGCACTTGGTGATTGGAAAGCGCCTGCCCAATGGTATGACAGAGCAGTTGATGAAAGAAATAAATGGGATACTTATGTTCAAAAAGAAAGTGGCCCCACTAATCAAGAACTTCCATCATATGCTCATGCAGTAGGCGCAGTGTATAGAAACGCTGATCCTTCTGATATTGTTGTAACTGCTGCGGGCGGTTTGGTAGGTGAGGTCGTTCAAATTTGGAAGCCTAAACAGTTAAATACTTTTGAAACTGAATGGGGTTTTAGTTGCATGGGTTATGAAATTTCTGGTGCACTTGGAATCAAAATGGCAAAGCCAGAGCAAGATGTAGTTGTTTTTGTTGGTGATGGCTCTTACCTCTTGCATAATAGTGATATTTATAGCTCGGTTCTTTATGACCAAAAACTCATTATTATTCTTTGTGATAATGGAGGTCATATGGTCATTAACAGACTTCAACTTGCAAAAGGAGGTAATGAATATATTTGCAATTTAAGAGCGGCAAGAGCAAAAAACCTCCAATTTGTTGATTTTGAAGCACATGCAAAAAGCATGGGAGCAAATGGCGAAACAGTTAAATCTACTTCAGAACTTGAAGCTGCTTATAAGCGAGCAAAAACATCAGATAAAACATATGTTATTGTTATGGAAACTCATGGTTATGAATGGTTAGATGGAACGGCATTTTGGGAAAGCCCAACTTTAATGGATGCCGATACAGAAAATAAAAAAGCAGCATTAAAAGATCACGTTGAAGGTAAGGGCAATCAAAGAAAGGGAGTTTAGTAAATATAACCTTAACCATCCTTTTTGAGTTCTAGTTTAACTTAATTTTCTAATATAGATATTCTTAATGACAAAAAACAAACCTATTATTATTACTGATCCTTATCCAAGAACAATGGATATATTATTTTCAAAAGAAAATTTAAAATATCTAAAGAAAAATTTTACTCTAATTAAAGCACCAAAAGTAAATAAAAAAAAATTTTATAAAGAAAATATATCAAACGTAAGTTATATTTTTGGTCAACCTGATTTACCGACTGAGCTGATAAAAAAACAATCGAAACTTAAGGCTATATTTAATGTGGAAAGTAATTTTATGGATAATATGGATTATGATTATTGTTTTAAAAATAACATACATGTTCTTGCTACATCACCGGTATTTGCGCAGCCTGTTGCTGAAATGGCTCTTGGATTAACATTATCAATTGCAAGAAGTATTCATATTGCTCATAATGATTTCATCAATAGAAAAGAAAAATACGGTGGAGAGATAAGTAAAAATAATTTTTTAATAAAGAATAAAAAAATAGGTTTATTAGGTTTTGGTGATTTAGCAAAATCTTTAGTTCCTCTTCTCCGTCCGTTTACTGATGAAATTATGGCTTACGATCCATGGGTTCCGGATTTAGAAATTAAAAAAAATAATGTTAAGCCTTCTAGTTTAAAAAATTTGCTTTCATCAAGTGAAATTATTTATGTTTTAGCTACTATCACTTCTTCTAATCTCGGAATGATTAATGAAAAAATTTTAAACAATATTAAGGATAATACAGTTTTTGTTCTAATGAGTAGAGCTGCTATAATTAATTTTGATGATTTTTATAAATTTTTAAAGAAAAGAAAAGTATTTGCAGCTATTGATGTGTTTCCAATTGAGCCAGTTCCAAAAAGACATAAAATTAGAAAATTAACTAATGTTATTTTCTCTCCTCATCGAGCTGGAGCACTTGATTCTGCTTTTACAGAAATGGGAGATATAGTTATTGGTGATCTTAAGTTAATAGATGGAGGATTGCCTCCTCGTCTGTGCAAAAAAGCTATTAGAGAAACTGTTCGTCATTTACGATCAAAACCGGTTGATATTAACTAATTTTTTCCTTAAGACTGTCCGAGAATATGAGTGAAAAGATAGTTTTAGAAGCAAAATCAATTTCTAAATTTTTTGGAAAAATTACTGCCCTTAGTGATGTTAATTTACAGATAACTAAAGGTGAGGTTTTGGGTGTTGTTGGAGATAATGGCGCGGGTAAATCTACTCTTATGAAAGTCCTTTCAGGTCTCTATAAACCTAGTGAAGGATCTTTGTTTTTTGAAGGTAATAAAGTTAATCTTAATAGCCCAAGAGACTCTCAAAATTTAGGATTGGAGATGGTTTATCAAGATCTAGCTTTGGCAGGAAATTTGCCCATAGGAGATAATATTTTTTTAGGAAGAGAACCTGTTAAAAAAATAGGCCCATTCAACTTTCTTGATCATAAAAAAAGAAAACAATTAACAGAAGAACATCTAGCTAAATTAAAAATTAATGTAAAATCAGCTGATCAAAAAGTTGAAGAACTCTCAGGTGGTCAAAGGCAAGCTGTTGCAATAGCAAGAGCAACGGCATTTGATGCAAAAATAGTTATTATGGATGAGCCCACTGCAGCATTAGCAGTAAAAGAAGTCGGTAAAGTTTTAGATTTAATTTTAAATTTAAAAAATTTAGGTGTGAGTGTTATTGTTATTAGTCATCGAATGGATGATATTTTCAGTGTTTGCGATAGGGTAATGGCTTTATTCCAAGGCACTAACTTTGCAGAGTCGACATTAAAAAATACTTCTAGAGATGAAGTGATAGGCTGGATAATGGGAAAAAAGGATTAATATGGATAAAAATCAAGAAAGTACATTTGTAAAACTTATTCCTTTTTTCGAAAAATACGGAATTCTACTCTTAATACTTATAATGGTAACAGTACTGCATATTTTGCAGCCTGATGTTTTTCTTTCTTGGAGAAATATAACAAATGTTTTCAAACAAGTTTCATGGCAATCGATGTTAGCACTTGGTGTGTTTATGGTCATCGTAACAGCGGGGATTGATTTGTCTGTTGGGTCAATAATTATGTTATCCTTAATGGGTTTAGCAATTGCATCAAAGGCTGGCATGCCTTGGTATGTCGTCATGTTAGTTGCTCCTGCAGTAGGATTTTTATGCGGTCTATTTAATGGTATTGGCATCACTCTTCTTAAAATGCCGCATCCATTTATTATGACACTTGGCACTCTTTATATTTTTAGAGGTGTAGGAAATTTAATTTCTGGTGGTGTGCCGATCACTGGTTTTGCAGATGAAATTAGAGTTATAGGAAATGGTAAAATTAAACTTGAGGCACTCTTAGGTGAAGGCTCTAGAGAATATATTCCAACGAGTTTAATTTTAATAATTGTGATCTTCTTTATTTTTTGGGTTTTCCTAAATCATACGCGTATTGGTAAATGGATTTATGCAATTGGGGGAAATCCAGGTGCTGCCAGAGCAGCGGGTATAAATGTAAATAAAATATTAATTATTGTTTATACATTATGCGGTTTCCTTGCTGGAATTGGTGGCTTAATTTTAGCTGGTAGAACAAACTCTGCTTATCCAAATGCAGGATTACAATCAGAGCTTGACGCAATTGCTGCTGTTATTATTGGTGGAGCAAGTTTTTTTGGAGGTCGAGGGACTGTTTTAGGAGTTTTTGCAGGTGTGATGATTATGGGGATACTTCGAAATGGCCTTAACTTAATGAATGTAAGTGTTTTCTGGCAACAGGTCTTAATTGGATCTATTATTATTATTGCTGTTTATATTGACGTTCTTAGAAGAGAGTTTTCTACAAGAAAATAATTAAAATAACTAAATTTTATTAGTTTATTAGAATATCAAAAACTTGATTCAAATCTAATACTTGCTAATAGTAGTTATAAATTTTTTATAGGAGGAAATATGAAATTTTTTGTTTCATTAATTACAACTTCGTTTTTATTGTTTTCCGGCAGTTTATTAGCTGGCAGTCATGCTAAAACAATAATGCTAAGTACAAAAGGTCCAGGTGCTGGAAACCCATTTTGGGCTTCTGTTGAAGCTGGAGCTAAAGATGCTGCTGAAGAGTTTGGTGTAAATTTAATTATACTTTCACCACCTCAAGAGAGTGATGTGATGGCTCAGGTTGCACAAATTGAAGATCAAATTGCTAAAGGTGTTGATGGTATCGCTATTGCTCCAACTGATCCAAATGCAGTTGCTCCAATTTTAGATGATGCAATCGCTTCAGGAGTACCAGTAGTATATATTGATACTAACGGTATTAACGAAGGCGTAACTTTCATTGGTACTAATAATATTAATGGTGCTGCACTAGCTGCACAATATATTTGTGATAATGTTCCAGCTGGTTCTGATGTTGCTATTCTTCAAGGAATGATAACTCAAACAACTGGTCAACACAGAGCTGAAGGTTCACACAAAGGACTAGAAGCATGTGGTCTAAATATTGTTGCTGAACTTCCTGCAAACTGGGATACAGCTCAAGGTATGTCAGTGACTGAAGATATTATTACTGGTAACCCAAACATCAAAGCAATTTTTGCGTCTAATGACAATATGGGATTAGGTGCTATTCAAGCTTTAAAGAATGCTGATATGCTTAATGATGTTGTAGTTGTTGGTTTTGACGCCAACCCTGATGCCGCTGCAAGTGTAGCTGCTGGTGAAATGTCTGCAACAATTGCACAATTCTCTTACAACATGGGATACATGGGAGTTGAGAATGCATTAAAACTAGCTAACGGTGAAAGCATTCCAGATAATATTGATACTGGAACAGTTTTAGTTACAGCTGAAAATGCTGCTGACTTTATGTAATATAAATTAAAATTAGGCCGCCACGGCGGCCTTTTTTTTAAAAATTCCCTAAAGAATTTCATGAAAAACATAGGCTTAATCGGTTGCGGTAATATTGCTGAGACCTATTTTAAATCTCAAGATTATTTCAACAATATTAAATTTGTGGCTTGCGCAGATATTAATCAAGTTTCTGCAGATGAATGTGCAGAACAAAATAATATTTTATCAATGTCAGTCGATGATCTTCTAAATAATAAGGATATTGATATTGTCTTAAACTTAACAATACCCAAAGCACATTATGAAGTATCTGAAAGAGCATTAAATGCAGGGAAGCATGTTTATTCAGAAAAACCTATGGCAATTAAACTTTCTGATGCAAAAAAAATAATTGAATTAGCTAAGAAAAATAAATTATATTTTGGAAATGCGCCAGACACATTTTTAGGAGGAGGTATTCAACGATCAAGACAACTAATTGATGAAGATAGTGTTGGAAAAATTTTAACAGGAAACTTTATTTTTGCATTTTCTGGTGTCCAAACTTTTCACCCTAACCCTGAGTCCTGGTTTCAAGAAGGAGGCGGTCCAGTGATTGATATGGGTCCATATTTTTTTACTGCTTTAATTAATTTATTAGGACCTGTCAAAAATGTAAGAGCAAGGGGAACTAAGTTTTCTAATAAAAGAATAGTAGAAACAGGTGTTAAAAAAGGTAAGGAATTTACTGTTGATATACCTACTTCTTTTATGATGGATATGGAGTTTCATAACGGATCAATTATTCAAGGCTTCTTATCGTTTGATGTTCAAAACCACGCTAGAAATCATATGGAACTTTATGGTTCAAAAGGATCTATTATTGTTCCTGATCCAAATATGTTTGGGGGCCCGGTTTTAACTTCAAAAGAGCTTGGTACAAAATGGGAAGAGCACTCAGTAGAAAATATGTATTTGGGGAAAACAAATATAGTAAATCATAGCGGAAGAAGTAATGAGGCGCCAAGACAGTCAAATTATAGAGGTATAGGTTTGTCTGAAATGATTTATTCAATTGAAAATCAAATGCCTCATCGTTGTAGTGCTGAATTATCTTTTCACGTTCTTGATATAATCGAAACAACATTAAAGGCTGCAAAAACAAACGAAGAGTGTGAAATCAAATCTTTTTGTTCACAACCTGCATATTTTTCAGATACTGATGTAAAGGTTTTATTAAAATAATTATTAAAATTCAGTTAGTTAAGTATTAATTATTTTTATTAGTATTTTTTTATAATCATTATTTCTGCTTGTTTTGTATTTTAAATCCTGTTAATCGAAGTATCATTTTAGGAGGAATAATATGAAAAAAATTACTTTTTTCTTAGCTTCTGTTGCAGTAGCATTTACGTTTTCTACTGTTGCCAAAGCTGAATACAAATTTAACTTCGTAATGCACAGTGATACAAACAATGCTTTTTGGGCTGCAGTTCATAAAGGATTTAAAGATGCATGTGCTCAAGTTGACGCTGATTGTCAAATGTTAACTCTATCTGGTGATGGAGATCAACAAGAGCAATTACAAAACTTAGAATCTTCTATTGCTCAAGGAGTTGATGGTATTGTTACTACAATTACAAACCCAACAATTTTTGATGCTGCTGTCGATGAAGCATTAGCTGCTGGTATTCCAGTAATTACTGCTAACACAGATGACCCTGAAGGTGCTGCTGGTAGTAACAGACTTGCATATATTGGACAAGATTTAGAAAAAGCTGGTTATGAACTTGCTTCAGCTTTATCTAAACAATTTCCTGCTGGAGACATACATGTTCTTATTGGTGTAGCTGACATGAACCAATCATGGGCTTATACTCGAGCTAATGGTATCGCACGATTCATGGAAGATTATAAAGCAGCTAACACTGACAGAAATGTTACATACGAGAAAATAGAATCTGGTATGGATCTATCTACTGTCGGAAACAGAGTAGCGGCATATGTTCAAACTAACCCAAATACAACTGCTTATTTTGATGTAGGTTTTTGGGAAGCTGGAGCAGCTCAAGGTATTAGAAACCTTGGTTATGCACCAGGACAAATGCTTCTTGCTGGGTTTGACCTTGTTGACGTAGTTTTTGAAGAAATGGAAAAAGGCTATGTACAACTTACTGTTGATCAACAACCTTACTATCAAGGTTATATGGCAGTTCATCAGTTATACCTTATGAATAAATATGGCTTAAGTGCTTTAGATATTGATACTGGTAAAGCTATGATTGGCCCAGAAGATGTTGCTCAGATCCGTTCTTTCAAAGGAATGTCAGTAAGATAACGAGTATAAATTATTTAAGCCGGGTTCTATAAAGAGCCCGGTTTTTTTTTAAAAAAGAAACAATTATGAAAAATAACAGAATTAAATCAATTTTAATGAGACCAGAAATTAGTACACTTATAATGTTCATTGTTATTATGACTGGTTTTTTTATCGCCAATGATAAATTTCTTAGTCCAAGAAATATAAGAATTGTTATGGGTATTACCCCTGAGTATATCATTGTTGCAATTGGCATTGCTATACTAATGATTTCAGGAGAATTTGATTTATCTGTAGGTTCAGTTTTTGCCCTTGTACCAATGACGATGGTTCAACTTGTTCACCAAGGAATACCGCCTTGGTTTGCTATAGCTTTAGGTTTATCAATAGGAATAGCTGTTGGTTTTGTAAATGGATTTATAACTCTTCGATTTGGCATTCCATCATTTATAGCCACGCTAGGAATGCTTTACATTGCCAGAAGTCTAACTACTGTTGCAACTGGAGGTTTTCCTCCACCATTTCCACATTCGCTACCTAATGAATTATTTGTTTTTCAATTTGAAGTTTTTAGAGCATCACTATTTTGGATGCTAGGTGTTGCTGCAATAGCTGGAATAATGTTGCATCGAAGTAATTTAGGAAATTGGATATATGCAACAGGCGGAGATACAGGCGCTGCATCTTCAATGGGTATAAAAACTAATAACGTAAAAATGTTCTGTTTTATTTTGTGTGGTTTTCTTGCAGGCTTTGCCGGCATGATACAAACATTTAGAATTGAAGCACCTCTTCCATCACAAGGATATCTTCTAGAGCTAGAGTCAATTGCAGCTGCTGTTATTGGTGGAGTAAGTTTATTTGGTGGAGTTGGAACAATATTTGGAGCAGCAATTGGTGCTATATTAATTCGTTTTTTAGAGAGTGGAATTATTA
>Ga0257114_1002588_pt1 | contig 12015 bp, 9 predicted proteins | sample SI112_10mmetaG_FD_190149 | JGI IMG/M metagenome (GOLD analysis project Ga0257114, IMG submission 190149) | Marine microbial communities from Saanich Inlet, British Columbia, Canada - SI112_10m | ecosystem: Environmental > Aquatic > Marine > Inlet | place: Canada: British Columbia | collected... | reverse complement strand
AACCCAAGATGGTAGAGAAATTGCAAATTTTTCTCTTGCAACATCTGAAAGCTGGAAAGACAAAAATTCTGGCGAAAAAAGAGATAAAACTGAGTGGCATAGAGTTGTTATATTCTCTCAAGGTCTGGTTGGAATTACCAAAAATTATGTAAAAAAAGGCTCTAAACTTTACCTTGAAGGTCAATTACAAACTAGAAAATGGACTGATAATCAGGGTGTAGAAAAATACACCACTGAGATAGTCTTGCAAAATTATAATTCATCTTTGCAATTACTTGACTCTAGAGGCGGATCAAATGACGCTCAATTTGCACCTCCGCAATCTCAGCAACAATCTTCTTCTAGCAATAATTTTGCTGTTGAAGAAAATGACGATGAGATACCATTCTAATAAAATCACTCAAGATCTACCTAAATGGCTGAAATTACTATTAACAACAAAAAATATAATGTTGACGACAATCTTACCATAATTCAAGCCTGTGAGGTAGCTAATATTGAAATACCTAGATTTTGTTATCATGAAAAATTAGCAATTGCTGGTAATTGCAGAATGTGCTTGGTTGAAGTTGTAGGAGGTCCTCCAAAGCCAGTTGCATCTTGCGCAATGTCAGTTGCTAACGGTATGGAAATCAAAACTGACTCCAAAATGGTCAAAGATGCAAGAGAGGGTGTAATGGAGTTTTTATTAGCTAACCACCCCCTTGATTGCCCAATATGTGACCAGGGCGGGGAATGCGATCTACAAGATCAAGCATATCAATATGGTAAAGGATTTAGCGAATATCTCGAAAATAAAAGATCAGTAAAACCTAAAAATATGGGCCCATTAATCAAAACCTACATGACTAGATGCATTCACTGCACTAGATGTGTTAGATTTATGGAAGATATTGCTGGTACAAACGAAATCGGCGCTATTAATCGTGGCGAAGAAATGGAAATAGCAACTTACCTTGAAAAATCAATAAGCTCAGAATTATCTGGCAATATTATAGATTTATGCCCTGTAGGAGCCCTTACTTCTAAACCATATGCATTTAAAGCAAGAAGCTGGGAATTAACAAGCACCGATTCTATCGACATAATGGATGCCATGGGAAGCAATATCTCTATTGATTCTAAAGGCCTTGAAGTTTTGAGAATACTGCCTCGAGTTAATGAAGAAATTAACGAGGAATGGATTTCTGATAAAGCAAGATTTTGTTATGATGGCCTCAAATATCAAAGACTTGATAAATCCTATATTAAAAAACAAGACAAATTACAACCAGCAAGCTATAATGAAGCTATAAACGAAATTGCACAAAAATTCATCTCACTTAATAAGGATGAAATTGCTTTATTTTCGGGTCAATTTTCTTCATTAGAAGAAATATTCATACTTAATCACCTATGTCAAAAATCTGAAATAAAATATAAGGAATGTCGATTAGCTAATCAAAATCTTGACCCACTTGACTCATCATATTTATTTAATACCAAAATTGAAAATATCGACAAAGCTGATTTTTGCCTATTAATTGGTACAAATCCTAGAATAGAAGCTCCATTGCTAAACTCAAAAATTCGACAAAATTACATTACTGGCAAATTAAAAATTGCAGCAATTGGCTGTGGCGATGCTGATTTGACTTATAAATATAACAATTTAGGCAATGATTTAGCAATTTTAAATGAAATATTATCTAATAAATCTCAGATTTGTAAAGATATCAAAAATGCCAAAAATCCTATAATGATAATTGGTCAGGATGCAATATCAATTTCAGAGGGATCTAATGTCATTGAGACATGTAAAAAAATTGCCCAAAAATATAATTTTATTACACCTAGTAGCAATAATCTTAATTATCTTTCAAGATCTAGCGGCCTTATTAACGGACTTGCACTCAATTTTACATATAGCAATAATTGTAATGATATTTTAGATAAATGTCAAAATAATGAAATAAAAATGGTAATATTGCATAATGTTGACGATGATATAGATTTTGAAAAATTAAAAAATTGCTTCGTAATTTATATTGGCTCTCACGGAGATAAAGGAGCGCATAATGCAGACATTATCATAGCAGCTAACGCCTTTAGTGAAAAAACTTGTCATTACCTAAATCTTGAAGGCAGAATTCAAAAAGCTAATAGAGCAATATTCAGCCCTACCGGCTCCAATGAAGACTTTAATATTATATTAGATATTGCAAAATCATGTAATATTGAACTAGATTTCAACAATATTGAAGATGCCAGAGCAGAGATTTTAAAAATATTAGCCCCATCTAATAATTTTATCAAAACAAATTTTGTTGAACCAATCAAAGAATCTATAAAATTAACTCAATCAATTAACTACCATAAATTTAATTATTACCTTACCAACCCAATAGCACGTTCATCTCCAACACTTACCATTTGCAGTAAAGAACTGGCCAATGATAATTAATATTTATTTACCTTAACAAATGTTTGGAAAAAATAAAATATCCAAACCTCAAAATCACCAAGGAGATTTTCTTAATATCCAGGAAATATTTTACACTTTTCAAGGCGAGGGTCCTTTTTCTCTAAATCCCGCAATTTTCATAAGGCTTGGCGGTTGTAATTTAGCTTGTAAATTTTGCGATACTGAATTTGATAATTACCAAAAATTATCATTAAAACAAATTACTCAAGAAGTTACAAAAATTAGCAAAAAACATCCAAATACAAAATTAATTGTTATAACAGGAGGAGAGCCGTTAATTCAGCCAATTAATCAATTATGTCAAATTTTACTCAAACAAGATTTTATCATTCAAATTGAAACTAATGGCACAATTTATCGCAAATTACCAAAAGAAATTAAAATAATATGCTCGCCCAAAGTCACAAATAATAAATATCACAAAATAAGAGAAGATCTTTTACCCAATATTACAGCTTTTAAATTTCTTATATCTAAAACATTAAAAAATTACCAATTAATTCCAGATATTGGTCAGTTTAAATATAATAGCACAATATATGTTCAACCAATTGATGAATATGACGAACTAAAAAACAAAAATAATTTAGAATATGCCAAATCACTATGCCTTAAAAATGGCTATAATCTTTCTCTTCAATTGCATAAAATTATCGGGGTAAGATAATCAATTGCCCCAAAGCCAATTATTTTATTTTTAATAATAAAATTTATGTTTTTTTTATTAACCCCTCCAAGTGGTAATATATTTTTATAAATTTTTAATATTTTTATTAATTCAATTTTACCAAGATTATTTTGACCTGGATGGCTTGTTGTTTTGAAAATAGGTGAAATAAATAATAAATCTATTTGGTAATTTTTTAATTTTAAAATTGTTTTAATATTATGAGCAGCAAAACTTATTATAAAATTTTTATCTTTCTTGGCCATTTTTAAATCATGGCTTTTGATATTATCCTTATCTGAAAAATGAACACCATGCGCCTTGACTTTTTGAGCTAATTTTATATCCTTAGCAATAATAAATTTGATCTTATATTTTATTGCATATTTTATTAAAATATTAGCTTCTTGAAAGCGCTGATTATAATCTAATTGATATTGACGATATATAAAAAAACTACCTTGCGGTAATTTGCTAATAATTTCTACAAGATTATACCCGCTTTTAATATCGCTAAAATATATCAATTTTAAATTAGACAATATCATAAATTATATTTAAATGAATAATATTTCTAAAAATTTATACTTAATTGAAGATAAAATCAACAAAGCATGTAATTTATATCATAGGAAACGCAAAGATATAAATCTAATATGTGTTTCCAAAACAATTTCTAGCGATAAAATAATTCAAGCAATTGAAAACAATTATCTTAATTTTGGAGAAAATTATATTAATGAATCTTATGAAAAATGGCCAGAAATTAAGGATAAATTCCCTCAAACAAAATTACATTTTATCGGTCATTTACAAAGTAATAAAGCTAAAATTGCTATAAAATTATTTGACTTTATTCATAGTATTGACAGCAAAAAACTAGCAAAAGAAATAGCTAAGGAATCAATCAAACAAAATAAAAAAATACAATGCTTTATTCAAGTTAATATAGGTCAAGAACCTCAAAAAAACGGTATTGCAATTGATGAAATTACTGATTTTTTAGAATTTTGCCAACAAGAATGTCATCTAAATATCGTAGGATTAATGTGTATACCTCCAAATAATGAATTAGCAGCACCCTATTTTGCCTTATTGGCAAAAATTGCCAAAAAACATGATTTACCTAAATTATCAATGGGCATGACAAGCGACTTTGATCAGGCAATTGCTCTAGGCGCAACTCATATTAGAATTGGCACGGCAATTTTTGGTCCCCGTCAAAATTCTAACAATTGACAGCTTAGATTTACTTATATAACATATTTAATTTAAAGCTTAAATGCAAATCACTTAGCTATTAAAATTGTTGTAAATAATCAGTTAATAAATTAATGACCAATTTCAGAAATATTGCAATTATTGCCCATGTTGACCATGGTAAAACTACCTTAATTGATGCCATGCTTCACCAAAGCGGAACATTTAGAGAAAACCAGCAGGTCGAAACCAGAGTCATGGACTCAAATGACCTTGAAAAAGAGCGCGGAATAACAATTCTTGCTAAATGTACTTCAATAATTTGGCAAGATAATAAAATTAACGTCATTGACACACCAGGTCATGCTGATTTTGGTGGCGAGGTTGAAAGAGTCCTGAGCATGGCAGATAGTGCATTATTATTAGTTGATTCTGCAGAAGGGGTAATGCCACAAACTAAATTCGTTCTTGCTAAAGCTTTAGCGCTTGGCCTTAAGCCAATTGTCGTTATTAATAAAATCGACAGAAATGATGCCAGACCCGACGAAGTTCTGGATGAAATCTTTGACTTATTTGTTGCTCTTGATGCCAATGAGCAACAGCTAGATTTTCCGGTATTATATGCAGTTGGCAGAGATGGTTGGTGCGTTGCTGACCTAGAAAAGGATGAAAAAAAGGATCTTAACCCATTATTCAACTTAATAATTGAGCATGTTACGCCACCTAAATTTGATCTTGATGCACCCTTTTCTATGCTTGCAACCCTTCTAGATCATAATTCATATTTTGGCAGAATGCTAACTGGCAGAATATATTCAGGAAAAGCTAAAAATCTTATGAGCTTTAAAGCACTAAATCTTGAAAATAAGGTCGTTGAACAAGGCAGATTAACAAAACTACATGTCTTTCGTGGTGTTGAAAAAATTCCGGTTGATGAGGCAATGGCTGGTGATATTGTATCAATAGCTGGCCTAGAAAAAGCATCAGTTTCTGATACTTTATGCGATATGTCAGTTAATGAAGCTATTAAATCAACACCAATTGATCCACCCACAATGTCTATTACCATTGCAGTTAATGACTCACCTTTAGCAGGCAGTGAAGGTTCTAAAGTTACATCTCGTATGATTCGTGACCGCTTATATAGCGAGGCTGAAACTAATGTTGCCATTTCTATCAAAGAATCGCAAAATAGCGACTCATTTGAAGTTGGAGGCCGAGGCGAATTGCAGCTTGGTGTTTTAATTGAAAATATGCGTCGAGAAGGTTTTGAATTATCAGTATCTAGGCCAAAAGTATTATTCAAAAAAGATGAAAATAATCAAATATTAGAACCAATTGAAGAGGTAGTTGTTGATGTTGATGATGAACATAGTGGAAGCGTTGTTGAAAAGCTATCAAGTCGCAAAGGCGAATTAGTTGAAATGAAACCTTCATCTGGCGGCAAAACTAGAATAATATTCAATATTCCATCTAGAGGGTTAATTGGCTATCAAAGTGAGTTTCTTACTGATACTAAGGGTAGCGGTGTTTTGAACAGAATATTTAATTGCTACGCTCCTTATAAGGGCGAACTTAACAATAAAAGAAATGGCGCTCTTATTGCCACTGATCCTGGAGAAGCAGTAGCATATGCTTTATATAACCTTCAAGATCGCGGCATCTTATTTGTTAAGCCACAGCAAAAAATATATGCCGGCATGATAGTTGGAGAAAACGCCAAGCAAGGCGACCTTGAAGTTAACGTTCTTAAAGGCAAGCAGCTAACAAATATCAGAGCCTCTGGAACAGATGAAGCTATCAGATTATCACCTCCAAAATTAATGAATCTTGAAGAAATGATCACCTATATTGATAGCGACGAATTGGTAGAAGTGACCCCAAAATCACTAAGACTTCGCAAAAAAGCCCTTGATAGCAATGAAAGAAAAAGAATCAAAAGATCAAAAGATAAGGATTTTGTTTAGGTAAAATATTTTATAATAAATTTATCTAGCAAATTTATAATTGCTTTTATACGCACATGATTGATCAGATTTTTGAAAAATAAACTAGATTATTTAAAAACAGTCTCTTGATAAATTCAATTATTGACCTAATGTTCTTTTTTTAAAAAAATTACATTTTTGTTGAAGTAGGAATTATGTTAAAAATATGAAAAATCTAATTACATTAACAGCATTATTTTGTTTTTTTGTTTTTCAAAGCTCTTTTGCCTCCTTTACCTCTATAGAAGAAGGATCGTTATCGCAGAAAAAAGTTTTTAGCGAAAACCAATTTGGATTTGGCTTATCAGCTGCAAAGGATTTTAAAATAATAGATAATGTGTTGTTTGAAAATAATAAAGATTATTTTTTTAATGAAGTTGGCGTTTTTGCAAATTATTTTGGCGATAAAATTGATTATAATTATGGAGCAAATTTCTCTTTTGGTTATGGTTATGATAAATTTGGAATTTATTTAAGTAGCGGATATTTAATTACTGAGTTTGAATATATATTAAACACTATCTCCAAAAATTACTCCAAAGGATCAGCATTTATTGGCACTGGGGCATCTTATAAAATCAATAATAACCTAAAATTTAAGCTAGACTTTATGGGATATAGGCTTAGAGTTAATTCAAGCAATTCTTCAAATATTAAAAAAACGGAGGCTAACTTAAGAAATTTAACAATAGGATTGCAATTTTATTTTTAGCAAATAACCACTAAAGCTAATGAAAGCAGAAGATAACAAAATAGATCAGGCATTAAAGACCTGCAAAAGAGCATTTAACTATATTGTCTTTTTTGGATTCATCGTCAGTTTCCTAACCCTTGCGACCTCAATTTACTCATTAGAAGTTTTTGATAGAGTTCTATCTAGTGGCAGTATTGAAACATTAATAGCACTAACAATTATAATTGTAATTTTTTCAATTATCCTGCATTTTGTTCAGGCAATAAGATCAACAATAACTTCTCATATTAGCAAATATCTGGATCAGAAACTATCCTCTCTTTTTATTGACCTATCGCTAACATCACTTAAAGCAGATAATTCAAAAAACTCAGTGCCACAAAATATCAAAGACTTATCTGTAATAAGAAATTTTATAACCAGCCCAACATTAATTACTACAATCGATGCCCCTTGGTCATTAATCTATATTATAGCTATATTTTTTATACACCCAATTCCAGCTATTATTGTAATGGGTGGCGCACTAATTCTTCTGTTTCTTGCCTGGCTAAATAATGCTTTAACCAAAAAAGAAACAGAAAAAATCAATAATATGAATATCGATTCAATCAAGGAATTAGAAATCATAAATAGAAATACGGAAGTAATTGAGGCAATGGCCATGAAAGACACTCTTATTGCAAACTGGCAGGAAATTAACAAAAAACTTACTAAACTTCAAGGCAAGCTTGCTTTTAAATCTAGCATAATTACCAACTTTACCAAATTCTTTAGAGCAATGATTTATATTGTTTTAATAGCAGTCGGTGCAGTTCTTACATTAACTAACAAAATGAGTCCTGGTGGAATAATTGCAATTTCAATATTATCAAGCAAAGCTCTAATACCATTTGACGCCGCAATAAATATTTGGAACAATCTACTAAACTCAAAAAAATCTTATGATAGATTAAAAATTCTTACAAATGATAATAGCCAAGAATTAGATTTAATAAGCTTGCCAGAGCCAATTGGCAAGTTAACAATCCAAGAATTAGCATTTAATCTTCCAAAAGCTAAAAAACCAATAATTAAAGGAATCAATATCACCATTAATCCAGGAGAAATAATTGCGGTAATTGGCCCAACAGCAGCAGGAAAATCAACCTTAGCTAAATTAATAGCAGGAATCTATAAACCAACCCTAGGAACAGTCAGGCTAGATAATGCAGATATTCTAAGCTGGAAACAAGAAGAAATTAGCAAATATGTTGGCTATTTGCCTCAAGATATAGAATTATTTAATGGCACTATAAAACAAAATATCGCCAGAATGGATAAAAAAGCAAAGGATCAAGATATAATTAAAGCTGCGCAACTTGCTCATATTCATAATTTAATTATAAATCTACCTAAATCTTACGAAACTGATATTGGAGCATGGGGCACAAAAATATCAGCAGGTCAAAGGCAAAGAATTGGACTTGCTAGAGCTTTTTATGGATTACCAAAATTAGTAATATTAGATGAGCCTAACTCAAATCTAGACCATGAAGGTGAAGTCGCTCTGGCCATGACTTTAAAACAGGCCAAAAAACAACAAATAACAACGATAATTATATCTCATAGACAAAATATATTACAAGCAGTTGATAAAATTTTAGTAATTCATAGTGGTGAGGCTAAAATATTTGGTCCAAGAGATGAAGTATTAAAGAAATTGCAAGCAATGAATAATTAAGAGAAATGAGTTTTAAAAAAGAATCAAATAAAGCCAAAAGACTAACAAAAAGACTTATAAAACATTTAAAAAAAGAAATAGCTAATCTTGCCTTAACTTTGGTTAAAAAATTAAAAAATTTTCAAAGCTACTCTAAAAATTTAAAAAATAATAAAATTTTCAGAAAAGATGAAATAAGTAAAAAGAAGAATAACTTCAAAAAAATAAAACAAAAATTCAAAGTTGAAGCAAAATTACTCCTTAATAAAAAATTTGAAGAAGAATCACTAAATATTGCTAGAAAACCAATAATTATAGGCATGTGGGCAACTATTTTGCTTTTTGGGAGTTTTATAATTTGGGGATCTACAGCTGAAATATATAGCACTGCTATTGCTGGTGGCAAAATAGTTGTTGATTCCAATAAAAAAATTATTCAGCATTTAGAGGGTGGAATAATCGAAGAAATTTATATAAAAAGCGGAGATAAAGTAAATGCAGGAGATAGTCTGATTCGACTCAGCGAAACATCAGCAAAAGCAAATCAAGAATCATTAACTAAACAATTATTTGCTCTAAAAGCTACTAAGATCAGATTAATGAATGAACGCGACAATAAAAAAGAAATAGATTTTTTAGAAATCTCACAAGAATATAACCAAGATCAAAAATTTATAAAAATATTAGATGGTGAATTAGAGCTATTTAACATAAGAAAAAAATCTCTTTCAGAGCGAATTGATATTTTAAACCAAAAAAAAGAGCAACTCAAAAATGAAATTAACGGATTAAAAGCCCAAGAAAAATCAGCTACACAAAGAATCATCATGCTATCAGAAGAATCAAAGTCCCTAGATCAACTTTACAAAGATGGCATTATTTCAAGAAGTAGATATTTAGAACTTAAAAAGAAAAGAGTAGAATTAGAAGGAAATAAAGGACAATATGAAGCTAATATTTCAAAAGTAAGTCAAGCAATTAGTGAAACTGAGCTCGAAATTGCTAATATCAAAACAGAAAACTTAAATGAAATTTTAAAAGAACTGCAAGAAGTTCAAACAAAAATCGCTGACTTAAAAGAAAGAATACGCGCTTCAAGCGATGTTCTAACCAGAACGTTAATAACAGCGCCTGTATCAGGAATAATTAATAATTTAAAATACCATACTAAAGGTGGCGTAATATCGCCAGGTGCCGAGATTCTTGAAATAATACCGCAAGATGAAGAATTAATAGTAGAAGTTAGAGTTAATCCACAAGATATTGATGTGGTGACTATTGGCCTTGATTCAAAGGTAAGATTATCTGCATATAAAAACAAAGCTGTTCCAATGCTTATAGGTAAAGTCACTAATGTTTCTGCCGATTCTTTCGAAGATCAGCAAAGTGGCTTGTCATTTTTTGTTGCAAGAATTAAAATTAATGATAAACAGCTGTCAAAATTAACGCACAATGTAAGACTTTATCCTGGCATGCCAGTTGAGTCATATATAGTAACTGGCTCAAGAACTTTCTTAAAATATTTGTTTGACCCAATAACCATCTCAATGAGAAGAGCATTTAGAGAAGAGTAAATCCGTTAAAAAACAATTAATAATCATTTTTAGGATTTACCAACATAAATTTATAATTTATCTATAATGAAAATAATTTTAATAATAATATTTATTGCCATTCAAATCAATATTGCCGACTCTTTTGCCCTGTCTTTAGAAGATTGTATAAAATCTGCAAAAGAAAATAATTTTGAAGTAAAATCTCAGGAATATTCATATAAAGCAGCTAAATCAGAAAAACTAAAAGCTCTTGGAGGATTTTTGCCGCAAATTTCTGCAACTATAAATAATGGCTCAAGTAAAACAAAAATAGGAAGCGATCAAAGATTTAATAATAACATTGATTCTAAAACTTTTAGCGCATCTCAGAATTTATTTAACGGCTTTGGATCTGTTAATGAATTAAAAGAAGCTAACAATATTTTAAAAAAAGAAAAAGCAATCAAGGATTCAAAATTACAGCAAATTTCTTTAAATGTAATAAGGGCATATCTTGAAGTTATAAAATATAAAAGATTATCAATTATTGGTGAAGATAATTTAAAGTCCCAAAAGAATCTTTTTAACTATATTGGTAAAAAATTTAAAGCAAAAGATGCAACAAAAGCAGAAATTGCCAAAGCTAAGGCAGACTTTATTAAGGCAAAAAATGATCATATATCACATTTAAATAGCTTATCTTTAGCCAATGCAAGTCTTAGCAGACATACTGGATTAGATTTACCTGAAATAAAAAATTTAAAAGAAGTAAATATAAAAAATAAAGAAATAGAAGGAATAGAAGATTTATTCAGATCTGCTCTTAAAAATAACCCAGAAATTAAAGCTGCTAAATATGGCTATAATGCCGCAAAATATAATGCAAGAGAATCTAAATCATCAATTATGCCACAAGTAAATCTCAATTTTGAAGTAAGTGAGAAAAAAAATTCTATATATTTAAATAATCAAAAAGAAAGAGATACCAGCATTTATCTAAATGTTACTGTGCCAATATTTAATTCTGGGCAAAATTATTTTAATATATCATCTACAAGAAATATCAAAAGAAAGGAGCAATATAATTTTGAAGCTGTAAAAAAACAAATTTATAATTCCATTATAGAATATAGCAACAAAAATCAAAACCTTAAGACAAGCTATAAATCTGCCAAAGAATTAGAAAAAGCAAATGAGGTCTATTTATTTACTCTTAAAAAAGAGGAGAAGCTTGGAACAAAATCCATAATTGAACTATTAGAAGCCAAGCAAAATTTATATCAATCAAAAATTGAGGTAATTAATTTACATTATGATATAATTTACTCCAAATTTGAGTTAGATGCCTTGGCAGGAAGATTGATAAATAACTATAAATAAAACCATTTAAAGCTAACTATTAACCTCAAAACACGCATTTAAAGTAATTAAAATTACAAAAAATAGAATCCAGCCTCAAAAAAAATTAAAATTCTAAGGCAATACCAGCGCCAAAAGATTTATATTGCGCATTTCCTTCAACAATAGAATCAGGAGATCCCCCTTTAACTATCCAATCTGGCTCACTCTCCGTTAAGCCATCAAATTCTATCTCTTCATAATAAGTATATAGTTTTACATATTTGATAAATGAATTCTTAATTTTATAACCATGTTCAGCTTTAATTCTGAAGCCATAATCACCACTTATATTTTTATTATTACGCAAACTCCAGTGCAAAACTGGAACTCTTTTGTACCAAATTTGATCCCCTTCATAGCGCAA
>Ga0257114_1002587_pt1 | contig 12017 bp, 6 predicted proteins | sample SI112_10mmetaG_FD_190149 | JGI IMG/M metagenome (GOLD analysis project Ga0257114, IMG submission 190149) | Marine microbial communities from Saanich Inlet, British Columbia, Canada - SI112_10m | ecosystem: Environmental > Aquatic > Marine > Inlet | place: Canada: British Columbia | collected... | reverse complement strand
CAGGATTCTCTAGAAACTCTTTCATCTTTGATAGAGGTAGAATCGCTGCAACTGGTACTTCAGGTGGTCTACAGACCCTTAAGGCGGTTGGTTATGGACGTTCTGATATCGATAACTATGTCCTGAAGTTCTTCAATGATAGTTTAGAAGATAAAACCAATCTTTTCAAACCAACCACAACTGAGAAAAACTTCGACGCTGCAGCTGCAGTTAATTTAGTTGCTGAAACTCTTACAATCACTAATCACACTTTTGTCAATGGAGATGCTGTTGTTTATAACGGTGATGAGCAAGATATTCCAGAAAGAATTATTGGTGGTCTTGTTAATGATAACCAGTACTACGTTGGTTACATTGATGCAAATACTATCCAACTTTACGAAGACGATTCACTTTCACTTCTAGTTGATCTAACTGACACTGGTAATGGTGGTATTCATACCCTGACGAAGGCTTCTCAAGACTTCTTCGCAAGTCAGATTACAGAAGCACACAACTCTTATCAGTTGTTGACCCTAGCGGGTGCTGGTTCTACTGCAAACTTCCAGTCAGGTAGACTCATTCAACAGACTGTCGCTAGTGGTACTGCAATTGGTTACGCTGTAACTTACTACGATTCTAGTAGAGAACTTCTAGTTGGTCTAGAACTATCTGGTGGTATCAGAAGACCATTCACAGTTTCCGATGGTGGTAGTAATTTAACAGTTACCGATCACACCTCACCAAACCCAATTGCAATTGGTATTACTGTTGTTGCAGGACTATCTACTTATTGGACTGTGGAGTTCAAGGTGGATTCTACTACCCCTGGTAACCAGATTCTAAACCTTGCAGATCTACCAGAAGATTATAGACTACACTTCCATAGACCATCTATTATTAACTCTTCTTCTCATACATGGGAATATTCTGGTTCTGGTATTGACTATAATGCTCTACCAGAAAATGGAGGAAAATCCGATCCAGATACTGAACAGGTTTCCGAACTTGGTGGACGAGTATACTCCTCAGGTACAAACGAACTGGGCGACTTTAAGGTTGGTGATGCAATTACCGCATTCAACAGAACTGGTAATATCATCTTTAACAATACTGTTACTATTGGTACATTGGATTCTATCCGATTGTCTCTATCTGGTGGTGCAGTCATTGAAGAATTCTCTGTTGATGTTGGTCTTGGAGATAATGAAACTGGTGGCGCTAAGAATACCAGAATTGCAACTCAGTTAGCAATTAGATCTTTCCTCAATAATAGACTTGGTAGTGTTCTTGACAAAACGGTTTCAACTAACGCTATTCCAAACGCGATTGTTCAGTTGAACGCAATCGGTCAGATTAACGCTGATCTCGTTCCACCAAGATCTGTAAACTACTTCAGATCTGATGCCGATGGTGGTAGAGTTCAACTAGTTAACTTGATTCCTGCAACTAACCTTAATCAAGGTGACACGGTTGTTGAACCAACCGACTCCTTCGTCCTAATCTCCGACTTGATTGGACAATATCTAATTCTCGACTCCAGTAATGATGCTAACGATGCACTTTCCGACTTTAACTTTACTAACGGATTTGAAGTTGTGTCTGCAGTTACTGGCGGCGGTGCAATCGGTCTTGTTACTGGACCTCCAGGAGTTGGTGTTAACACGACTGTTGTGGACCCCGCTATTGGTTATGGTACAACTGGTTTAGTTAAGGGTGTACCTATTGCGGTTACTAACCTTGTAGGCGGTTCTGGATACTCTAACCCAGGCATTTACACTGGTGTGAGACTTGACCAATCCTCCGGTATTGGTACTGGAACAAGTGCTAGGATTACTATTGGACCTTCTGGTAACGTAACAAACGTTGCTATCCAAACTGGTGGATTTAAATATGCAGTTGGTAATACTTTAACTCTTAACGATCCAAGTGTAATTGGTGGTAGAGTTGGTGGATCCAACTTCACGATTGATGTTGCCGAAGTTGAGACAAGACTATATCTTGCACTGCAAGAAAGTACCGCAGGTACTCAGAAGTTCCCCGGTAGCACTGTTCTTCCCGATTACATCGCAGATGAAAGTGCAGTTGGATACTCTACGAACATTGGCATTGCGTTAACTGAAACATTCACTCCATCCGATTATCTCGTTTCTGGTAGTGTTGACTTTGCCAATGATCGTATCGTTCTTGGTTCTGGTCACCCATTTGTTGATGGAGATCCAGTTCTATACTCCACCAACGGTGGTGTTGTAATTAATGATTTACTTGATGGTGAAATCTATTATACTAAGACTGTCGGTGTCACATCTGTTCAGTTATACACCACTTATTCACTTACAACTGTCAAATCACTACTAAGTTCTGGTACTGGTACACATTCTCTTACTAGAGCTGGTATTGTAACCGATACAAATCAGATTGTATTTAAGAATCACCCATTCAATCAAGGTGATGCAATTAGAATTGCGCCTGGTAGTCCTGCACCAATTGGTGTTACAACTGGAAACTTCTACTACATCGGTTCTAAGACAACCAACTCTTTCACATTACACACTACAAGAAATCAATCAATTGGTTCCGTTAACGGTCTACTCCTTAACACGATTGATTTGACTGCTGCATATGGAGAAAATGTTGGTGTTGTAACCTTCCAACAACAAAATGTTGTTTATGAACGTTCAGTAAATACATCTTCTTCAGATGTTTCTAACTTCTCTCTACTTTCTTCCAGTTCACTTGACGCTCAGAATATTATTTCGGGCACATTTGATCCTGCAAGACTTGGTGCTGGAACTGCAAACGCAGACGTTGTTCTTTACGGTGATTCTTCCTTTAAGAAGGTTATTAAGTCAGTTGGTATTGGAACAACTCAACCAATTGGCGTAACTTACACATCTGCAGATCTAGCACCTAATGGTGTAGGAGTCAACACCTACTTTGGTGATATTCAAATGACTCTTAATAGAGTCGTTTCTACACCAGATGACTATTCAACACTTGGTATTTCTCAGTTTAAGTTAAGTACGTTTGGAATTGGGTCTGATGGTGAAATCACTATTAAGTCTTCTACTGGTGGTGGTGACGTTGACTCCGCAACCCTAGGTGGTCAGAACGGTGCATATTACTTAGACATTAACAACAGTACTGGACAACTTTCTATCGCAAGAGGTGGTACGGGCCTAGGCGCGTTACCTGGTAACGGTAGTATGTTGATTGGTAATGGTTCTACTTACACATTGACAGGAAATCCAACACTTTCTGGAACCATGTCCGCAGGATTCACAGTCCTCGGTGGTAAGGATATTACCTTTACTAACTCAAGTTCTTTCACTGGCGATTCATCCGGTAGAATTCAACTTTATAATAACTCACTTTATCTTCAGTATAATACTTCACTTATCTTCAGAGAGTCTTCTGGTAGTACTGATGTTGCTAACATTAATAGTAGTGGAGATTTCACCTCTACTGGTGATATGCAGTTCCGCAGAGGAACCTTCACACAGGCGACTGGAACTGCACCATTCAGTGTTTCTTCAGTCACATTAGTTAATAATCTGAACGCTGATTTACTTGATGGTATTGAAGCATCATCCTTCGTAAGAGCTGATGCAAATGATACGGTTGCAAACAACTTGAGTTTCACCTCAGCTACTACTCCAATCACAACGAACTCCATCAAGTTTAATAACTCTGAAATGAGTTCTACGTACTACACGGAATCAGTTGGAGTACTTGCGTTTGATGAAAATTTCTATGACGATACTCAATATGGTACAGAAGCCACCGCGCCCGCGGCAACCTTCACCACGAATGGTGGCGGTCTTGTAATCAAGAACGAAGATGGATGGGGTGCAGTTCTTTCCTCACAAAACATCCGCTGGTGCGAAGGTAACTTTGCTAACCTAGAGATCGCTGGTAACCAGGTATTCCACGCTGGAAACGATGGTCCTTCATCTGGTCTTGACGCGGACACGGTTGATGGAATCGAAGGGGCATCATTCCTCAGATCTGATGTTGCAGATACTCTGGACGCAGTTGTAACTGTTGGTCAAAACGGAAGAATTGACTTCTCAGATATCTCTACCGTACCCGATAGTCCCACAAACGAACAGGCAGATTACATCAGATTCGGCGCTAACGGATCTATCTCGCAGGTTTCTGGTCGTGGTGGTCTAATGATCGCGTCAGCTGACGACGGTATGGTTCTTGCTAACGGTGATGTTGGTAGAGGTTTCACTTCCGCCGAGTTCGGTATCGGTACAGAAGATACTTTCATTCTTTCGGACTTTAAAGTTGAGGTTTGGACGAATCTTCAAAATGGATTTGGAAGTAAACAAGCGTTTGTCTTTAGAACAGACGGTGAATTTAGAGCTCCTGTAACAGTTCAGGCAAACTCCGATATCAAACTGAAGACCAACCTCAGACCTCTTGAAAATTGCGTAGATAGCATCTCACGCATTATTGGATATCGTTACGAACGTATCGATCTTAACAACAGAGAGCAAGTTGGTGTTGTCGCGCAGGAAGTTGAGAAAGAGTTCCCAGAACTCGTAAGTGAGGAGAACGGAATCAAGGCAGTATCCTACGGAAACCTCGTTGCCGTCGCGTTCCAGGCGATCACAGAACTTAAGGCAGAGATCGATACCCTCCGCGAAGAGATCCGCGAACTGAAGGGAGAGTAAGAACTCTCTCATGGTTTATAAATACCTCTAGGAAACTAGGGGTATTTTTTATGGCGCAACCATCTAGTAGAGCGGAGTTGAAAGAATACTGCCTCAAACAACTAGGTAAGCCAGTCTTAGAAGTAAACGTAGATGACGATCAAGTTGACAATTTAATTGATGATGCGATCCAATACTTTCATGAGCGTCACTATGATGGTATTGAACGGGTGTACCTAAAACATAAATTAACACCAACAGAAAAAGAGACAATTATTCAAACTGGTATTTCTACAACCCAGTCTGCAACTGTTGTTGGTGCTGGATTAACCTCTGCAGAATATGTTGAAGGTGTAAATTATCTACCCCTACCAGATTCTATTATTGGCGTTAACTCAATATTAAAATTAAATTCTAATACTATATCTGACGGATTGTTCAATGTTAAATATCAATTATTTTTAAATGATGTTTACTATTATGGTGCTCTGGATTTATTGAATTATTCAATGGTCAAGAGGTATCTTGAAGATCTGGATCATTTGTTAAATCCACAGGCAATGATTAGGTTCAATAAAACCAATCACAAGTTATATCTGGACATTGATTGGAGTGAAGTTGGTGAAAATGAATATATAATTATTGATTGTTACCGGATTGTGAATCCTGCTGATGCTAGTAAAGTTTATAATGATTTCTGGTTAAAGAGATATCTTACTGCACTGATTAAAAAACAGTGGGGTATGAATATGATTAAGTTCCAGGGAGTTACTCTTCCAGGTGGAGTTCAACTCAACGGAAGGCAAATTTATGAAGATGGTCTTGCAGAAATAGAAAAACTGGAAGAACAACTCAAGAATGAATACGAGTTACCACCAATCGATTTAATAGGCTGATATGTCTCCACTAAATTCTTATTTTCTTCAAGGATCACCTGGTGAGCAAAGACTCATTCAGGACTTGGTTAATGAACAATTAAAAATGTATGGTGAGGACGTTTTGTACTTACCAAGAAAAATTGTTGGGGAAAATACTGTTATAAGAGAAAATACTGCTGCAAAGTTTGACGATAGTTTCAGAATTGAAGCATATTTGATGAACTATGAGGGATTTGCTGGAGCAAGTGCAGAACTCCTTACAAAGTTTGGTGTTAGAAATACAGATGAACTAACTCTTGTTATATCAAAAGAACGATATGATGATTTCGTTCAACCAATCATCGATCAATTCCCAGCTGGAGAGAGAAAGAAGGCTAAAAGACCTAATGAGGGCGACCTGATCTTCTTTCCTTTAGAGGGAGCACTTTTTGAAATTAAATTTGTAGAAGGTAAGAAACCTTTCTATCAACTCAGAAATTTATATGTTTATGAACTCTTGTGTGAGAGATTTGAATTTGAAGATGAGATTATTGATGTTGCACAAGTAGATTCGGAAGGATCTAATGTCAATGAAACTGTATCTCAGTTTGGCAATATTCTAACTTTAAATCTTGTAGGAACTGCTGCCACAACTGCGGTGGCGTCTGTTTCAGGAATTGTTACCGATACTACTTACAAGTCTCTACAATACTTAGATCTAATTCATGACGGTGCATATGTAACTGCACCTACAGTTAAGATACAAAAACCTTTCTTTGGTATCGGTGTAACTGCTACAGCTACTGCAATTCTTGATGTTGATGGTAGTATTCAAAGTTTTAATATTACCAATCCCGGAACACAATATATCGGTGTTGCAACAGTTGCAATTTCTACAACACCAACAGTTCCAAATGAATATGTACTTGACTATCCTATCAATTTAATTGAAAGTAATTATTCTCTCAAGATTAATGATAGAGAGTGGCAATTAGATACGACTCGCGGAATAACAGGACAAAAATCTGTAGGAACTGTAAAATTCTATTATTACTACACGGGATCCACTCCAACAAGTGGATATCTTTATAAATCAAACTTCGTAAACATTAAGTGGACTGCGGAACAGCTCATTAGTGTTGAAATAAGAAGAACGGATAATGCACAGTTTGATACGGCCATCTCAAATCAATCAATACCACTCACTAATGGGTGGAATAAACTTGAGTTTAGTTGGGACGGAACTATCTTCTCTATGTGGAATGATCCTCTGGAAAGTGCTAGAGTTAGACAGTTTTATAACGATCTTTCTGGAACTAATTATGAAAATCAAAAGTTTATTGATGATAATGTAGTATCACTTGGATCGACTACTGGTGGTATCCAGTACTTTGATCATTTTGAAATATATGATACAGCATCAGTTTATAATGGAGTTGGAGCAACTGTAGGTTCTAGAATTTACTTAGATAGTTTTGAGAAAGGCGAACAGGCTACTGCGACTGTAACTGTATCTGCTGGTGGTATTTCTAGTATTACTTTCGGTCCTAATGATCTAACTGGTATTGGATATACGATAGCACCAACAGTAACTTTCTCCAGTCCAGTTAATGGAACTACTGCAACTGCAGTTGCAATCATGACTTCTAGAACTGTAAATAATAAGAGGGGTATCGACCGAATACTTATAACAAATCCTGGTTATGGTTATACGGAATTGCCAACTGTTGAATTTATTAGTTCAAACGGGTCTGGTGGTATTGCTACTGCGGTGATGAATACAGGAGTTCTACCAGTTGTTGCAATTAGTAGTGGTGGTGTAGGTTATACCACTGACCCGCAAGTATTCATTGAACCAATATTTGTTGCAGAATCTGTTGGTGTCAGTTCTGAAATTAATAACGCAAAGTCGGAGGTAGTCCGCAATGCAAATGGACAAGTGTCTCAGGTTCTTTACTCAAACGCTGGTGCAGGATATACCTTTACTCCACAAGTTACTTTCACCTCACCAACATCAGATACATTTGGTGATTATGAATATAACGAAGTAGTTACTGGGCAACGTTCTGGTGCAACTGGGTATGTAAGAGAGTGGGATGCTGATGATCGTATCCTCAAACTCGCTACAGTTAATGGAACATTCCAAAATGGAGAGTCTGTTGTTGGTGTGGGTGCGAGTTATAAAGTTTCCACTGTCAATACCAATGAGTTCTTGGATGAATTCGCAGATAACATAGATATTGAATCAGAGGCAGACAAAATCATTGACTTTAGTCAGATTAATCCATTTGGAGAATTCTAATGTTTGGGACTTATTTTTATCACGAAATACTGAGAAAGACAGTAATTGCTTTCGGTACATTATTCAATGATATTGAAATTAAACATAAAGATAAATCTGGAAACGGATTTAGTCAATTAAAGGTCCCTATTGCATATGGACCTATGCAGAAATTTTTGGCAAGGATTGAGCAATCTCCGAATCTTCAAAAAGAAGTTGCAATAACTTTACCAAGAATGGCTTTTGAGATGGTAGGTATCTCATATGATCCAACCAGAAAATCTTCAACCATGCAAACTTTTAAGGTTGTAGATCAGAATAATAAAAAAATTACTAAGGCTTTTATGCCTGTTCCATATAATGTAAATATCAGATTGTCAATTATGACAAAACTGAATGAAGATGCACTACAGATAGTAGAACAAATATTACCATATTTTCAACCCCACTTCAATTTGACAATCAACCTAGTAGAACAAATAGGCGAGACCAGAGATATTCCAATGGTTCTTAATAGTATTCAGATGGATGATGATTATGAGGGAGATTTTACCACTAGGAGATCTCTGGTATACACATTAGACTTCACTGCGAAAACATATCTATTTGGTCCAGTCGATACTGGTAATGATAATATTATTAAGAAAGTACAGGTAGATTATTATACCAATACAGATAGGAGAGGTGCTTCCAGAGAACTTCGTTATGTAGCAACTCCCAGAGCTCTCAAAGACTACAACTCTGATGGTTCTACTAAAATTACTGATAATGTTGCAACAAACGTCACAGAATTTAGTGTTGAGTATGGTACTGAATTGGTTTCTAAATCTTATATTCAAATCGGTGAGGAGGTAATGTTCATCAGAGAAATTACTGGTGATGTTATCAAGGTAAATAGAGGTGAGAACGGTACTATTGCTGTCACTCACGAAGCGGGAGATTATGTGAATGTGATTAATACTGCAGATGATGAGCTGGTTGATCTTGACGATGATTTTGGATTTAACGAATCTACATTCAATTTTAATGATGGAAAGATCTACAGTACAACCAAACAAACTGACGTGGACGCATGAAGTACGACGAAATAGATGATGCTTTGGATATTACACCCACAGAGGTCAAGTCTGAAAAAATTGCCAAAAGAGAACCAGAGGTAACTAAAGTCGTTACTTCCACTCAAGAACAACTCAAAAAAGATTATGAATATACTCGGGGTAATCTTTACTCCATGATTGAAAAAGGTCAAGAAGCAATTGATGGAATTCTAGAACTTGCACAAGAATCAGATTCTCCTAGAGCGTTTGAGGTTGCAGGTCAACTTATTAAACATGTCGGCGATGTTGCTGATAAATTATTGGATCTTCAAAAAAAAGTAAAGGACATAGAAAAAGACGATGGAAAATCATCTAAATCATCAAACATTACAAACAATGCGGTTTTCTTTGGGTCTACAGCGGATCTCCAGAAATTTCTCAAAAATAATGGTGATTCTAAATAGATAAAGGACATACTTACCTAATATGACCAAAGCTAAATCTTGCCCCCCTGGGAAGTACTGGTGTTACACTGATAACAAATGTAAGAAAGTGCCTATGGGTTATTATGTAGGTCGTGGTGGATATTTGTCAAGAGAAGATGAGAATGGTGAAGAGGGTAAGAAGAATGGTAAGAAGAATGGAAATGGAAATGGTGGTAATGGAAACGGTGGTGGAGATGGTGGCGGGGGAATGGGCGAAAGTACTATATTAGAAAAACGTGACGGCAAATCTGCCAAGGATAAAAATTATTCTCTTAAAGATTGGTTTAAGGGTGGCGGATGGAAACAGACTGGTGGTAAGTATGATGGAAAACCATGTGCAAAACAACCAGGACAAAAAACTAAACCATTTTGCCGTGATGCAGATGATCGTGCTTCAATGAGTAAAGACGAAAGAAACCGAAGAGCTTCTAAAAAACGCAGAGAAGATCCGAATCCCAACAGAAAAGGAAAAGCAAAAATGGTAACCGATTCATACGATTTTTCAAACTGGAGAGACGAATTCAAAGCACTTGAATTTGAAACAGTAGACATTATTGGTACAGAACCATTACAACCAACACAGGGTATTGGTAGTAAGATGCTTGGCGAGAAATGTTGGAAAGGATATAAGAAAAAAGGTATGAAGACAATGTTTGGTAAGAGATATCCAAACTGTGTAAAAGAAGAAGAAACTCATTCTGATTGGAGAACTGAAATCTTCGAAGGTGACGGAGATCATGAGTATGAAATGGCACGTCGTCAACTGGCAACGATTAAAAATGCAGTTTCTCGTCTTGAGAAAAAGATGGGCGAAACTGGGGAGGGTGAACTCAAAGCATGGATTCAGTCAAAACTAACAAGATCTGCGGATGATATTGATACAGTTGCAGATTATATGACTAATGAAGAAAATATTCAGGAAGGAGAGAAAGACGCTTGTTATCACAAAGTCAAGTCTCGCTATTCCGTATGGCCTTCTGCATATGCATCAGGTGCTTTAGTTAAGTGCCGTAAAGTTGGCGCAAAGAACTGGGGTAATAAGAGTAAGACTAAAAAAGAAGAAGTCCATCATCTGAACACTGAAGACTATCAAAGGATACAGGAATATGGTAACGTTTACACTATAATAGTATTATGGAGAGGTAAGTCCCATCGCTTGCAACTTTTCTTCCAAGGCACGGCAAGACCTTCCCGTGATGAAGTTAGAAATGAAGTAGAAAAGATTTATCCAGGTGGAATGGTGAGTTACTACTTCCCCAGCCCCACAGATCCAGGTAAACCAATTATTGTTTCTACAAGAAGTTAATTATGCAAGACGACATCGAACTTTTAAACTTATCGAAAGCACTTGAGTACGAACGTCAAGCTAGAGTCATTGATAAGATGACTTTAACTGACGCGAGAGAGTTTGCAAAATCTTATTTAAAACTCTATTTTAAACAACAAGAAGTATTAAATTCTATAGCAAATATGTGATTTTATGAGTGAAGTATATCTTGGTAATCCTAATCTAAAAAAAGCGAATACAGCGATTGAATTTACAGAAGAACAAGTAATTGAGTTCCTCAAATGTAAATCAGATCCAGTTTACTTCGCTAACAAATATATTAAAATTGTCTCTCTAGATGAAGGACTTACTCAGTTCCATCCATATGACTTTCAAGAAAAGTTAATTAATAACTTCCATGAAAACAGATTTAATATCTGTAAGATGCCACGACAGACTGGTAAGTCTACTACTGTGGTATCTTATCTTCTTCACTACGCAGTCTTTAACGATAGTGTAAACATTGGTATCCTTGCTAACAAGGCAGCGACTGCTAGAGAACTTCTAGGAAGATTGCAAACTGCATACGAGAACTTACCAAAATGGATGCAACAGGGTATTATAGCCTGGAACAAAGGATCAATGGAGTTGGAAAATGGCAGTAAGATATTGGCAGCTTCTACGTCTGCAAGTGCTGTCCGAGGCATGTCGTTCAACATCCTCTTCCTCGACGAATTCGCATTCGTTCCAAACCATGTTGCAGACTCGTTCTTTGCATCTGTTTATCCTACTATTACTTCTGGTAAAAACACCAAAGTAATTATTGTATCTACGCCACACGGTATGAATCACTTCTACCGTCTATGGCATGATGCAGAAAAAAGAAAGAATGATTATATTCCAACTGATGTTCATTGGTCCGAAGTTCCTGGTAGGGATTTGGAGTGGAAAGAACAGACTATCAAAAATACATCAGAACAACAGTTCAAGGTGGAGTTTGAGTGTGAGTTCTTAGGATCTATTGATACTTTGATTAGTCCTGCAAAATTAAAGTCTCTTGCTTATGATGATCCAATCAAGAGAAATGCAGGATTGGATATCTATGAAGAACCAAAAGAAGATCACACATATGTTGTTACCGTTGACGTTGCGAGAGGAGTGGAAAAAGACTATTCCGCATTTTGTGTATGTGACACAACCTCATTTCCCTACAAATTAGTTGCTAAGTATAGAAATAATACGATTAAACCAATCTTGTTTCCGAACATTATCAGAGATGTATCGAAGGCATACAATGAATCATTCATATTAGTAGAAGTTAATGACATTGGAGATCAAGTAGCATCCATCATTCATATGGATTTAGAGTATGAAAATATACTCATGTGTTCTATGAGGGGTCGTGCAGGTCAAGTAGTTGGCCAGGGTTTCTCAGGTAAGAAGACACAAT
>Ga0257114_1002586_pt1 | contig 12017 bp, 15 predicted proteins | sample SI112_10mmetaG_FD_190149 | JGI IMG/M metagenome (GOLD analysis project Ga0257114, IMG submission 190149) | Marine microbial communities from Saanich Inlet, British Columbia, Canada - SI112_10m | ecosystem: Environmental > Aquatic > Marine > Inlet | place: Canada: British Columbia | collected... | reverse complement strand
CAGGATAGTCAAGGCTAGGAGGACTAGTTACGCCATATACAAATTCAAGATACTTTTCAGTGTCAACTTTAGTCATGAAAATCGGGGATAAATGGTTCTTGACAATTTTGAGGGAATTCTTTAGTTATTACTTCGTGCCAACTACCACCAACACCACCGTCCATATTTACAACAATGTCTTTGGTTGGAAGTTGTTTGCCAGAAGAAATATCAATAATATTACCAGGTAATGGAATGAACGAATAGTAGTGTCCTTCCCATCTACGGTTTCTCATACCGAGGAGAATGACTGCATCTTTTTCAGAACCACAGTCGGCAATCTTTTGACCTCTGGGATTAAATACCGAATAGTAACCGTTCAAAACTTAAATCCCTCAAATGATTTTTTAGGTTTGTTTTCTTCATTATTATACTCTGCTTCCCGACCACTGTCAAGAATGTCGTCCTGTGCTGTCTGTTCGCAATCATAAAGACGCATTTTAGCACGGTCAATACCAACCACAAAACGTTTAAAAACGTTAAGATCATTGTATCGGTTCTTTAATTGCTTCACCATAATTTGTCCAAGCCCTTCGAGGTCATCTGTAGAAATAAGGGCAAACATAAGATCAGCAGTAGCAGGGAGACCAAAGGACTCAGAAGTGTCAGTAAGCTCAACATCAGAGCTACCAAAACCAGAACGAGTGGTCTGCGTGGCAGAAACGATAGGGACGTTTGCTTCAACAGCCAACCCTCGCAACTCTTCTGCAATTGCTTTAATATAAGAATATGAATTGACAGTGCTGTTTCCGCGATACCTAGAGGAAGCACATATATTAAGGTAATCAATAAAAATAATATCAGGTCTAAATGACTTCTTAAGTGCAAGTTCGTTAAGAAGTGATTTAAAGTGTCCACTGTGTGCTGATGCTGTAGGATATTCTTTGATTATAAGAGTGCCTTGCGTTTTTTGTGCAAGTTTTGTCACCTTATCCTCAAACATTACTTTTGGAAGGTCACCAATTTCTTGAATCGGGACATTGAGGAGGTTGGCATCAATTCGCTCAGCAATTTTTTCTTCTGCCATCTCCATTGTAATATAGAGAACGTTTCTCCCTTGGAGCAACACGGAGCTAGCAACATGGCACATGAATAAAGATTTCCCGACACCTGTACCAGCAAGCGCGATGTTAAGAGTCTTGTTAGGTAAACCGCCTTTTGTAATTTTGTTGAGGTATTCGAGGTCGAATTCAACTCTGTCCTCCTTTCTGTGATAGGTTTCATAACGTTGTTCATAGTCTCCAAGATAATCATGACCAATATGAGTATCAAAACTCACTGCTAAAGCATCGGATAAGATGGCAGGAATAGCATCTCTACCTTTCTTCTCATCACTATTGCCATCTGCTAATGCAATTGATTCCATTAGCGCCAAGTATATAGCACGATCTCTGCACCACTTCTCTGTAGTATCAACCAACCATTCAAACTCAGAAATCTCTTCTTCAAGAGAAGTAATCAAACCAACTACTTCTTTGAAAGAAGAGTCATTAATGTCACTACGATTCTCTACTTCGATACAGAGAATCTCTTTGGTTGAGACTTTATTATACTTTTCAACAAAGTTTTGAATCTCTTCAAAGACAATCTTTTGGTGGTTATCCTCAAAGTATTCTGGTTTAATAAATGGTAGTACTTTTCGGAGATATTTTTCATTGTGTAGAAGGTTTCTAAGGATTAGAAACTCAACTTTCTCCATAACTAAACTCCTTCTGTGCAATTTGGTCTAACTGTTCCATCACTTCTTCAGTGAAGTATACTTCTGGTTCCTTAAGTATTGCCTTCGCATATACTTTCTTGCCATTCATTTCATATCGACCAGCAACGTTCTTCCAAAGTCCTCCAATCTCACCCAATTCAAGAAGACCATAATAACGATCAAGACCACGCTTATCATAATAAAGACGCACTGTAACATCCTTATTCTCCTTACTCAAACGCGACTTGTGAGTCTTTGCCTTGATAAGATTTCCAATGACCTCTGTTCCATCCTTCTCTTTCTTTTTGCTAAGATAGATGATTGTAGAGGCAGCATACTTGAGACCAGAACCTCCACCCATTTCTTTCATAGGGACATAAGAACCGATGACATCATAAGTGTGATTAGTGACAATCATAGGAATGTTTGCTTGACCCAGTTTCAGAGTCAGCATACGGAAAGCACCCTTGATGAGTTGAGATTTGGTCATATCCCTGACTTGTTTTTCGTCAAGGGCATCTCTAATCTCTTTCTCAGTCGAGAGCATCCCTAAAGAGTCTAGCACAAATATGCAAGGTTTGCGATCCTCCTCAGGTGTTTTGAGATACATATCCACTGCCTTGAGTGCCTTGCTTCTGAACTCCTCAACAGTGACCACATTAACGACTACTGTACGGTCAAGGTTTACCCCGCGACCTGCGAGTAGAGACTTATTAACAGCGGCCTCAGTGTCAAAATATAAGCAATACCCATCAGGATTAGAATCAAGGAAGTTCTTGACGACTGCCAAGCTGAAGAAAGTTTTTCCAGTGCTAGACTCCCCAGCAATGGCAGTAATCTTATTCCCAGATACACCACCAAATATGCTACCTGAACAAAGTCCGTTAAAGATGTACGAACCCGTATCAACATATCTTTCGGTTTCATCGATGTCTGCAGCAAGTTGTGTATATTCGTCTCCAATCTCTTTTACAATTTCTTTTAAAAAATCCATTAAATTACAAATCCAAATTCTTCACGGGCAATTTTCTTGTATGGACCACCAGGGTTGGCATCACGAATCTCTTTGATTCTAGTCAGTTTTTGATAAAGTGATGCATCACCACCAAGTCGCAATGTACTGACAATGGTAGCAAGTTCTTTATCATTAATAGGGAGGTCCATAGTTTAGAGCATATCTCCGTTAGTATACTCTAGTTATGGACGAAAGTCAATTTTTTATTGATTACTCGTTATTCTCAAGTCTATCTGCTGCCTTATCAATAATACCAAGTTCTAATGCTTGTGCAACCTGTGCATCTCTACCAACTGCAATTGCAATCGAATTATCATTACAATGGGCAGTATTTAATTGAATAATTTCTTCAATAGCAACACGAGCACGATTTGTTGCTGCATTGGTAATCCAATCATCAACATCAAAAGCAATATATTCCATTGCAGTTTTTTCAGTATCAGTCAATGTAACTTTATAGTCCATTTGATTAAACTTTTATTATCAACTATTTATTAACCAAGTAAATAACCGGTGAAGTAATTCATAGTCGTATTAACATGATGTAGATGACCCACATAAATGTCAACATAATCATTTAGAGCTAAATTAAATATTATACTTCCAGTTACTGCAGAATGACTTACTAAATCATCTCCATTATCAATAAGTCTTACAGGTTCTGATATACTGGCATTATTAATTCTGAAATAAAATTGTAAATCCGATCCAGTTTGTTTGTAACCAGGTTGTGCAATGAATAAATATTTTCCAGCAACAGGTGCAGTAAATCTACCATTTGATACATCAAAGTGACTTCCTGTATTATATGATGAAGTTCCACTTATGACCCATTCTTGAACACCAACGGCACGGTTGTCGCCAGCTGTTGATCTTCTAGCATAGAATCCAGGTTGTGCCGGTGTTATTACACTACCGGTATTACTAATTCGTAATGCTAATGTTCCGCCACCATAATTATCAATACCATTATGAATATTAGCATTTTGTGCTGCTGGTGCATAACCAATATCTAGTCTATTTGAAGTGCCATTAGTTCCAATTACAAACTGACTACCTGTGGGAGCATTAGTTGACTGAATATAAGATGCAAATCTAATTGTTGGACCATGACTAGTATTGCTTACAACATCATGAACTAGATTAATTTCTGGATATGAACCACCCAAATAAATTATGGGTCTTTTGTTGGTATCTCTTAACGAACAAAGATTTCCAGTAGGGACTGCATTATTTCCAATAAAGAGTCCTCCGCCATAATTACCACTATAAATTGATCGTGTGTATAGATCACCGAATGAATTTATTTTAAGTACCTCCGATAAATTACCATTATCTGGTCTTACCGAGAACCTAAGACTGGCACCTGTTTTCCATGCATCAGATACATTAGTATTTGTGACACAATCGATAGCTGCCTTCAAACCAGAGTTAGCAACCCCAGATGCTGAGGAGGTTTTACATCCGAATACTAGCGCACCTATTCTACTAGCACTTGGATCAGTTTCGGGACTTGCAAGAGCAAGTGCGGCATCTGATGGATTTCCTCCAGCCAGACCAGAAAATATATGAGGTCTTTGATAAGCATCGTGGGACCAATTCATATCAAACTCTGTTATAACGGTCCCGCCTCTATATGTGGAACCATCAGCAGCTATACGCATTCTTGTGTTCTGCCCATCAGTCTGAAATATCATACTTGACTGATTACCATTACCTTCCCTTAAAGCACCGATATATACATGACCCTCGCTATCATTAGCAGTATCAGAGTAACCAGCAACTATTCCAATTTTAGATGTACAATCTCCTCCACTACCACCTTTAAATTTTGCGATAATTTCATCAGATCCAGTTCCTGGACCTACAACATGAAGTTTTGCATTATTTGGACTAGTTTGGTTGATACCTACATTACCACTTGAAATAATAGTTACATCTTCTTCTATAGAACCGCTGTTATTGGCACTTGAGACCCCTAAAGCTAATCTTTTACTATTCTGTGTATTTAAATGTACTACACCAGTAGAATTATTTCTAATTGAGAAAGAAGCTGCTGATGCTTTTTGTAAAGCAAATACATAGTCGCCCAGCGCATTAATTCTAAGTTGATAACCATTCGGAGGGTCAGATGTACCGTTTCCGATATCAACTCTGTATGATGGCGATAATGTTCCAATACCGACCAGACCAGCAGAAGTTATACGAAGTTTTTCAGATGCACCTACGTAAAAAACTTGATTGTTTCCAGACTCAACTCGGAATCCCAAATCAGAGTCTGAACCGCCAATAACTCCGGCAGGAGCAACGTAACCAATATTAGTACCATTTGCCTTAAACTGAATACCGGTAGTATTTGTGTCGCCATTTAATTCAAGAAACCCATTGCTATGTACACGAAGTCTCTCACTACCAGCAGTCTCTACTGTAAATGTATTAGCAGCAGGGAATCTTATAGCAGTGTCAGTATCTCCAGTGTGGATGATTTTATCAGAAATTGATACATCACTTTGTGCGGTTATAATACCAACGGAGTCAACACTTGTTACATCTTCGTAAGTGAGAACTCCCCCAACACTCATATTACCATCAACTGAAAGATTGCCAGTAGAAGTAATATTATGAGAATTTATATTTCCAGCACCAAGGTCAAGTCCAGTCGAATGTAAGGTTGTTGCAGCACCAATCTGAACAGTTGCTGCGGTAACAATTCCAGCAAACTGAACCTCTCCAGTATTCTCAATGGTAACACCGGCACCAACCTTAAGTGTTCCATCATTAGCGTTTAAATCTAATACACTTTGATTGCCTAAATCAGCAACACTTCTTGCTCTAGACATGTTATAGCTACTTTTTCAGTTATTTAGCAGAAGAATGACTCTAAGGTATTAGTCTTCTCCACTTTCCAACCAATAGAATCCAAGATTGTTTTTAATGGATCCAAGAATGCTTTCTCAAACTGAAGGTCATAATCAACATATTGATTCAATCCAAGTTCTTTTGGAAACTCTTGGATAAAAGAGATAACATTTTCGTGGATGATGTTTGGTTTCTTCAGGTAGCAGAACTTAATCTTCTCTCCATTCTTAATCAAAGAATACTTGTTATCTAATTTATTCTCCTTAATGTAATGATTAAAGAGAAGTGCTCCTCTGGCATGAATAGGAGTTCCTTTTGAGTAAATGTTTGATGAAGATTTATATTTTACAACATCAGATACCGAACGAGGGAAAGAGATTTGCTCTGGGGGCAGAGAATTAAACTCCTTACGACTCCTATCAATGTAATTAATAACATCATCCTCTGTTCCTGTCATCAAAATATTAAATGCTTCTTTCAGCATCTTCCTACAAGGTGCTGGAGTAGATGATTTAACCGACTCAATACCCATCACTTTTAGTTTAGGTTCTGCATATGCAACACCTTCACTGTTCCATACGTTGAGAATATAACGTTTCTTTGCAGTCCAAATACCACGATCAGCAATATTCTCCCGCTTCATACTCATTTTTTGGTCATATGCCGAGACATAATCCGCCAGTTCCTGGTAACACTTCTCGATATAAGGTTCCAGTTTTTCACCGCAGACCATATCAAGTAACTCCACAATCTTTGCTTTGTCGCTAGACTTATTAGCAAAAAATTTATCAACAAGAGGTCCCATATTAAGATAGATCGAATCAGTGTCTGATGCGATAACATAATCGGTATCCGTCGTTTGCAAAAGATTATTTAGATATATGTTCATCTTATTCTCAATCCAACGGATAGAAACTTGACCAGAAAGCGTAATCGCCTCCGCATTGGCCAGTTGGTAGTACCTAAAATACTGATTACCGATGGCACCATAAGCAGAGTTAAGCGAAATCTTCTTAGCCATCTGAATATTATTACACCTAGAGATTTCCTTCTCAAGTGCTTTCGTTGGGGTCTTTTCATAATCTTGCTTTGCCTTAAGCATTTTCTTTTTAAAGATAACCCTATCGCCATACATCTTCTCCATCAGTTCTGGCAAGAACCCACGCACATCCTTACGGAACATAGCACCATTTGCACAGACTGCATTATCCTTATACAACTCAAAGTTGATTTCTTCATTGAGGATTTTATCTACTGATGCTGTTGGGTGCCTTTCTTCCAGCAAAGTTTCTGGTGAGATATTATATTGCATAATCAGGTGAGGATACAGACTATTCAAGTCAAAACTCACAACCCAATCATACTTACCAGGGATTGGTTCTTTTACATATGCACCAGCATACTTCTCATTTTTAGTTTCTTTCTTACGAGGAGGAACTACAATATCCCTCTTCTTCAAGTAGTTGTAGATAATATTATCCCACATACGAACCTGATAGAACACATCAGCATAATTAACTTTGGCTTCATATGCCATAGTCAATGCAAGTTCAATCAGTTTCATCTTACTCTCAAGACGGTCAACCAATTCTACGTCAACAATATTATATTCAATAAACTTCTGCCATCCTTTAGTATAGAAATCTTTGAACGTATCAAACTCAGAGTGGTCAAGTTTCTTCTGACCAAGTTCAACCTCAGCAATATAATCTAGGCGATATGATTCCTGTGCCTTATAAGTAAACTTCTTATACAAATCAAGGTAATCAAGTTGAGTCAATCCACCAATATCATAAGTGACGTGCTCACGACCTTGAATAAAAATCTTTCCTTCTGTCACAAGACCCCAGTTAGAGAGTCGCTTCATTACCTTCTCCCCAAACACACGATTAAGTCGTTTGCAGATGTATGGAATATCAAACAGCTGAATGTTCCATCCAGTAATCACATCAGGAACATCAACCATCCAATAGTTAATAAAGTGCCCAAGAAGTTCTTGTTCACTATGACAATGATAATAAGTTACATTATCTTGCTTGTTAGCAAAAGGTTTTACTCCCCAAGTAGTAATCTTTTTGGTAGTGTAATCCTGAATTGTAATTGCAAGAATTTCTTCTATAGCAGATTCAATGTCAGGAAATCCGTGCTCTGCTGTGGTCTCAATGTCAAGAGTAACCAGTTTAATTTGACTAATGTCAAACTTAATCTCATCCTCTGGATACTTTTCAGAAATGTATTGATAGATATATCGGTCATTTCCATAAATCTCAAATCCATCAACATCAGTATACCTTTTATAAAAATCCCTACAGTCACGCACTGTTCCAGGTCTTACCTCTTCTACTGCTTTACCATTTAATGTTCTATACTTGGAATCTTTCTTCGTCTTAACAAATACAGATGGAAAAAATTCATCCCGATGCTCATATCTTTTTCCATTCTCAACTCCTCTTATGAGGAATTGATTTCCAATCATTTGAACATTAGTGTAGAAACGCATTACTTAGTAAGGTCGATGTATTTTTCAAGTAGGGTAGGCATAGGATCAGCAAGAGTAATAATCTTATCTGAATTAATCATAAAATTATCCTGTTTTGTATGATCCATCATCCAAGGAGCAAGCATATTGCCTTCACATATTTCCATTGGATTGATTAGTTTACAATCAGGTTGACCGATATCAGCACCAACCTCTTCAATTTCACTGATCAGTTTCTCGTTGTTCGTCAGTAGAACTACTTTGATTACTTGATCCATTGATAACATCCTCTACGTACATTTGAATTAATTTTTCTACTGGTTCCACGATAGTTATTACCCAATCGGCAACAATAGGAACGGTATCCTCTGCAGACAAGGGAATCCAAGGAAACAGAGATACCTCATATGCTTTTTTATTTTCTATTGCATTAGGATTTCTCAGTTTAACTACACATGCTTTATTAAGATAGTAACCGATGATTCTTTTTTCATCACCTTCACCGACAGACATTTCATCCACATCTGCGATAATATCTTCTCCAGATTTTAACATTAAAAGTTTAATACTCATTTTCCTACTCCATAATCAGGTGCATTTTTCTTTTCAAGTTCACGAATAGTCTCATGAAGACGGGCAACTGCTTTAGTTACCTCAGGAGTTTCTTCCCACTCCCAAAGTTCTTCACGACCTTTACTATCAGTTTTTTTAAATTTCTTGGACATGCAGTTCTCCATTAAGTTAATTATAGCAATAAAAAAGAAGGGTGTCAACTGGATTTTGCCAGTTACCCTTCTGTCTGCGACGACGATATTCATTTTTATTTAGTATTTACTTTTTAGGTGTTAGTGCAAATGCTCCACTCATCACTGCTCCAAAAATGGCTAAAGTTACTAAGATTTCCATATACTAATAAACAAATGTAGTAAGAGGAACTCCGATAAAAATAGTCATTAGAGTTCCAACTGCTAAGGCAGTTGTGGTGAAGTTCATTGATACCTCCTAATCGATTACATAATTATATAGATTATAGTGTATCATAGTGATACACTTCTGTATCAACAATGGCAAAAATTTGTTATTGTTCTCGGACATTTCCAAGAACCCAAGACTTCATGTTGATAAGAGACTGAGTTTCTGCTACTACTTCGGGTGGAACAACTAAACAAAATCCAATGCCAAGATTAAATACGTTTCTCATCTCTTCTTCAGCAATGTCCCCTGCCTCCTGAATCTTATTAAAGAGTTCTGGTCGTTCCCAAGCAGAGTAATCAACGTCAACTGTAAGACCTGCTGGAAGGCATCGTGGAAGGTTCTCAGGCAGTCCTCCTCCAGTAATATGGGACATGCCTAGGATAGGAACTTCATCTAGCAGCTGCTGGATTAGAGGAGCGTAGATGGTAGTTGGTGTCAGCAACTCGGGCATCTCTTTGTAGAAGATTTTGTTTCTCCACAGCATATCATTGATAAGAGTGTATCCATTACTATGAAGACCACTACTCTCAATACCAATGACTACATCACCAGGTCTGATGTTACTACCATCAACGATCTCATTCTTCTCTACAATACCAGTACAAAACCCAGCAAGGTCATAGTCAGTTGCTCTATAATGTTCTGCAGTTTCTCCACCTAGGAGTTCCATTCCAGCAATCTCACACCCTTTAACAACTCCATGCACGATGTCATTAACATTAGAATCTATAGTTTTAGTAGAAATATAATCAAGAAAATATAGCGGTTTGGCACCACTACAGATTACATCATTGACACACATGGCAACCAGGTCAATTCCAATAGTAGAATAGTCCCAAGCAACTCTTGCAATATTAATTTTGGTTCCGACACCATCAGCACCAGATACTAAAACAGGTTGCTCATATCCATATGGAATTTCCATCTTTCCATTAAACCCACCAATGTTAGGTGCCATAATTTTCAGATGTTCTACAAATGCTTTACCCTTTTCAATATCAACCCCAGAAGTTTTATAGTCCATCATTGCTCTTTAATACCAGTAAGTGAGTCAAGAAGTTCGTCAAAAGATCCAATGCTTTCAACTTCACTAAGCAACTTAGCGATCTGTGTGCAAACAACTGGACGCTCTTGTCTGGCAGCAAATGCCAGGGCATTGCGTAGTGATTCTGCTGACTCATCAAGTGAGTCTTGGACTGTTTTAGATAGTGCCATTAGTGAATTTCTCCTTTCGCAATTTGTTCACGACGTTTTAGTTTCCATACTATGTAATCCATGGTAGGGACACACATAGGGTTCCAACCAACAAAGGTTGTTGACTCTCTACTGGGTATCTTCCAACAGGGAGCATCATCATTCTCAAGATCTAGTGACTCACGATATGCTTCATCACCATACATAACAACTGCTCTCTCAGCAGCATTCAAACTCTTGAAACAATCAAAGCAATTCTTTTTAATCTCATCAGGGATTTCGTGTTTCATTCTAATGCAAATTCAACTTCTTCATCAAGTTCCCAAGAATCTTCACCCTCAAGATACTTCTCTAACTTACCAACTAATTCTGATGGAAACTCATCAACAAACATTCCCCATGTTCCTGTTTCCACAGGATCAGGTTCCCAAGTACATACTTTCACATCCTCATATTGAGAGAAAATAAACTCAACAATATTTGTTTGGTCGTCTTCAGTTTGACAGTAAATTTTAAGATCGTTCATTGAATAGCAAGTGGTTGTAGTCGGTCAAGGATCTCACGATAAGCAGGGACAATATCACCTTCATCGTTTCTGAATAAGTCTTTATCAAATCTTTCGTCACTACCAATCTTCCATAGTCTCATACTATCAGGACTGATCTCATCGGCAAGTAGCAACTCACCATGAGCAGTATAACCGAACTCAATCTTGAAGTCAACCAAATCAATACCCATGATATAGAACATTTGACGAAGGAAATCATTAATCCGTAGTGTCATCTCAATGAAAGGTTCAGGATCATATCCCATCAAACGTACACGGTCTGGTGTCAGGAGAGGATCATGCTTGCTATCATCCTTCAGAAAGAACTCAACAATAGGTTGTGGTAATGGAGCACCTTCTACCAAAGTTGTCTCTCTTACAATAGATCCAGCAGCACGGTTCCTACAAATCACTTCCAGAGGAACAATACTTACCTTCTTACAGATCATCTTGTTAGCACCAACCATATTAATATAATGAGTTGGGATAAGTTCTTTAGCAAGTTTCTCAAAAATGATAGATGAAATACTGCAACAAAGAGATCCTTTTCCTAAAGGGTGGTCTTCCTTCTCTCCGTTTCCTGCAGTCACCTTATCATGATACTCAATGATTACTTGTTCTGCATCATCACCTTGATACACAGTTTTTACCTTTCCTTCGGTAATTACTTCCATAAAAAAGAGGGTGTTTTATCACCCTCAGTATATCACATATGTCAATTAAAACCAAATTTTCTTTTGATGATGTTCAGGTACGATCCTACCAAGAACAATAGTTAGCAACCCATCCTCAAATTCAACTGATCTAACTTCCGTATCCTCTGCCAGTGTCCAAGTTCTGGTGAAAGATCTTTGAGCCATTCCTCTGTGGACATAAGTGGTTTCTGTTTCGGTATCCTCCCTTTGTCCTTCGACAAAGAGTTTTCCGTCTTGTGTGTAGACATTTACTTCTTTCTTTTTAAATCCTGCTAATGCAAGTTCTAGTCTCGATTCTACGTTGCTGACCGTAACTAGATTGAATGGTGGATAATTCTTGGTTGTTTCGTGAAGAGCAAACAACCTATCGAAGTATTCATCCATTCCAATGCTATTCCTATTTATGCGTTCCATCAACGCAGGCAGGTCCGCAGCAGTATACCGTGCAAGGTTTCCCATGATTCGTATCTCCTTTAAAAGCGAGTTTGTGTTTTGTGGACCCCGAAGGCATCCAT
>Ga0257114_1002574_pt1 | contig 12050 bp, 7 predicted proteins | sample SI112_10mmetaG_FD_190149 | JGI IMG/M metagenome (GOLD analysis project Ga0257114, IMG submission 190149) | Marine microbial communities from Saanich Inlet, British Columbia, Canada - SI112_10m | ecosystem: Environmental > Aquatic > Marine > Inlet | place: Canada: British Columbia | collected... | reverse complement strand
ATCAATACCTACAGGCGGAATGGAATTATTTAAAAGAGTAGAGTTTTGTAAAACCTCATCAACTGGATCAATATCAACCTCCCAACTACCATATATTTTATCTAAATCTTTTTGTTCTGGTACTTTTCCTGTAGTTATTCTAAACTGACGACTCATCATCAATTTTATATTTTTATGTTCTGCAAATTTTGTAGCAGAAGCGTCATCAATTTCTCGCCCATTTGACTTATATAAATCAAGAACCCATTGCTTTGCTTTTGATTTATCAAGCTTTTTTTTAGGAGGATCTGTTGGATCTATTTTTATTTCCGTGTCGCTTTTTTTTGCGTTCTCCTGTACGTTTTCCTGTGTGTTTTCCTGTACTAGAGGTTGAGTCTCTTGTACTGTTGGGTCTGAATTTTGAGTCTTCACAATCATTAAAATGTATTACCTGTTAATTTCTCCTTGCGCTAAATGCAAAGCTTCTTTAAAGTTTTTTGTTTTTCTATTATAACCTAACCTTTGAAAAACATCTACCATTTGTGGATTTCCTCTTTTCGGATCCCACATTTGCAAATATAAATTTTGTGCTTGATTGTCATCTAGTGGATGTGTTAATCCTCTCGCAACAAATTGACCAGTACCAGAAGTTTTAGTAAGGTTTTGAGCATTACCGCCAGCTTGAGCTTGTGAGCTTACATCCCCATATAATGCATCACCCATTAAAATAATAATAGGTTGCCCATTATTATCTTCAGCTGTATAATATCCTGTTATGTTTTTAAACTCACTGTCGTTAAACGTAGTGACATTTAAAACTTGTTCTAAATTTTTCATCATACCACCAAAGTTAACTGCTCCTTGCTTTGTTTGGTCGTATTTTGTTGAGTCACCAAGGTGTGTTAGTGTTGTAGGGAGCGTAGTATTAGAATAATCTACAGATCCTTTTGCAGCCATAGAAGCCAAAGCATTGTCTAAAGTCAATTGATTAAAAGTAGAAGCTCCAGTTGATGGGTTTATACTTGAGTTAACTTTGTTTTTATAAAGTTGACTCACACTAGCAGTAGAAAGCAAATGATTTGCATCCATTCTTACACCTTGTCCATTAACAGTATATGTGGCTGGAGAAATTTTAGTAGAATAACTAGTTGATGATCTTCCTGCCCTAGCTGTGGCTGCTCTATCTTTATAAACATCACTATCTACATTTATAGATGCTATTATTTGATTTCTATAATGAGACAATACTAACCTTTTTGTGTCATCTGTCACAACAGTATTACCCTTTTCGTCTACATCAAACATTAAAGGATCTGATGTAAATTTCATAGGGGTTGATGTGCTTGTTTTATGATCATAATCATAATAAACATCAGGAGAAAACCTTTTTTCAACATCTGCAGGACTCATTGGAAATCCTGATGCACCGTCCCCAAAAGGCGTTCTAGCACCTAAAATATCATAAGCATATGAAGCAATCCAGTCGTCGCTTTTAGAGGTTACTTCTTGTTCAACATAATCAGCTATGTAGTCTACATCTTGTGGATTCGAAATTCTTCCATAAATTGCAGTCCCATTTTGTGTAGTCTGCATAGCTTGATAAAGAGGTTGTTGAAGGCCATTTGCACCTGTAACAACAAAATTTAAATCCCCTAAGTTTTTAGCAAATACTTGAACCTCTTTTTTGTCATCAACCTTTAGATACCTTTTCTTGCTTGGATTAACATGCTCGCCTAAAGGTCTTATGATGCTTTTATATTCTATATTACCACTCTGATCCATCTGTTCATAAGAAAACCTCATAAATTGTTTTCCGTCAATTAATTCAGGTGCATAAGAAGTTTTTAATTGCCTTCTCATTGCTGGCATTGCAGGTTTTTCTGGACTTCCAGCAACCATAACACTACCAGCAACAGCAGGTTTTCCATTTACATCAAGTTTTCCTGCGTTTATATCCGCTGGCGTAGCAATAACATCAGGAACAGCAGGAACTTTATCTTTTGCTGGAATAAAAATAGGGCTTCCATAAGGGCCTGCCATGTGGTCTTTAAACCATGTTCTGTCGTATTCAGCTAATGTTAATCCAGAATACCCCTCTTTTTCAGATTCTGCAATTATTTTATCTCTTTGTTCCTTTATAATAGTTGGGAGCTGACCAATCATCTTCATTTCTCCTGTTATTTTTGCCGACATAGCAACAACATCACTTCTGGATATTTCTCCTCTTCTGTTTCTTTCTTGCAATTCCATTAATTCTGATCTAGCGTCAGTACCAGCTTTAGCCCAATAATTATCCATATCTTGAATACCTACTGATTCAAAATCTGTAGCTTTACCAACTACTTCATTCTGTAATCGCCTTTCTTCTCTGACTTTATCTCTAACTCCTTGTACTTGAGCTTGACCAGCTAAATACAGTTCTGATATAGATCCGTTTTTGCTCTGTACTGGTTTTATTAAATAACCTCCTCCGTATGCCATATTATATTAACTGAAATTTTACATCAATTTTAGAGTAATCTACCCTGTCAAAACCATCTTTGTGTTTTGTGACTGCATCTGTTGGTATTTCATCTGACATAACACCCTGATAAGTTCCTTCACCAAATTTTTTATCTATGTATTTAAAAGAATAAATATTTAAACCACTTTTTGATTTACCTATTAATTTTATATTGTTTTTTAGCCTTCTATCTGAAGCTTTCTTTGTTGGTTTTTTCATTAAGAAATCAAACATCCCCATTGGATCAAAACCTGCCTCTGCATTCGCAGTTTCTTGACCAATACCTGCTGTCATTGCTGTTTTTGAAAAGTTTGTAATTGCATCTCCCTTCATTTGCTCTCCAGCAGCTATTTGAGCCTGTAAACCTTGAACCATAGAAATATCTCTTTGCTCTTGCATGTTTCTTCTCATTTGATCATCTTGGACTCTTATTTTATCTGCTTCAAACATTTGATTAGACATACTTCCGTAAAGATCTTGCTCTTTTTTCCCAGTAGATTCCTCTGAAGCAGTCATCATAGACATCATACTTGCGGCATCTCCACCAGCCATAACAACATCTGCCATTCTTTCTTTGTCTAACTGTATACTGTCTAAAGCCTGTTGTTCTAATGCTAAAGAAGGTGATAGTGCAGCTGCAGCGTTTTCTCCTAAACTCTGAAACTCCATATTATCTAATTTTCTTTTTGCATCAGCCGAAGCTTTTGATCCGCCTATAAAATTCATAACAGAACCTGTCGCCCCTCCTATCAAACCCAATGTTGTTAATAAAGCCATTTTTTATTATTTTTAATTATTACAAATATACGAAATTTACATATAGCTCTTCATCACTTCGCTGTTTACAGCGTAAAGCTCAAGAAACTGAACAGAAGAGCTTTCTAGTTTAATAGTTGCATGATATCCCCTTAGTCCAAATGATTCTGCAGCTGCGTTTTTTACTACAAAACAAAAATCACCTACGACAGGATTATGTGCAATAAGATAAGTGCTAATAACATTTCCATTTATACCAGATATTACACCAACTTCTTGAACACCTTCACCTTGACCTATAGATCCTCCAGTAGTGTCATTTACAAACAATCTATCTCCGAGTCCAGTATCATTACTATTTATAGTTACTTGAGGAGGAATATTATTTAAAAACCCGAAAGAATTAGCAGGTAGATCCTCTTGTAATTCACCTAATCCAATAATAGATAATTCATTAAAATCTGTGTTATTGGCTGTATATCTTCTAATATATCCGTACTTAACACCTTCTTTATCTTCAAACTTTCCTGTGGGAATTATTCCAGTTTCAATATCTGACTCCAATCTTGCTGTCCACAAAGGATAATTGGTTTCTAATCCAAGATTCTTAAAGACTTTAACAGTAGAAGGCTCTTTGTTTGCTGAAAAAGTTATAGTAGTAGGGTAACTTTCTCCATAAAAAGTTGACCTATTAGGACTAGCTTCATGTAAATACAAGTTACCATTTTTAAAAGTATAAAAATTATTCCCCAACCTATCCATCCACTCTGGTTCATATGAGTGAAAAGAAGTCCATCCTTTATTTATTTCATCGTATGTTATTGTTGTTGCCATTAATCGTCTATTATTCTAGGCCAATCTAAACTATTGTTAGGATCAAATCCTAAATTGTCTAAAGCCTTGGTTACGTGATATAAGTAATAATACTCCCATTTATCAAACCTTCCTGTAAGAGGAGCTGGTTTGTATGGAGCTTGAGAATCATCAGGAGTTGATGATCCAATTGTATCTTCTATGTCATACTCAAAAGTAAAGGTTCCTCCAGAAGTACTCAAATCACTCAGACCATTAGTTCCCGTGTAAGCTCCAGTTCCGCCTTCTACAGACTCCATTAATGTTTTAAAATCTGCATTACCATCAACTTGGAAAACTATACCTCTATAAAAAGTTGAATTTGTAGCGTTTAGTGTAGCTACTCTAGATCTTAAATTAGCTACATCTGTATTGAATGTAGAGGTTCTAGTTGTCGTGTTAGACCAAGATCCTCCATGATACGCAACATTTGCCTCATCCTGGAATATCATAAATATAACATTTTCAGCATCACTAGGGAAATCGTTTTGACTTCCTGAAGATATGTAGTCTTTTACATCTGGATCAGTCAAAGCAGCTAAAGTTCTTTCATCAGTCCAATTGTATGTTTGATCTCTTAATATTACATGAGAGTCATAAGCACTACTTCCGTTTGTAGAAGCATCTGTATTTCCATTTCCAGCAGTTTCTCCTGTAGCATATAAATCTTGTAAAACAGATTTAAGAGAATTTGTCTTCATTTGCTGTAAAGCGTTTTCAGAATTATCCATAGACCCACTACTGTCAAAATAAATATAGATATAAGTATTTTCATTAATAGATAAAGCCTCTGTAGCTAATGTAGCTGTTGCAACACAATCCCCACCTCTTGAAACTTGATATGTAATACTGTCATTCAAACCTTGTCCAGCTGTATGAGTGTATTGAATAGAAGTAGAAGGTGTTCCAGATACCACAACTGCAGTACCATTTGAAGGAGGGTCAACAATAGTTAAAGTGTATGGGCTAGGAACCGTGTCGTTTGCTATAACATTTACAGTTACTGTGCCTCCGTTAGTAATTCCTGTTATACTGTCATCTACAAGAACTGGCAATGAATCTTTATAGTTCCATACTAAATATAAGTTGTCATCCGCAGATGTTTGATTAAACTGGAAGCTTATTTTATTTTCTTCTTCAGTAGATGTTTCTGTAGTTGTAACAGCTGGATAAGTAGCTTGAGCAACGACCTGAGAAGCTGTTAAATTTGTTGCTGCAGAAACTAAGTACCCAAGTGTATTACAGTCATTAAAATCTCCTGTATGATACCCTATTTGCTTAAAAGAAGATAATTCCATTAACCTTCCTGTGTCTGGAACATATGTAGTTCCAACTACATCTTCGAAAAAAGTAAATTTAGTCAATCCACTTTCATTAAATACATCTTCATCCTCATAATAAGGATTGCCTAATAATTTAAACCTATTTGTTATAGATTGATTTGCCTCGTCTTGGTCATTTACCACAACTAAATAAACTTTTCTAGTTTGAGGTATTGGACATGTATGAGTTATAGATACGTTTTGAGAAACGCTTGAGTCTATAGAAACAACAGCCACATTGCCTAAATCTAAATTAGCATTAGAAACAGTTATATTTACAGTTCCAGATGTTCCTGTTCCAGTATAAGTAGAGCCTCCATAAGCAACAGAGACAGTAATACTACTTAATGCTGTAAATTCTAAAACAGCTGTTCCAGGATATTGTCCTAAAACTAAGTTATAAGTATAGGTTTCGTTTTGTTTTACAGTTTGATTTATTGTAGAAGCACAGTCATTTTGCACTGTATTCACAATCATATCTGACTGATCCATTGATAAAACATATTGATGATTTCTTGGATCAATGCCACCTACATTAAATTTGTTTTTAAAACCATATAAGGTGTCTTTAAAATAAGACTTCATTCCATAATATGATATAGGTGTTAATCCATCTTGACCAAGCCTTAAAACAGTTCCTCTTGCAGCATCTGTAAAATACATATTACCACCATAATTTCCGAAACTTTCTGGATTTATAGATATACCATATTCTCCACTATAAGCAACATCTTGACCTAAAACTTTTTCTACGGTAGTAAGGGAAGCGGTTCCATCAGATGAATGCACTAAGCTTTTGCCATATAACACTTTAGAAACTCTATCTTCCTGAAAAACAATCAAGTCTGTTTCCCTAGCAAACAACTTTTGAATAGATCCGTATTTTGCATCCATTTTTTTCGTTATTCCTCTTCTATTGTTAAACTCATTTAATGAGTTGTATGTACTGTTTTCGCTATACGCTCCTGAATAAATAAGAGTTGTTGTGTCATATATTTTTTTAAACCCATCAAGTAAAGAAAGATTTGGTCTTAAATCAATGTTATATATAGGAGATAATCTTTCATCTCTAATTTGTATACTTTCTACTCCATTTCCAAAAGAAAAACAATTACCTACTGTTAAATCTACTACTGAAGATTGAGAGCTTGTTTGATTTTGTTTATTTCCTTCGTGGTATCCACCTACAATATCGAAAGTTTGCTCTGTCTCATAATATATATCACTATCTAAATCTTTCGGATCAGTTTCAAATACTAATAAACCATTAACAAGAAGTAATTTTATCTCTACATCAATATAACCTCGCTCTAAAGCTCTTGTAAACTCTGTAGATCTAATATTTAACCTATGCCTGGTTGCTGTTCCTGTTCCTGTTTTAATAAAAGTTAGCTGAAATTGATTATCAGGGTCATCATAATATGACTCTCCTTGTGGCTTTTCCCATGATGTTTCTGCAATTAAAAATTTTTCAAATGCAGACTGATTAGCGTCTCCCTGGTAGTTTGCTCCAACAACAAATTCTCTTTCATAGAATTTAGTATCATTACCATCTGAATCAGGTCTCTCATAAGACTCAAACCTCATGCTAATAGTTGACCCTGTGTTAATATCAAGATTAACGTAGTTTGCAGATTCTTTTACTTGAGATATACCAAATTCCTCTTCTTTAGGAATTGTTGCATTAACATATCCATTTCTACCTAACCCCCATTTTATTTTATTACTTCTTTCATATGTAGCAAAATTATTAGGATTAAAATCCATTGAAAAACCAACTGGTTTTATTTTCATATAAATACCCGACAATTCTTTAATAGGATTTTCAGCAGCATCTTTATTGTTTTCTATCCACCCTTCATTAGAGGCGTTTTCTGTGGACTGATCTATATCTAAAGCGTTTTTTGTTTCATAAGCAAGAACCTTTACCTTGACTTCTTTACCCAAAGGTCCATTATCATCTGATTTTACAATTAAGTTTGTTCCAGCTTCAACTTTATGAATATTGTTTCCAGTCATTAACACCCATCTATAAACTCCATCTTCGTAAAAAATAGTACTGTATACATTGTAGTATTTATCTCTGTTAGACTTTATAAAAAACTTATATCTATCAGCCCAGTATGGTGGTAAGTGATTAATTGTTATTTTTGCTTTGTTTAAATCAACAGAGTTTTCTATAGGAACAAATATTTCTGAAGAATTATATCCTGATGTATTAGAAGCAGGAATAATAGAAGAATATCTACCATCTTTATCAATATAAACCAAACCAAACTCATAACTTCTATTACTTTTAAGTGATAAGTTTGAATTTGTTTGTCTTACATAAAAAGCAGAATCTGTTGCAAATTTAAATTGTTCAATTATATTAGAAAAATTGACATCACTTGTGTTTCCTGGTGTATTATCTATTTTATGAGTAATTACTGGAGCTAACAATGTAATAGTATTTGTTGTTGTAGCAGATATTGTAAAGCTCCCATATATAATGTCAACATTATCAGGAGGTGTTGTTGTTGTAACTAATGCAGAAAAATTATTTGTCAAAGCAGTCAAGAGTTGTTCAAAATCATTTGAATCAGAAAAACTTTGTGCATTACTATAACTTTCTGTCAATTCAACAGCATTATCACCAACAAACTCCCCATTGAAATACACATTAGGAGAAGATCCAGCTTCATCAGAATCCAATTTAATACCAAGAAACACAGAATACCCTTTATTAAGTTCAAATCCTGAAAAATCTAATGTAAACAGCGTTTGATCTGTACTTATACTCGTAGTTCCTTCATATCCATCCTGAGATAAAGAAACTTTTTCAGCAGTATAATCTATTTTTATTTTCTGATTATCTCCTTCTTCTCTTAATAAGTCATACTGCTTTGTTATATTTCCATATACTATTCTATTTTCTATAAAGTCTTGAGCCTTTGCAGTTAAAGGGATGTCGTCAAATATTCTGCCTAATTCATCATCAGGTAAAGCTCTGTATATTTTTTTATTACTAAAAGAGTATGTCTTTTCTGTATCATTTTGATACCCTTTTTCTTTTTTATTTAAATTTTCTATAACATAAATTAAATTAGAGTCAGGGTTTTTAAAACAGATTTGTACATCTGTAACTCTTTTATCTCCAGTATTGAAACCTATTCTGTATGCGTTAAATAAATTAAGCATTGATAGATTTTCCATTGTATTATAATCTAATCTAAACTTAGTAGATGGAGTAAACTGATAATCTGTAAATGATGATAATGCAGAATATTCTCCATCTAAATATTTATATCTATATGAAAAAGCAAAAAATTGTTCTTTTACTGCATTTTCTGTTACCTGTGCTGTACTATAAGGAATTACACTAGGAGCTTTTTTAGGTGGTTTTTTATATAAATTTATATCTTCTTCTATAAAACCATTTGTTCCATAAGTCTTAGATCTTTCGATATTAATACACCTAGGGGGATTATATCCATCTGTCCACAGTAAAAGATTTTCATTAGTAGAAGTGTTGTAAACAACATTAGCTCCTGTAATCTTATAATATTCATTAAAATTTAAAACTTGAGTAGACGGACTTCTTAAGTCCTCTAATAAAAGAGATGTAGTTTCTGTCTCTGCATTATACTCATAAACAAATGATCGTTTTGCTTTATCAACTACAAACCAATAAATCTTTTCCGCTACTTCGTCAGATACAGACCCTATACATACAGGATCAGCATTCCCAGAAATAAAAGTAAGCTGTTGGTTTCCTCTTTCATTTTCTACAGCACCAGCATCTGAGCTAGTGGTGTTTACAACCCTAACGTTTAACGCATCTATATATTCCCCTTCAGGAATAAGACGTTCGTCAAAATCCTTGTTCATCTTTCCTTTTGAAAAGGTATTTTTTATCTTCATATTATTTTATCCACTTATCACGACCCCTCAGTATTTGAGTTAATTCGTTTAGTTTTATTGAATTTAATCTAATCTTCGCGTTTCTTAAAGAAGCTGATGACTGTTTTGAAGCTCTTCTAACAACATATTCTTGTACACCAAATTTAGATTTTAAGATTGTAGACTGTAAGTAGTCGTACATAAAGGTTTCTGCTAATTTATGAACTTTTATTTCGCTATCAGACAAACCATAAACTCCATCAGATACATATTGTATAATAATATTTTGATCTTGCAAATTAGAACTAAACAAAATCATTCCCATATTCTTATCTATAAGGTAGCTTCCGTTACTGTTTGCTGTAGATGTATCCATTCCAAATCTTTTTCCTTTAGAAAGGCTCCCTGAGCTTCCTAAGCCATCTGGCCTTTTGTTTCTCAAGTTGGTTTCTATTACAGGAGTACCTGTAAGAGCATTTCCATTAGAATCTAATAAAATTCTTTTATGAGCTGTATTATCTTGCAAATAAGACTTGGTTATTTTTGAATTATAGTTTTGAACTATATCATGAGTTGATCCATCTGACCCTACATAAGATACTTTAACTAAACTAACGAAATCATGAGGTAAATGCATTTGCAGTGTTTCAGGAACTTGTGCTTCAAATCCTAAAACTTCTCTTAAAGCATCATAATGAATTTCTTGTAGACCTCTTTTAGCATGAAAAACAACTTCGTTTCTTTCAATTTTATTAATAACCTTATCGTCTCCAACATATGTTAGCAAAAAATTATTTATAATATCTTCTAGCAAAAGGTATTGGTATGTTCCCCAATTATCATTAATAGGAGAGTTTCCACTGTTTTGGTAATATTGCGATTGTGTTAAATCTTGTCCAATTATAGGCATAATCTATGAGTTTTGTTTTTGATATTCCATACCTTCCATTGCTGTAGCTGCCTGCACAACATCATTTTCTCTAATACTGAGTCCTGCTAATTTACATATTTTTATTACAAGAGACGCTTCATCCGAAGAAGGTATTTCAAAATTAGTTGAATCGTCTGGATTGTAAACTGGATCATTATTTAGCGTGTAATACGCCCAAACAGGATCTACAGGTTTTCTTATATAATTACAGATTAAAGGCGGCTCTGTGCTTTTAGGAGTCGTGTCTGTATAATAAATACTCAAAGGCCTTACAAAAAGATTTGATGCGTTTCTTTTATATATTGGATAAGTTATTGAGGGAGCAGTTAAGTTGCTTGAAGACAACATATCAAATTTAGAAGTAGGAACTCCTTGTACTATTTTTCCTTTATAAGTAATATTTACTAATTTATACAAGTTAGATGGTAAAGTAAAATAATCTACTTCTCCTCCAGGAGAAGGGTCTATAGTATAACCTTGACCACTAATCATTATATCAGTATCTAACGAAAGTGTTGTATTACTATCAATTCCTGAAACTAATGCAGTTTGACCATCTACTTGATTTAAAACTTGATCACCAACTGTTACTGTTGATGTGAAACTTTGTGTACTGTCTATTAATTTATTTGCTTGTACTCCTGTAGTAGTTCCAGATGCAGCAGAATCAACGTCAACATAATTTAAAACAGAACTAACCGTGAATATGTCAATTTTATTTTGAACTTGAGACACAGTATCTCCGTATCCTATTGCCTTTCTTCTGGCGTTTTGTAATTGCGTAGCCTTTGAGTAATCAGAAAAGTATTGCTCAAATATCTCTAGTTGTGCTTGCTTTGCAAAATAATTATACTCTATAGGAGCAATGTACCCTCTATTGTCTTTATTCAATAAAAATAAGACTGTGTTTCTTACACTGTTAATCATGGGATATATTTTTTACAAAAGTACAAAAAAAAAGAGGTCACAAATTGCGACCTCCTTCCCTCCTTTCACGGTAATTAGTTAGTTATTATAAACTATTTGTTATTTTTTGTAAAACATCTAACCCTTCATCGGTTTTGAAAAACAAAGCTAATCCACTGTATACGTTTTCTCCATAAGGAACAACGATAACTTTTTGAGTTTTCTTATCTCCCCAAACAACCGTTCTGTTGTCTGATTTAACATGAAGTATACCCATTTCTACAGCTCTAACTGCAAGGTTTCTTAATTTTAAATTTTCATCATTTAAAAGATCCATGAATTCTTCTGGGTTATTTCCTGCCCAAATAATCATATCTCTTTTTAATTCTGATGAAGTCATTAAAGATATATTACTTTTACCTTTTAAAACAACTCTTGCGATTGCTTCTAGATCATTAATATCTAAATCCTTAGCCGCTATCTGTGCGTCTAATTTACCAACCATATTACTAACCTCTTCACTTGCGTCTTTTTCTTTATCAAACTCTTCGAATTTAACTCCAAACGAAGGATGTATCATTAGAAACTTTTGTAAGTTCATTTGTGTTGATTCAACAACTAATTTACCATCTTGAAAAATTATTGGTTGTAATGTAGCTAATCCGTCTTGTTCATCAACAAAAGGAGAAACTTGATTAGTAGCCCATCTTAAAGCTCTGTTTAATCCACTATCATTATATGTAAGTGGTTTTGACGCTGTATGTTTTACAGCTATCATGTGTCTTATTGGTGTTCTATTGCTTGTTAAAATGAAAACCCTAGTTTTTGGTTGCATATTAGGGAAAAGACCAGAATAGCCTTTTTTAGTAGTTTTTGTTGCCATTATATTAAAATTAAATTAAATTAAAAAAAAAGAGGG
>Ga0257114_1002572_pt1 | contig 12056 bp, 16 predicted proteins | sample SI112_10mmetaG_FD_190149 | JGI IMG/M metagenome (GOLD analysis project Ga0257114, IMG submission 190149) | Marine microbial communities from Saanich Inlet, British Columbia, Canada - SI112_10m | ecosystem: Environmental > Aquatic > Marine > Inlet | place: Canada: British Columbia | collected... | reverse complement strand
AATATCCAGTCATAGGAATCATAAGATGAACATATGGAGTTCCTTTAAACATCACATAAGGTGCTCCTGTATTATAGTCTGTGGATTGCCCATCCATGGAGGATGGATCTTTAGGCATCAACATTAGATGAGCTCCAGATTCAATGAAGTGCTTATGGCCTGCGTCTTTTTGACCATCTGTATATGGTTTAAAATTATCCACGCCTAAGTCTCCATGCAGCATCCATATCCAACCATCTCCCTCAAGTTCTGGGTTGGTGTTTGATTTATATGCATTAGCCCAAGCAACAGCATTTTTATCTGAACATGCAGCTGCAGATTCATGTGGATCACTGAATCCACCCATTGGCATTGGCATAAATGGCTCACATCTCCAGCCATTTGTTCCTTCTCTAAGAACTTTTCCTGAGGCACCAATAACAGTAGCATGATCTCCAATAAATGCAGGAGCTGCTGAAGTATATGCTTTGATTTCCCATTCTTTTGAATTACCCATATGATCATGATTTCCGCCCTCGTGATGACCAGCAGATATGCTCGTAGATGCAAAAAAGAATAATGTGATTATTAATTTATTTTTCATATATATTTTTCCCTATTATTTAAACTAACCTTGAGCATATATTTATAGCATTTAAATAAAAATATAGAAAATATTTAGAAATTATTTATTAAATTCGGCTATTTCTTCTATGAGCTTTGATTCTATTAAATTCTTTGAAAGACATTTTCTATAGGGCTCTGCTCCATAAGCAGGATTGCCAACTAAGATTAGTTTGGGGTTATTTGTATTAAATCTCCAACTTGTTCCAGTTTCGATTGATGTAAATACATAATTTGCAGAAATCTCAACTCTTGTTGATTTATTTCCTGTGAGATCGAGCTTTATTAAAGTTTGAATGTTTAGCGATGAGTCAAAAATCCTATTTATATAATCAACATAAATTTCATCATTCATTTTCCCACAATCAATATACTTCGAAATATTTGCTGGCATTACCCTTAGATCAGACTCAAAGATATTTTGATTTTTTCTATATTTTTGATCAATTAGCTTTTGAAACTTCAGCATTGCTTCATCTACATCAATATCTAAATACAAAATGTTTTGATTCAAATTATTGTCAATTGGCGGATGGTAGATATTTTCTTTGGGTGTCTTTTGGCAAGAAAATAGAAAAAAAATACTAATGAGTATCGGTGCTCTCATTTTTATTATCTTATGCTTTCTGCTATTGACCTAAACATTGCTACATGAGCAGCTTTTGAATACTCCTTTTCGGCAGTATATCTATGATTTGAAGATGTCTTAGCAATAACAACATTGGTTAATGGGTCTATATAAATATATTGATTGTAAACACCAGAGGCTGTGTAGTCTGTATCTGGAAAACCGGGAACCCACCATTGAAGTCCATATCCCCAAGGAGAAGATGATAGTTTGGATTCACCTGGTTTTAAATGCGGTCCATCTGTATCGTGAGATGCATCAACCCAGCTGGCTGGGACTACTTGCTCGCCCTGCCATTTTCCTTTATTTAAATATAGCTCTCCAAACTTTGCGTAATCCCTTAGTGTTGCATTTAACCCCCCAAGAGCCATTTCTACTCCATCATTGTCTACTATAAAAAAAGCCTCATCTTGCATGCCGATCTTATTCCATATTTTTTTATGCAAATATTCTTTTAAAGGCATTCCTGTTACCTCTGCAAGCAAAAAACCAAGAACTTGCGTATCTATGCTTACATAGTGATGATAAGTGCCTGGGTCTCTACCCCTTTTAAGAGATTTTGCAAAATCTCTAAAGGACGAGCCTCTTGCCGTTGCTCTTCCAAACCTATTTATATCTGATTTAGGATCAGCATAGTCTTCGTTAAAATCTACCCCTGAAGACATTTGCAAAATATCTTTAATTTTTACTCCTTCATAACCTGTTTCATTAAAATCTGGTAAATATTTTGTTATAGGGTCTTCGATGCTATCTATCAGGCCCTCATCAAGCGCTATTCCTACCAGGGCTGATACAAAAGATTTAGTTACTGAAAATGCTATATGTTTGCTAGTTGCATAATTATCATTCCAGTAATTTTCGTATAGCATATCTCCATTATGCAAAACCATTAATCCGTCGGTTTTAAAATGCTTTAATCCCTCAGAAAGTGAACGCTCTTCACCCTCAAAAAAATAAGTTGCTGGAAGTGCAAACTCTCTAGTTGGGAATAAAAATGGCTCATCAGCTGCGGGTATTGGGTCAGAGACAGTAAAAATTTTGTCTATATTAATAAAATTTTTAGAGATTGAATTCTCATTATATAAATTTGCTAGGTTATAAAGCCTAATGATTTTAGGCCCATAAAAGACTCCAACAACTATTAAAAATAGCGATAAAAGAATTAAGAGTATTTTATACATTCATTTAAGTTAACATATAAAAATGTTAAATATACAAAAAATTGATTGGTCTTCGTTTTTAGTTGGGAGAGTTATTCTTGGTTTATATTTTTTCGTTTTTGGTTTTGGAAAAATTTTTACTTATGAAGACATTCAGGCGTTAATGGTTCTTAAAGAAGTGCCTCTGGTAGCGATCACTCTTCCTATGACAATAACAATTCAAACTGTATTTGGCTTGTTAATCATCTTTGGAAAGCACCTAAGATTAAGTGGGCTGATGTTATTTATTTTGACCATTCTTATTAACTATTATATTCACAACTTTTGGGATTTGGCAGGGGACCCATCTCAAGCCCATGAAATGCAAAACTTTATCAAAAATACCGCAATTGCTGGTGGACTTTTAATTCTTTCAACAAAAAAAAATATCTAGTCTGTTTGCCTTGGAATTCTATGCATAGCACATATTTTATTACCTGACGGGTCTAACAGGTAAGCTAAATATAGCTGAACGCCGCCGCCCTCTCTAACCCCAGGAGGATCACATAACTCAGGATCTATGCCTCCCGCATTTTTTCCTGCTTGATACCATTCATCAACCATGTCTGCGCTTGAGGCATTAAATCCAATTGTGGCACCATTTCCATGAGAAGCTTTTTCATTGTTTATTGGTTGAGAGATTATGAAGCTATTTTTATTGTTAACAAAATAAACATATCTTGTATGTCCATCATGATTTAAAGAAAGTTTACCTGGCCTTGCGCCCAGAGCTGCAAGAGTTTGATCATAAAATTGCTTTGACTCTTCAATATCATTTGCCCCTAACATTACATGACTAAACATTTATTATCTCCTTTATAAAAATTATGGCTTGTAAAATAGTACTACATCTTTGGTAACTATTTCACAATTCCAGCCTCTTTGCATGGCAATAACTTCAAATGTTTTTTCAGCATAAAAAACTACATGCGTTGGATCTCTTCTGTAATACCATTTATCAAAAGCTTCTTTTTTGCTTAAAAAGCAGGTCATGACACCCAACCATCCATTTGGTTTTAATAAGCTGTTTAGGGTATCAAACTCTTTTTTTGGACTGAAAAAATGTTCAGCTGTTTCTGTGCAAGTTATAAAATCATAAGTTTTTAAAAAAATATCTTTGTTCGGGAAAAAAAATGGGTCGTATAAATCAATCTTAAAATTATCTTTGGTTAGGATATCTGCCAATGCTGGCCCATGGCCACATCCAAAATCTAATCCTGTGGAGTTTGAAGATAATTTTTCTTTTAATGGGCTAATGAGTCTAGATAAAAAATTTCTATAGCCGGAATCATCAACAATATTTTCATGCTCTAAATATCTATTTTTCTCTGCATCTAAATTGATATGAAATGAACTATCTAAAAATTTTGCCTCGCATGTATTGCAATGCCAATATAAAAGCTTATCCGAGGTTTTAAAGGATTCTATTAGTTGACTGTTACAAACTACACAATGTTGCATTTTGTGTATTGGTGGCTAGACTGATTGTGCTCTGCCAAGCTCTTTTTTAAGCCTAGCTCTAAAAGAGAAATCATCAACTGTAATGGTGTGTCGAGGAGTGTTTATTTGTTGAACATCTGGCTTAGCAATCTCTTCGTCTATAAGTTTTTGAATTGGTTTTTTTGGCTTCCAGTTGCCCGATAAATGTTTTACAGCTAATTTTGATTGAAGCTCTGCTCCTGGCCATATACACCCAAGTGGCTGGAAGAGACCTATAAAATATAAATTATTTATGTCTGCTGGAATCATTCTATGAAGCAAAGGTACTTTGCCCTCTTCATAGTTAATAAAGTCTTTTTCAAAAAATGGATGTTGTATCTTAAATCCAGTGCATGCAATTATTGTGTCGAACTCTGCACTTTTGCCATCAATAAAATGGACAGTGCTTCCATCAAGGCGTTCTATATCCACATAAGGGGTTACCTTTCCATGTCGAACTGCATAGTAAAGCTCTGAATTGACAGTTGGGTGAGTAGCAAAGAGATTTTGATCGGGTGTTTGAAGGCCGATATCTTTATTTTTACCCTGAAATATTTCAAGCATCATTTTTGTAAAAGGAGCTCTTAAAAAAGCCGGCATCCATCTATTCTTTAAAGCATATAGATCAACGGGCAAGCCATACATAAATTTAGGTATTAGATAATAACCCCTTCTCCAACTAATAGATGTGGACTTTGATACTCTTGCAGTTTCTACAGCAACATCGCAAGCTGAGTTACCCCCACCAATAACCAAAACTCTCTTGTCTGTGAATGGCTCTGAGGATTTAAAGTCATGTGAATGAATCATCTCACCAGAAAATTCTCCTGGATAATCTGGATATCTAGGCTTGTGATGATGTCCGTTGCATACAACCAAGGCATCATAGGAATCAGAAAATACCTGACTATCTTTTAAGCTTCTCCACTCAATAACCCATGATTGATCTTGCTTCTGATTACATTTAATGACCTCAGTTCCAAAATGAATTAACTTCTTAATATCAAAATGATCAGCATAATTATTAAAATAATCTAAAAGCTCCAAATGAGACGGATAGTCTGATGCTGATTCTGGCAATGGGTAATCCTCATAAAAAGACGTATATTTAGAACTAATGATATGTGTGGTTTCAAATACACTTGAATGCCCTGAAGGATCATTGAACCTCCAGTTACCGCCAACACCGTCGCATCTTTCAAATGCTGTAACTTCAAAACCTTCTTCAGCAAAGTTTTTAATTGCAGTTATGCCAGATGGTCCCGCGCCGATAATTGCTACTTTATTATTCATCATCAAATATGTTTTTTAATATCATATAATCTTACATCTAAATAAGGTTAATAAATAATAATCTATAACAAGCCTGGCTATTTTTAATATATGACTAAATCAGTAGATATGGATGGTATAAGTTCATTTGAGGATATCCTTGGTGGAGTCCTTGATCTACTTGATTCTGATGAGCAGCAGTTTATTTATTTAACAGGTGCGGCTGGCACTGGTAAAACTACGCTTATCGAAAAAGTTTTAGATGAAAATAATCTTAAAAAAATTGTTGTTGCTCCAACTGGCGTTGCCGCTTTAAATATTGGTGGTAGTACCATAAATTCTGCTTTTAGAATTGGATTTGATACCTTCCCGGCTATACAAGAATCTAATGATCCTCGTTTTAAAAAATTATTAAAAAAGTTAGAGCTTTTAATTATTGATGAGATTTCGATGGTTAGAGCTCCAATGCTTGATGCAATATCAGAAACCCTAAAGCTCTATAGGAACTCTGAAGAGCCTTTTGGTGGTATTCATGTTTTAGCATGTGGGGATCTTTTTCAGTTGCCGCCTGTTGTTAAAGACAATGAGGTGAATGCAATAGATGAAAAATATGAGTCTGTATATTTCTTTAGCTCAAACAGTTTTAAAGAAATAAAAAGCCCAAATTTTTTTGAGCTTACTTATTCTTTTAGGCAAAGTGAAGATGAAAATTTTTACTCCCTTCTAAATAATGTCCGCTTGGGTGAAAATCTTGAAGATTCTATAAATCAAATCAACCGAGCATGTTTCAATCCAGATTTTGAAAATGAATCTTCACTTATCATAACCACAAGAAAATATAGGGCTGAACAAATTAATGAAGAGATGTTAAATTTCATTGAAGGACCAGCCACTTCAGCTAAATCTGAAGAATTTGGTGAGTTTAATGAAAATGATCTACCGGCACCTAGAAATCTTCGAATTAAGAAAGGTGCAAAAGTTATGTTTATAAAAAATGATAGTGAAGGAAGGTGGGTAAATGGAACAATAGGTGAGGTCACTAATTGCTCTGATAAGAAAGGAAGGTTTTTAAGAGTCCAAGTTGGAGACGACATACATAAAGTAAAAAGAGAAGAGTGGAATAAAATTAAGTATGTTTACGATGAATACAATGATGAAATGGAAGAAGAGGTTGTCTCATCGTTTAAACAGTTTCCAATTAAACTTGGGTGGGCAGTAACTATTCATAAGGCGCAAGGGTTAACTTTAGATAGTTGTTCAATAGATTTGGGCAATGGTGCATTCGCAACAGGTCAAACTTATGTTGCCCTCAGCAGATGCAAGACCTTAAATTCACTTAACTTATATCAAGAATTAAAGATTAGAGATGCAATGGTGGACTCTGCTATAAAAGACTTCCATGAGAAAAATTTTTAATCTTTAAATTGGATTTTTTTAAGGTATAAAACGCCAAATAAAAAAGTATAGATAAAGCCTTTTAATTTGCCATCAGGTGACTTCAAAATAGTTTTTCTGAAGTAAATACATTCTATAAAATGAATAAAAAACCATGCGAAAATTAAAAAATAAGCTATTTCTATCATTTAGATTTCTGGACTTTTATCATCTTTGAATTGTTCCTTCTTTTCTAAGCTAACTTTGTCTTTAAGACTCATTACATAGGCAGCTACTGCTAAAATTAGAATTGCTCCCGCTTCTCCAAGCAACATTAGAGCATCCATCTCTTTGCCTTGCATGATAATTAATCTGCATAGGGCCGTTATTGCAATAATAATGGGAAGCGTTACTGGAATCCTGCTTGTACTATAAAATGCTCCGACCATTCCTATTATTTCGACGAAAATAAATAGCATAAATAGGTCTGAAAGAAGAATCTCTCTTGTTTCGTACATCATATATAAATACTGGGCTGCAGCGATGCATGTTGCAATTCCAATGATTGCCAATAAAACCTTCTCACTTGTTACTGTTGTCCAGTGAAGGCTTCTATCTGTGAATGGTAATTTTAGTTTCATAATCCTAGGATATCTAAACTTTTTTAAATGGTCTAGTCGGCCGCCTTCCGCATTTCTGCTTCTAGCAAAATATCTTCAGGTATTTCAAATGCGTTTCTCTTTAAAACCCATGATTTAGATATTTGGCTTACCTTAAGCTCTGCGTATAAATGTCCAAACTTTCCAGATCTTTTACTCTGTGAATCTACTGCTTCATAAATTAATTTATCTTGAATTTGTTTGAGCTCTGGTAAAAGCAATATAACTTCTTCGTGGTCAGAAAAGTATAACGCCAGTGTTGTTGAAAGCTGGGCAGCGTTAGATAGATGAATGAAGCCATCATTTAGATCGAGTTCTGTGGTTATAAATCCGCTAGCTTTTGATATTTCCCACTCTTGATGTGTAAGAATTTTGTATAAGTTATCTTTCATTTTTATAGGTCGGTCATTATTTATTAAGTAACTGCATGCTCATATTTAAACATAATTAAAAATATTAAAAGGAATAAAAATGTGTCAAACTTTTAAGAAAATTACTAAGGGCCATATGAACTTCAGAGAATTTGCAGAATCAAGAAAGAGTGTTAGAGGATTTTTAGATAAGCCAGTTCCCAAGGAGCTTGTTGATGAAATTATAGATGCTGCCAAGTGGGCACCCTCTTCATACAATACACAAACATGGCATATCCATGCAGTTACAGGTGAGGTATTAGATAAAATAAGAGAAGGCAATATTGAAGAAACCATGGCTGGTAAACCTCATGTGCGTGATTTTCCATATAAAGAAGAATATGAGGGGGTTCATAGAAAAAATCAGGTCGACGTTGCTATTCAACTTTTTGAAGCAATGGGCATTGAAAGAGATGACAAAGAAAAACGAATGGACTGGATGCTGAGAGGCTTTAGGCAGTTTGATGCGCCAGTATCTTTGGTTCTAACTTATGATAAATATCTTGAGCCTGCTGCAATTAGTCAGTTTGCATTAGGTTCTTTGGCATATGGGATAGTGCTTGCCGCATGGGAAAGGGGTATTGGGTGCGTTATAAATGGTCAGGGGATTATGCAATCTCATATCGTTCGAGAGCACGCGAAAATACCTGATGATCAAAATATAATGATCTGTATCGCAATGGGATATCCCGATAATAGCTTCGCTGCAAATGATGTTAGGTCAATTAGAGCTGATAATAAGGATTTTGTTAAATATATAGGTTTTGATAAAGGGTGATCTATTAAATTACTTTTTTTAGTCCTTCAATAGATATGAGCATTCCTTGATGAATTGCTTCCGCAAAAATATCAGGCTCTATTTCTGTAGACCAATTAAGTATGCACGAATTATCTGAATCTTCTTCAATTTGTATGGTTGCCAGATGATGATCGATTGGAGTTCTTGTCTCTATAGCAGAGTATTGAAGTGTCATGGTTTCATTATCAAGCAGTAAGATCTGTTCTTTTATTTGCCCCATCCCCTCCATTTCAAATACTCTACAATCACCCTCTAATTCTATTTTTTTAATTGTTGGGACCCAGTCACACCTGGTAACGTCTGATAATATATTCCACAAAGTAGATGCAGAGCAGTCTAAAACCTTCTTTTCTTTTAATACTTTCATGCTGTCTCCTAAATCATTTTTAAATTTTGTTTAGTTCTTTGGAGTTGTTGGGGGGTCCAAAGAATAAGTGCATTGCATGCCTAAGATTCTTTGCATTTTTAATGTCGATCATAATAGAGTGCCAGCCCATAAAGGTAATTTTAATAGGGTTAAATGTATCAACATTTTTAACAAGACCAAATTTAACGGGTTCGATTTCTGGCTCAAAGGTACCAAACATTTTGTCCCAAATAATTAATAAATTGCCATAATTTTTATCAATGTATTTTTCATTTGAGCCATGGTGGACTCTGTGATGTGAAGGGGTATTGAAAATCCACTCTAGAGGTCCCAACTTATTGATAATTTGTGTATGTCCAACTATTCCCCACAAAGTACTAATCACCCCTACTACTGCAATGATAGTTGGGTCCAAGCCTACAAGCGGGAGTGAAATAAAAAAAGGTATCTTTGAAATGGGTCCAAACCAAGCCTGCCTAAAAGATACGGCAAAATTCATTTCTTCGCTAGAATGATGGCTCATATGAATTGCCCATAGAAACCTTACTCTATGTGACATGCGATGATATATATAAAAAACTAAGTCTATTAAAATAAAGGTTATTGCCCACAATGCCCAAATTGGCAATGCCTCACTTAAATCAAAAAGTCTAAATTGGTATAAATAAAAATGAATTCCTAAAGTCAGCCCTTTAAAGGCATAGACCATAAAAATATTTCCAACTAACAGCCCTACCGTACACAAAGTATCGCCTTTTTTGTAAAGAGATTTTTTGTTAAAACTAGATATCATTACCTCGAAAAGAATCATCGCCAATACAATTGGCGCCCCTACTGCATATACTTGATTAAAAGTTAGGTCGGTCATAATTTGAAATTATTTATTAAACATGTTCTATAAGCAAGGTCGGAACATTGTGCGTATGAGATTTAATTGTTGCTACTAGAGTATTCTCTTTGATTCCCTCTTTGATTGGGCTTATATCAACACCCTCCTCTGTGAGCCTTTTGTGAGCATCTTTGATATTTTTTACATCCCAGGCAAGACCCCATAATTTGTCCTGTGGTTCTTGACCATCTTTCTTTTCTATTACTTCAATAGTGGTTTTATTAAATCTAAAAAAAAGCATTCTGCTTTCCCATTCTTCAACTACTTTGTCTAATGCAAGTCTAATATTAAACAAATCTTTATAAATATTAATAAAGCCATCAGCATCATTTGTATTGATAACTACATGATCTAATTTATTTGGGTTCGATGGGTTGGTTTTATTTTGTGAAGGTAGTTCACCATCGGTATGTTCAATGATGAAAGAAAAAAGCCCCCTAGTTAACTCTGGAGGTAAAAATAGGTTTTTCCATTTTCTGATATTGCTATCTTTGAAGTTGGAGCCTTCTCCAAGAGTTGGTTCTGCAATGGCATATCCTTTTTCTCTAATAGAGCTCGTGGCACTTTCAATGTTATCTGTACCAAGAACTAATCCAATTAAACCCTCGCCGTCTTGGTCAAGATAATAATTTACAAGAGCGGCCCCCAGGCCATCTCCCGTTGCCGATAAAAGCTCAAAATATGTGTTATCAAAGTTAAAGAGAGAGTTGCTTGTCCCTAATTCCTTATGCTCACCTCTCCAGACAGGATCCATGCCAAATATTTTTTTATAATTATTTTCTGCTTCATCTAAGTCCTTAACAGCAATTATTAGATGGTCCAGTGTATTAATCATTGTAAAAATAGGATTAAAGTTTTTTAAATAACAAAGTCATTCTGTCACTTTCACCAATAGTTATATATCTCTCTTTTTCTACTTCCTTAAGTCTTAGATTGGGTGGAAGTGTCCAGACTCCTTTAGGGTGATCTTTGGTATCTTTACTGTTTGCATTAATTTCTGATTTTGCAACTAAGGTGAAGCCATGTTTCTTTGCAACCTTAATTGCATGCTCTTCTGTTACATAGCCACTTTTTTTCATTGCGTCCATTGAGGTTCCTGGATTGGCTCTATGTTCTACAACTCCAAAAACGCCTCCTGTCTTCAGAGCTTTGAAGCTATTAGCAAATATAGAATCCATTTGTGGGCCTAGCCAGTTATGAAGATTTCTAAAAGTTATTACTGCATCTACAGAGCTTTCTTCAGCAAGATTTGAGCTTAAATCTACTATTTCAACATTTGAATACATTGGGCTAGATGCTATTTTCTTTTCAAAGTTTGCTCTGCCTCTTTTAAAATAGCCAATCTCTGAATCTTTATCAAAATGTGCAGCTATCAACATTCCCGGTTCATGCAGATAGTTCGCTAAAATTTCTGTGTACCAACCCCCGCCAGGAGAAAGTTCAATGACTTTCATATTGGGTTTAATTTCAAAGAAGGATAATGTTTCAACAGGATTCCTATATTGATCTCTTTCAATATTTTTAGTACTTCTATCTTCACTTTGAACTGCAGCCATTAGATCATGTGCTGAAATATAAGATGGAACAGAAATTAAAAAGACGAGTGTTAAAAAATTTAATAGTTTATTCATTTTTCAATTCTAAACTCATTAAGTCTCTCTTTGAAGTATTTCTTAAGTTGAGCTTGATTTATATACATTGACTATCGTGACTCCAATAACAATAAAAAATAGTCCTAAAATTGTTTGCCAGTTAAGTGACTGCTTATAAAAAATGTAACTTAGTAGGGCAACAGAGAAAACACCAATGCCAGCCCAAGAGGCATAAACAACTGATAAAGGTAATTTGGTAGAAACAATCGCAAGTAAATAAAAAGATAAGCAATAAGATGCTATTAAAAATGCTGTTGGAAATACTTTTGTAAAGTTTTGAGATAAAGGCAGCATCATTGTTCCTGCTACCTCAAATGCGATTGCCACAAAAAGAAGTAAGTAGGTATTGATCATTAAATTATTAAAACATATTAAGAATTTGATTGTAACCTTTACTTCTCATATTAAAGATGATAAGTTTGCGTTACATTTAATTGGAGAATTAACATGATTGGAGAATTAACACATGTACTGGGAGTTTTAACTGGATGGATTGCTATCTTGATGCCAGTACTTCTGATATGGGTTATTTTTTACTTTAGTACAAAAAATGATAAAGATAAATATGCGACTATGGTAGAAATTGCTAAAAATCTAGAAAACCCATCTGATGTTGAGGATTTATTAGAAAATTTTAAAGAAAAGAAAAGACCAATAGACTATAGAAGAACTGGTGTTATTACTATATTTGTTGGTTTAGGTTTGCTTCTCTTTGGTCTGGTGAG
>Ga0257114_1002566_pt1 | contig 12066 bp, 23 predicted proteins | sample SI112_10mmetaG_FD_190149 | JGI IMG/M metagenome (GOLD analysis project Ga0257114, IMG submission 190149) | Marine microbial communities from Saanich Inlet, British Columbia, Canada - SI112_10m | ecosystem: Environmental > Aquatic > Marine > Inlet | place: Canada: British Columbia | collected... | reverse complement strand
TAACAACCGCACCATCTAAGAACGTGTCTATAGCTAATATGCCAGATAACTTTGATGGTGCGGTTGTTATAGTAGATGTTACGGCATCTGGTATTGCTAATCCAACACCAACTGCTATAGGTTCTGTATTTGCTGGACAGACACAAGCTTCTGTACTTGGAACAATGTTTTCTGGTACTAATATACAAAGACCAGACTGGGCAAGTGCTATAGAATTATTATCATTAGTAGTAGGTGGTTTACTATTAATTATTCTAAGCAGATGGATGATATTAGGTTTAATAACAACTTTTATTCTTATTGGTTCTGTTGTACCATATTCAATGTACGCTTATGCTACAGATAAATTCTTATTAGATGTTACAGCACCTACAATTACATTTGTTATTATAGCATTACAAGTGTATGGCATAAAGTTTGTTCGTGAATTCTTAGAGAAACAAGCGATTAAGAAACAGTTTGCTGGATACGCTTCTAAAGAAGTTGTGGAAATATTACAAAAAGACCCATCTCTTATTAAAGATGGTACTAAGAAAGAAGTATCTATATGCTTCTCAGATCTACGTGGATTTACACCTTTAGGAGAATCATTTGGTGATAACGTAAAAGGACTAACGTTGATTATGAATAGTTACATGGATGCTATTACAAAACCTGTACTTGAAGCCAATGGTATGATTATTAAATATATTGGTGACGCTTCAATGCATATTCATAATGCGCCTATGAAAGATCCTAATCACCCTAAGACTGCCGTACAAACAGGACTAAACATGTTAAAAGCAGTGGAGAAGTTTAATGAGTATATTATATCCGAAGGGAGACCACCTGTGGGCATGGGTGCTGGTATCAATACTGGTCTCGGTTATATTGGAGAAATGGGATCGACAGCCAGACACTCCTACGACATTCTTGGAGATGCTGTTAGCACCGCCGCAAGACTTGAATCAGCCTGTAAAGGATACGGAGTTGTATTGATTGTAGGTCCTACAACATACAAAGCCACTAAGAATGATTTCTTTTATTTGAAACTAGATGATTTAGCAGTGAAAGGTAAGACTGTAGGACTAGAAATATATACAGTCTTTGATGATATTAAAACGCACTACAAGAAAAGTAAAAAAATGCACAACATAATGCATAAACATTATCGTGCACAAGAATTTGACGATGCAATTAGTATGTGCCGCACTTTACAAAATCATTTTGACGAAAGAATGAATGATTATTATGAAATGTGGATTGAAAGATGTGAGTTTATGAAAACACAGAAACTACCTAAAGACTGGGATGGAATTTTCGTCGCCACTACTAAATAAGGAAACAAATGAAAAATATAACACGAAGCCACGAAATGGCTATAATTGCTAAAGTTGCATATGAAGATGGAGCTAAAGCAAACGCAATATTCAAGACAATGGGCTATGGCAAACACGAGTTTATAGAAAATGAAGGAGCGCAATGTCATGTCGTATGGAATGATGAAGAAGTAATCATTGGGTTTCGTGGAACTGAACCTGATGAATTTTCAGATATTAAAGCAGATCTTAACGCTATACCAAGAAAATGGGAAGCCGGAGGTTTGGTTCACAAAGGATTTTGCAATGAGCTAGATAAGATTTGGACACAACTATCTTTAGTATTAAAAAAAGAATTAAAAGATCGTAAACTCTTTATCACGGGTCACTCATTGGGTGCGGCTATGGCTACTTTAGCAGCAAGTAAACTAGAGAATTCATGTACTTGCTTATACACATACGGAAGCCCTAAAGCTGGAAGTAGAAAGTTTGTTAAGTCTATTAATGTACCACATTACCGACACGTTAATAATAACGACATTGTGCCAAAGGTACCATTCTCGTTTCTCGGATATAGACACCATGGGGAATTACGCTATATAAATTACTATGGTAATATAAGAAAGATGACTAAATGGCAAAGGGTTAAAGACCAATTCAGAGGTAGATGGCGTGCTATAAAGAAATGGCAAATGTTTGATGGTGCTTATGATCATGGAATGGATAATTATAAGAAATATTTAGGAAAATAAAAAATGTATGAATATAGATCTACCATTAATAAAGTAATAGACGGAGATACAGTCGATGTTGACATTGATTTGGGATTTGGTGTTGTACTTTCGAATGAGCGTGTTCGCATTATGGGTATTGACACACCTGAAAGTCGAACTAGCAATAAAGTCGAAAAGATATTTGGTCTTGCCGCAAAAAAAAGATTAAAAGAATTATTGGGTGATAAACCAATTCTCAAGACTGTGATGACTAAAAAGGGTGAAGATATGAAAGGTAAGTTTGGTCGTATCTTAGGAGACTTTCTCACAGATGATGGTGTGAGAATTACGCAAATAATGATTAAAGAAGGTCATGCTGTACCATATACAGGTCAGAATAAAGATGATGTACTAGAATTACACATGACTAATAGAAAAAAACTAATAAGCGAAGGTGTAGTTGATGAACAAGCGGTTCTTAATGCTATGTCAAAAAATAAATGATGGGGCTATTTGATAACACTCTATGGATATACACTAGTATTATTGGTGCGTGTCTTGGTGCAGCATTTTTAGCATACTTTAAAGATACACGTGCTGGTCTTTGGTCTTACAGACAATTAGATAGGGTTTTAAATTATCTTGTTGTAAGGTGGGGTTGGGATTGGCTACAAAAACCAGACGATGTTTGGAGAAAAAAGTATCCGCATGTAACTAAAAAAATTGATGAATTAGAAAAACGTATAAAGGAATTAGAAAAATGAAAGATTGGATAAAAGCTAGAAAAAATGAAAGAACTACTTTAGACGGTGCCGTTATGATAGGTGCAGGTATTGCATTTCTCATACTAGGACCTGTTGCAGTAATAGCCGCATATGCAGTTATTGCATATGGAGTAGTGATTGTAGTTAAAAAAGATTAACCCTTGACATCTCTTTCGTGATTCTATATTACTTAATAGTAGAAAGAATCACGAAAGAGGAATAAGCGGCATGAATAACGAATTGAAATCCTTTATGAACTCTCTCTGGAACTGCACTGATGTTGTAGTCCCAGGCTTAGGCACTATCGTATCTACACGCGCCAAGTATGGTACTGATATTCAAGCAACATTGCTTGACAATGGTACTATAAGTTTACTTGATGGTACGGAATTATTTGCACGCTTTCCAAATTTATTTGAAGAAGAGGGTTGACAGCCCTCTTTTTTGATTCTATAACGTAATAGTAACAGAAGAGGTTATCTGGTAATGATAAACGCGGGAAAAAACGAAGCCGAAGCTAAAGCAAATGCTCTACAGGCATCTATAGATAACAAGGGACAGTATGTGACCCTCTATTCTTGCTTTGGTATATTTATGAAGATTTCTAAGTCGCTTCATGTTTTCGATCCTAGCGACAGTCTATTTGGCGTTTATTGGTTAAACGGTAAAGAGAAACCTTTTACTCTAGCTCAGCAAATAAAAGATGAACAATCAACTCCTAGTATGACTTAGGAGTTGACAACATTAAAATGATTCTCTATAAAGTAAGTATAAGTTAAAAAGAAAGAGAAGCAAATGTCAACAGATTTAAGAAACGTACCAAATTTAGACACATCAACTGAATTAACTCAAACTCGTTTTTGGGGTGGACAAGATCGCAAACAGTGTGTTCAGATAACACAGAAAAAACCTAATGGTTGGGAAGAGCCTCATACTGGAACTGGTTTCTTTAATCACATAGATTTGACACGTGAACAAGCGAAAGCATTGGCTGTTGAATTAATGTTGTTTGCTGAAGGTCGTGAAGTAGAAGAATTTGGGGAAGCACTTTAATGTCTTATAAATTAGTAATTCAAAGTTCTAATAACACGTATGTAAGAAAACGTGGTAAAGATAAGAAAGCACTTGAAGATTTAGCAGTTAAGTTGTCAACAAAGAAACCATACTCTAAATTTTATGTTGTGAAAGAAAGTGTAAAAATCTGAAAAATTATTCTTGACAACATCATAGCGATTCGCTATAAAGTATGTATAAGTTAATTAATAAAAGGGTACTACAGAATGAAAAAGATGAACGCATCTGAAGAGTATGAAAAAACAATTCTTAATAGAGCTTCTTACTTTACTGCTGTTAGAGGACGTCAAGTTATTAACAGAATTCGCGTAGTATTTGATTCGCTTGATGAAGCTATTGCTTATGGAAAAGAACACGGCGACAATCGAACAATGATTTATGCAGTAGATGAGAATGGCCGTGATGCCCACATCTGTAATGCTTAAAAAATAATTGGCAGGATCAGCCTAGAAGCGGTGTAACACACAGTCTAAAGATCACATAGAAGACTAGAGTAAAAGAGGGTGACCTTATGTCCTTAGGGTTTGCCCTCTTTTTTTAATGTTGAAACTAATACCGACCTTTAAAAACGTCTTCTTTATTAGACTTAGACCAATTATCATAATAACCTAGCTTTTCTAACTTACGACTTGCTAAGTTTAATTTATCTTTTGATTGTAAAAGTATTAATGCCCATTTACCTTGGTTCATTTCAACACCATTAATAATCTCTTTATTATCAGGATGATCTTCTAAGGCTATGAAACCTCTTGGTAATAACTCTTGTGTATTTATTTCATCGACTTCTTGTTCTAGTTCTTTAGCTGTTATCATATCAGGCTTTATCCCCATTACGATAACTTCTACTTTATCCCAAAACTGTTTATCAAATGTTGTATATTGATGTAGTTGAAATGCTATGTCTTTTTTATGATTGACATAACACCAATGTATTTTACCTTCATCTAATGCGGGTTTTGCATATGGGCAAGGTTCATGCCCTAAAGACTCGTTATGTTGGCTCACAAACGTTTTTATCCAATCTGATACATCTTTTTCGAGTTCCATTATTTCATTAATCATCAGGAAAGTCTCTATATAAGAAGTGTTGAATTGTTTCTACATCTACAAGATGATTGAAACCTTTATGTTCTTTCTCTATATTATCGTCATTATGTATCACACTTGTCATAGCATCATCTAATTGTTGTAAACCTTTAAACTCCATATCAATGCGAAACTCTGGCAAGTCCATAGACCTAAAGCCTAGCTTCATTCGAGTGATACGAAAACTTTCAATCGCTCCGTTTTTTTCCATCTTACTTAAAAACTTTTTCATTTCAGATACAAACCAGTGTGCGTTTACACCTTCTTTGTGATCTGCGTAAATTGTATATACATCCATTATAGAGGTCCCATTTCTTCATACCCATCAAGCTTATTTTTATATGGCTGATTTTCTCCTAACCATAAGTAATTATACCCACTCTTTTTATACAAAGCACATTCTGTAAAAAGACTTTTAATCCCAACTCTTAGAGACGGCTTCTCATAATCCCAAGCAAATTGAATCGCTTCTGCATCAGAAGTGCTGTGCTTACGTATTATACTAAATGCAATTAACTTTTCATTTTCATAGTATCCAATTATGTCATGTAACGGGTCAAGATATTCAGTATCAAAAATAGGCATATGACTTTGAAATTTTTTATACTTACAATACTTTGTATATATACTATTAAGCTGTGGTATCTTACTATGGACATCACTGATAAATTTGTAATCTAAACACACGTCATAGTATGACATTGATAAGTCTATACGTGAAAAAATCATCGGGACACCTTATGAAAAATAAATACAATATTTGGAACAAATGGGATAAATTAAAAACAGTAGTTCTTGGTGATACTTATAAGAAAGAATTCTACAAGGATATTAAGAGTAAAGACATTAGAGATTGTTTCTATAGAATTGCAGATGAATGTCAAGAAGACTTAGAAAATTATTCTAATGTATTAAAAGATTTTGGTTGCACTGTATTACGTCCTGAAATAGATACAAATGATAATATTATGAACCACGTAGATCAAAAAGGTAGAATGCGTATGGGAAGAGGAGGTGTGCCTAAGCCACCCTTGTGTCCTAGAGATGCACAACTTGTAGTTGGTAACAATATTGTTTACACAGATATTGAAACCAACGATCCTTGGGGTAAGTTATTAAAAAAATATAATAATACTGATGTTGTTGATTTAAGAGTTGATAGTGTTTCAGGTCGTCGTCTGGATGGTTTTAAAAAAGTAGTGATACACGCACCTCAATATACTATGGTTGGACGTGATCTTTACATTGATACAAATGATACACCTATTCGTCCATGGCAACAGCAAGAGCTTCTGAAGTCTACAAAAGATATTAGATTAAACTATCTTAAAATAGGTGGTCATAATGATGGCGTTTTTCATACTTTAAAGCCAGGAGTGATTATGAGCCTAGAAGATATACAATTTTATGATAAGACATTTCCTGATTGGGATCTTTTGTATTTACCTGAGCAAAGTTGGGAAAAGGTCAACGGCTTTATAAAAATGAAAAAAAAGGTACTAGGTAAATGGTGGGTGCCTGGAGAAGAAGATAACGACGAGTTTACAATGTTTGTCGAGAGTTGGCTTAATGGTTGGGTAGGATATACAGAAGAAACTGTATTTGACGTTAATTGTCTTGTACTAGACGAGCATCATGTTTGTGTAAACAATATGAACCCAAAAGTAAATGCTTATCTTAAAAAGCATAAAATGGAACCTATCCACGTCCCTTGGCGACATAGATACTTCTTTGATGGTGGACTACATTGTCTTACACTAGACCTTTATAGGGAGGGCCATATGACCGATTATTTCCCTCTGAGAGGTGATGTTGGCGTTACTGATCTAGGTGTTTAGTTCCAACTATAGAATATATGATCATCTATACGAACCTTTTCATCAAGTGTGGGTGCCCAATTAGGATACACGCTTGTGGTGTGATAATGAGTTGAGCCTTCTGAAACATCAAATTGTTCATAAAGGTCGATAGATTCTAAAGCTACCATATGTGACTGAAACCACAAATCTATGTTCTTAGGGGTATCTGTAAGCCCGTCACAATACCAAGAGAACTGACACTTATGGCGTTTCATTGCACCATTACTATGCTTTAATCCTTGATGCACAACTTTACAAACTGTATCTGGATAACGATCATCTAATACACGATTAATAGTCACATGAGCGACTGCCATTTGACCTAGATGTGATTGATTACGAGATTCAAAATATATGTTTTTGGCTAGGCACTCCATACCTTCTGGATCTTGTGCCAATAACGCCATTAAAATTACTGTATTCACTTGTCTTCCTCCTCACCATATTCATCACCATATTCTTCAGCATAAATCTTTGCGTTTTCAGCTTCAATACGGAGCAACCCTAATTTAAAATCTTCTGAGACTTCAGGTGCAGGGGTTAATACATAACCCAAATTTTGTGTCATATTTAAGTTTCTTATTACCATTACGATAGCTCCTTTTCATTTTGTAATTCTGTTATTTCAATAAATAAGTCTTCTGGCATAACACCAAGACCGGCATCAGCCCTAGTTTGACAGTAATGGGCGTAATCTTCACACTCTCTAGCTGATGGAAGTTCGTAGGCGGAAGGGAAAAATTCTAACATATTAAGATCCTGTTACTAATTCAAATGAACCGTCTGCTTGTCTATCAAAACCTTCGACATATCTGTGGTGATTGTCTTGCTCAATAGCGGACTCTGTGATCAAGTATTCGGCGGCTCTCCAGAAGTCTTTGACAGTGTTACCGATAACATAGGCTTTGAAGACAATCTTTTCGGCAGTGTTATTCAAGATTTCATCAATAGTGGCATCTTTAGAAATAACTTCGTAAGTGATTTTCTGTTGACCGTCACCTTTACAAGCAGAACCTTCCCACTCGCCTTCATACATAACTTGATCAAGTCTAGTATATTCTAGGTCACATGACCAGATTGAGTTGTAGTTCATGTCGTCTTGGTGGAAACCGAAGTATTCATTTTGTTGGTCGTATGTCATATGATTCTCACTTTCTTTGTTTCTATACTAATTTTATACAATATAGATTCTTAGTTGTCAAGAATTATTTTAGGTCTAATCAGTATTAGATTTTCTTATTTCTGCTAATGCACCTTTAACCATACTAGGATATTCGCCTAAGTAAGTCCCAGCTTCTAGCATATCTAAATTGATTAGGTGCTTGTGCATATGATCTATGTCACCCCAATTCTTAATCATCTTTTGACTAATTCTGTCAAAGTATTCGTCTGATAATATAGGATCGTCTTCTACATAATACGCATATGAGGCCATGAGATACCACGGCACTGTCATATTAATATTAACATCAACTGTATCAATGCACATCTTCTCTATTGACACGGTTGTATTCAGAAATTGTTCGAGACTCAAATTCGTATGCTTCCTTTTCCCAAGGACGATCATCGTAAGCAACACCTGTGTAATCAATGCCACACCATGTTCTTTGGTCAAGTCGCCCGTTTACAGTTTGTTCAACATGTTTCATCTCATGGAATATTGTACGCACTATTTCTTGTTGCGTAAGATTGTTATTTATATCTAAATCGAAGTAATGATGGTCTCCATCGTCACCTAAATCAACACAACCACCGCAAGAACCTTCAGGAAGTTTTTGCATAGTTATGTCTACCCAAACATGCGAAGGCAAGTCTAAATGATTGACAATAAAGGTCATAGCATCATCTATAACCTTAGAGAATTTTTTACCTGTGACTATTTCGTATAACATACTTATAATATAAGCTATGTAGATTATGCTGTCAACCCTTAAATCAAAAGATAATCATAGAGGTTTGGGTTTAACTTTAAAAGAACCTTAAACTGTTCTTTGTCCCAAAAAGTGTCTTCTAGTGCAGTCCTAATCTCTTTAGGATAGTCGTATTCTTTTAATAACCTTTGTCTATATTCTATTGGTAACACTTCTATTCTCATATGAGGTGGACTCATAACAATAGATGAAAGATCTAAAGGCACGTCCATCATTCTAGCAAACGAATCTAAGTTTGGTACGTCACCAACATTAAGAGCAGTAATAACAGGACCTAAACCTACAGTCGAATGTTTTTTATATTCACGGATATTATCAATCACATCATCAAAGTTAGTTCCTGGTCGTTGTAGTACGTCTATATCAAACGTACCATCGACAGATACTTGAACATAAAACTCTCTAAACGCTTTACTTGCCTTAATAATACTATCGCTACGACGTGTACCATTTGTTATTATCTTTAAAGTTAAGTTCTTAGCAAATCCATTATCTGCTATCCATGTAATAAACTTTATAATACTTTTGTTCATAGTAGGTTCACCACCAGTAAACTTAACAAGTTTTGTATAAGGCAATATCTTACTCATGTCAGAATAGAATTTATCTTTATCTTTCATTTCTTCATAGATATTAATATGAGTAGGACCTGTCCAGTTACCCTTCTTTTTTTCTATTGCCGCAATAGATGATGATAGCCTACCATCGCACATCTGACAACTTAAATTGCACAAGTTACCAAAAAATTTGACTTCTATAGAATTGAATTTAAAGTCGTGAATTGTACCGTCCTTATCCATTGAAGGGACTTCCATATCAACTTTTTGTTGTCTTCTGCTAGTAATACCTCTGGTTTCATGTAAGATACATTTGTCACAAAGATTTTTAATCTCATCAGTGATATTATGATTTACCATATCTTTACGAACACGCTTCATAGTATCACTATTAAAGTGATCTAGTGGAGACACGTCTTTAGCACTGTATGGTAAACCTTTAGATCTACAACACAATCCCCATTCACCCCAGACTTTATTTTCTAAAGTGATGAAAGGCTCAGTACACCAAGGTTTCATTTTCTACGTTTCACTCTGCTTGTATCTATGTGAACATTACTCGGAACAGGTATCTTAATCATATCATGTTTATGATATAATACAAACTTGACTTCAGGAAACTCTTCAAATATATTTTTCCATATAGGCCTCCAATTACTATTCAATCTAAATGAGTTTAAATCACTACGATCAGAAATTAAGTATGTGTCAGTAACGCTTCTAAGGTTCATATCAAAAAGAGAATCAAAACCATACATATGTATTTCATTCGCTTTAAGTTTTGATGCGGCATAATGTGTAGCCATGTGACCACAGTTAAACTCTGTTGCAGTAGGACAATATTCGGGAAGGTGCGTGTAAAATTCTTTCACGTTTTTAGAATAACGCAGATAAAAATCTGGTTTCATTTCCATCCACAATTTAGGGCGATGACCTAAAATCCAATCGTAAGCATCAAGTTGTAATTGACTTTCATACAACGCTTTCATCATTTTAAAATCAACCATGACTGTACCATACACATCGGCAATATCAAACGCTGGCATATTGCAAGTCAGTTTAATCCCAGGTGACGGCTTGTAAAATACAGCGCAATCTCCATTTCCTATTATGTGTACAGTTCTTGTCATGTATTATGCCAGTATTCTTTTATCCAAGTTTTAGGTTCGTAAGTAGCCATTGGTGTAGTTATAGTTTCTTTCATAGCTTGTATAATACTCGGTCTGCCATGAAAGCAAATGATAGAGACTTCTGATTGTGGTCTATTAGGGTATATGTCGTACTTATAAGACTTTAATTTATTAGGATATTCATGTTGTAATAACTTACGATGGTACGGATTAATTTTAGTGTTTAGATATTCACCATCTCCACGAAAATCATGCTTAATATCTTCATAGTTCATAACAAAATCCACATAAATAAATCCATTAACGTCGTGGTCAAACGACATTACTCCAGTTTGTAAAACACCTTTAAGGTGTGGCTGATGCACATTAACTGCACCAACGTCTTCAATTCCCATGAACCAACCTTTGTGTTCTAATAACCAATCAATGTTACCTACTATTATAGTATCAAGGTCAATGTAAACCACTTGTTCTGCAACTTTTAAAGCAGGATCAAATATCTGTAACTTATTCCACCAACCATCGAACCCAGGTTTAAGTCGCTTAGTTTCTATTCCAGGAATGTTTTTATCACTATAACAAACAAACTTGAATGGGATAGTTGTATTTCTTTCTATTCCAGCTTTTAAATTGTAGACATATTCTATAGGGAATTTATTTCCCCACCATACACAAACTACTGTTTTCATAATTAAATTTCCTCTATAATATATTGATCTCCATAGCCGTGTTTGGCTAAACAACCTTTTGTACTTTGTATAGTGCTAAAGGTATCTTTGGCTTCTACAGGCCAAGGATAATATTCCTCAAGCCATGTAAAGTTTTCTTTTCGTAAAAATATATCAGTCGGTTCTGCATACTTTTTTGCATGTTTGACCATAATCTTTGCCGCTGATGGAGTAATTCTATAAGCGTGTGCACCAGGAAAGTATTGTTTAGATATAAGTTCGTTTGTTCCTAAGTGACTAGGTGTTTTGTAATTTCCATAAGAAGGCTTTCCTAGACTGATACAACCTTTAAACTTAATAAAATCAGGTATTTTTTCTATGACAACAGCATCATGTTCAAATATAGTAATCTGATGTCCTAACTCTATACACTTCTGCCATAAAGAATAGTGTGAAAAAAATGCAGACATGCAGTTTTCAAGCCTAGAGTATTCTTCAGTAAACAATGTGGGATTAATACCTGCCTCAGTAAACAAGTTATGAATATCATTTTTAGGCGTGATTGCTGGAAAGTGGTGACACTCTATGTTAAACTTATCAGCCGATTCAATACATCGCTTTGCCGCTTTTACAGACTTTTTATTATTCATAATGGTAATGACATACGCTTGTGTTCGTTTATTACCTGATGTTCTTTTTATCATTATATAATTCTCTTGCTTAGGTTGTTGTTGACGAATATCCTGTGTTTTGAACAACAGTAAAGTACGGGTAATACTGCTGTAGCCAAGGGAAGAATTGTCTACACATAAGAGCATCATTAGGCCATATGCCTACTTCTAATGTCTTATCTAGCAACGTCTTAGCCGCCCATGGTTTAATTATATATGCAGAATTTCCAGGCAGTCCATTAGGTAAAGGAATATCACCAGGATCATCTACATAAGGTACTGTTACCATACCGAACGAGTTATTAACACCTAGCT
>Ga0257114_1002564_pt1 | contig 12071 bp, 4 predicted proteins | sample SI112_10mmetaG_FD_190149 | JGI IMG/M metagenome (GOLD analysis project Ga0257114, IMG submission 190149) | Marine microbial communities from Saanich Inlet, British Columbia, Canada - SI112_10m | ecosystem: Environmental > Aquatic > Marine > Inlet | place: Canada: British Columbia | collected... | reverse complement strand
GTCGTGAGGACACGCGTTGTGTTGGTACATCGATGTCATTCCATCTCCAGCGGTGGCAACTTTAAAGCTTCCGACGAAGAATTGGTTCATAACGTCGCGAAAGATTGGTTGATCGAGCAATCGTTCAGCGTTCCCGTCGGCGTTTTGATCTTCCAAAATGCTTTGAAACTTTCCGTTCAATTTCACGAAAAAATCGTACAGCGCCGTCTCTTTGTGCGGCGTTAAAGTCGACTTACGAAAGTAAATCAATCCAATGTTTAAGAGCGCGTTTGGTACCGCGTCGTCGCACAAAACGATATCGTTTCCGAGAGCCGCGGAGTACCGCTTTCGTTCCTCCGTCAACGTCGCTTTGTCAACTTTCCTATCGCACTTTGGCCGTGTATTCGCGGCGAACAAATCCGTCTGCGAAATCACCCGAAACGGAGACATCAAAGGCCCGTTTATAATCTTATACGGGTCTTCTAAAAATACGACGTCTGAATCGACTCTCATGACGCTATAACCATATTCCATCGCCTGCGAGACGAACAACCACTGTTGCATCCAGAGTAAAAACATATCGCCTACTTTTAAGTTCCACTTTTCCAGCTGCTGCGCGTTCTCGGTATACGCGGTAGAGAACCCGCACGACCCGTATTCCCCGAACACTTCCGCGTATCTCGTTTTTAACGTCTCGCACAACTCTTTCGAACTCGCCACGACTACGTAATGTTCGATGCCCATCGCTTTCAAATTCAACGCCACGTTGGCGACGAAATCGGTACTAATCGTCGCAATCGCCGGATCTTTCGTCACTCTTCGGTGATCTCTCGTGTCACCAACTGCGAAAACGATCAACTCGTCGTCCTCTTTCCTCGCTCGAGCTTTAAAAAATCGCTCGCGAGTCGCCCGGTCGTTCACGTCGATGTTTTCGTTATTATCAATACCGTCGTCGGTACGAGGGATCGTACTCTCATCGCTATCATCACTACGTCTATCGTCACCACTATCTCTATCACCGCCCTCCTTTCCCAGCATGCTCTTCGCCCGTTCCAGCTCTTCGTGGTGTGCCCTCGACGCCGCTCGATACTCGTCTCCGATTCGATCGAGATCCGCCAACGACATGCCTCCTCCTTTCTGTTCTCGAAAATCAGACATCATCTTCCCATACTTTTGCTCCAACTCGAGCAAGTTCGCGAGCGTTTTCGTTTCCGCGCCGCGCCATTCATTTTCAGACTTCTGAGTTTCTTTCTCTCCTTTTTCTTTCTCTTCTTCGCCTTCTTTCGGTGGTATAAACAGCGACCGGTGAAGATGGATGCGTGCGTCCGATGCCGTTGGTTTTTCTTCCAACAAATATCGTCGTCGTCCCCGCTGCAAAGCCTGCGAGACGGCAGTGTTTTTGGTGGTGGTACTACTCGCGAAACAAAAGCTCTCGCTAAAAACAACGAGGACAGTGACGAAGAGGAGAGAGTACACGACGCGTGCGCGCATATTTGGGGCGTTTTTAGATGTACATTCCCAGAGAGGAAAATGTTTTGAGGAATGTGAAGAAAAGCAGCCCAAAACATGTGGAAAACGATTCGCAGATAATATTCGCGCAAACTCTCGAGGAATCCTTTAAACGAGACGGGACGAGTACGAGCGCGCGAACGCAACGATAACATATTTAATTTTAGTGCGGTGAGTTTGTTTTTTCGTGTTGTCATAGTTTTCGTTCTCTCTTTCTCTTTCTCTATAGTAGTATACGAGTCTTCTCTCTTTCGCTCTTTGGTCTCGACGCTCTGATGGGAGAGTCCATCATCACCGCCGAGTGCGCCGCGTGGAGTACATCAAAAACATCACAAACAAAACACCCATGACGGCAAAGACCTGTTGCATTTGGTCCACCCAACGAGCGCCGTTTTTCGGGTTCAATCCCATGCTCTCGCGCATTTGTTCCAAGTTGAACGCGTACGCGGCGTACCCGCCGAATAACGTCAACAAACCAACTTTAACGCCCATGGACAACGGTTGGTCGTTATTCGCGTTTCGTAACTTTTCCAGTTTCCCTCGGTCGCTCGAATCGATCATCTCTTGCGCTTTCTCCGTGGTCAAATCGCATAATCGCATGGTTTCTTTACGGTTCGGGTCTTCTTTTCGCACTTTGTTCTTCAAAATCTTCACAAAGTGTTTGAAACCTTGCCCGATTTGATACGTGTCGTTGGACGATAACATGATGCGAGCCGATAAGCCCCTTCGGATTTTAACCACGCCTTCAAACACCTTCCCGTTATCGTAACACTCCGCTAATGTCGCTATAGCCATAACCTGCGGAATCGCGCAAAATCGAAAAATAGACGGCGTTTTCACTCGGCTCATGTACTCTAACGAGTCGCACGCGTGCGTCAGCGCGTTCGTAATCAACTCGTTCAAACAATGCACCGCGTTCGTTCGATTCTTCTTGTATTGCAAGTCGTCCAAGCTCGTCGCGTATTTTCCCCACACCACTCGCGGCCAAAACATTCTCGGTCTCGGAATCTCCTGTATGTCCTCCAAATAATCTCTCACGATGTTCGTCTTTTGTAAAAACAACCCCATGGCGTTGCTTAAATCCTCCATTTCAGTCTTGAACTTCTTCTCTTCCAACTTTGATCCGGCCCATAAATCTGACAGACCAATCCCAACTAACCCGGCGACGTAATGGCAGTACACGTCCCAGTCTTTCAACGTGTTCACTTCGCTCTCGATGAAATCCGCCATCCCTTTTCCCATGCGTCTCGTGATGTCCGCGATGACGTCTTTATACGGCTTCTTCAATCGTAAGAAAACGTTCGTCACTTTCGGATATTCTACCATCAGCGTCTTGTAATGTTTCTCTCCGCACGTTAAGTGTTTATATTCCGGATCGTATATGTCCTCGTGAAACTTCAAAAGCTGCGGTACTTTCTCCGCGTTGTCGATGGCCATGTCGTCCTCGATCGTATCCAACGCTCGTAACACCAGATAGAAGATGCACACCGCGTCTCGTAACTCCTCGTCTAATTGTTGAATAACAATCGCGAACGACCGCGAGACTTTGTTCAGCATGTCGTAACAAAACGCCAAGTTTTCTTCTTTCGGGAGTTTCTTCGCCTCGTCGGCCATTTTTTTCACCCTGAGTAAGGGAAACACATCGAACGGATGTCTCAGGAGGACCGAGATGGCACCCATTCTTTTCTTCTTCCCGTAGTAGTATGTATGACTCTTCTTCTTACGATGAAATGAAACGAAGAAGAAGACAAAAAGAAACCTTTACGCTTATTATGTAAAAGGTATTCGTCCGTATCTCTCCCACTCTCTCTCTCTCTGCTTCCTCTGCTCCTACTCTTTTATATTTATATGCACACACACACACACAGAACACACTTTGACAAAAAGTCTGTCCTTCTGTCAAGAAAGAAAGAGTGGTTTTGTTCTAGGGTTTAGGGTTTCATTTACAAATTCGCGTGAAAAAAATGCAAAAAAGTTTTGTGTTTGCGCCTCTTTCGGGTTTGGTCTCATCCTCTTCCTAAAAAAGAGAAAAAAAAGATCTCCTCTTTCCTCTTTTTTCCTGCGTTTCTGGTCCTCGAAAAAAAAATCTTTTCGGAGATGAGATGCACGCAAAGAAGCGCTTATTATAAGTCTCTCGCCTCGTTTTCCTCACTTTTTACACAACATCGTCTTCTACGATGGCAGCCTCTTCTTTGACAGCGGCAGCGCTCGGGAGCAAAGTCGCTTTTGCAAACAAGGTACGATTAATGAATAACGCGTCGTTTAGACTCTGGTTGTTCTTTCGTCTTTTATTGTTGTTTCGTGCGCGCGCGCGCTGCACACGGAAGGGCACACGTGAGAGAGAGATAATTTTCTCTGTAAAATTTTATCATCTCTCCCTTGAAAAGCTCTCGTCCCAAACAAACGCGAGGAAAAGGGGCTACAAAACGCATTCTTTTCCTACGAAGAGTGCGCGTCTCGCGATGTGAACGACGATCTTTTTGTGCGAGAATGAAAGACTTGATCTCGATCTCGCGTTTGGTTCTCGGATCGTCGATTTTACGTCCGTTTGAGGAGAAAAAGAGCGCGATGAATGGATGATGATGAGAAGTCGACGTCACACATTTTCTCGGGAAAGATCAGATATCTTTGGGGAGCACTTTTCACTCTACTCGCTCTTCTCGCGTGTAGTATCAGCATCAAATCGACCATCAAACTGACCAAAATCATCAATAACTCTTCTTTACTTTTACTGTCTTTTCGAAACAACGACATTATCACAGAGCTTACGCGCGAAGACTACCGCGAAACAAAGCCAAAGACTGGTGGTCACCAAAGCAGTCATCTCTCCACCAAATGGGCCTTTGAAAAAAGCGGGAGCGAAATCCGAGGAGGACAAGTTGTTGGCGGATGCGGACAGCAGCTCGAAAGGAATGTTCACGAACGTCGACCCGGCGATTCGTACGATTATTCCGGAAGCGAACGGGAGAACCGTCGTGAAGATGGTGTACGTGGTTTTGGAATCGCAATATCAGTCTTCCTTGTCCGCCGCGGTGAAGCAAATCAACGCGACGAACAAAAACGTCTGCGTTCAAGTCTCCGGTTACTTGTTGGAAGAATTGAGAAACGAGGATAACTTGAATCAGTTCAAAGAAGACGTGGAGAACGCGAATGTTTTCATCGGTTCTTTGATCTTTATCGAAGAATTGGCGGAAAAGATTGTGGATATCGTCGCGCCGTTGAGAGACTCTTTGGACGCGTGCGTGATCTTCCCGTCCATGCCGGCGGTCATGCGATTGAACAAGTTGGGTACGTTTTCCATGGCGCAGTTGGGTCAGTCCAAATCCGCGATCGCTTCTTTCATGAGAAAGAAGAAGGAATCCGGTGGTTTCGAAGAGGGCATGTTGAAGTTGGTCAGAACTTTGCCGAAGGTTTTGAAGTATTTGCCGAGCGATAAGGCGGCGGATGCGAGAAACTTTATGAACTCTTTGCAATACTGGTTGGGCGGTTCCTCGGAAAACTTGGAGAACTTCTTGTTGATGATCTCCAAGGCGTACGTTCCGGAGTTGGCCGAAGTCGACGTCGGGGAAGTTGCCGAGCCGGTGACGTTTCCGGATATCGGTATCTGGCACCCGATGGCGCCGACCATGTTCGAAGACGTCAAGGAGTACTTGAACTGGTACGATACCAGAAAGGACATCAAGTTCAAGAAGGACGCGCCGGTTATTGGCGTCGTTCTCCAAAGATCGCACTTGGTCACCGGTGATGCCGGTCACTACGACGGTATGGTCATGGACTTGGAAGCGAGAGGTGCCAAGGTTGTCCCGGTCTTTGCCGGCGGCTTGGACTTCTCCGTGCCCGTGGATCGCTTCTTTTTTGATCCGATCACCAAAGGCGCTTTGGTCGACACCGTGTTGTCCTTGACTGGTTTCGCCTTGGTTGGTGGCCCGGCCAGACAAGATCACCCGAAAGCGATCGAGTCGTTGAAGAAGTTGGACGTGCCGTACATGGTTACCGTGCCGTTGTCCTTCCAAACGACCGAGGAGTGGAAAGACTCTACGCTCGGTTTGCACCCGGTGCAAGTCGCGTTGCAAGTCGCGCTTCCGGAGTTGGACGGTGGTTTGGAACCGATCATCTTTTCCGGCAGAGACTCCAAGTCTGGTAAATCCCACGCTTTGGAAGATCGCTCGTCGCAAATTGCGGACAGAGCCATCAAGTGGGCCTCGTTGAGACGCAAGAAGAACGCGCAAAAGAACTTGGCCATCACCGTGTTTTCGTTTCCGCCGGACAAAGGGAACGTCGGTACCGCCGCGTACTTGAACGTCTTTGGTTCCATCTTCAGAGTCTTGCAAGACTTGAAGAAGAGAGGTTACAACATCGGTAACTGCCCGGACAACGAAATGGACTTGATCAATTCTGTCTTGAACGACAAGGAAGCGCAATTCCAGTCGCCGGACTTGAACGTCGAATACAGAATGCCGGTGACTGAGTACAAGAAGTTGTGCGACTACGAAACGGAACTCCACGAAAATTGGGGCCCGCCGCCTGGGAATTTGAACACCGACGGCCAAAACATGCTTGTGTACGGCAAGAAGTTTGGTAACGTCTTTATCGGTGTCCAACCGACCTTTGGCTACGAAGGCGATCCCATGCGATTGTTGTTCTCCAAGTCCGCGTCGCCGCACCACGGCTTCGCCGCGTATTACACGTACATCGAGAAAATCTTCAAAGCGGATGCCGTCTTACACTTTGGTACCCACGGCTCTTTGGAGTTTATGCCGGGGAAACAAGTCGGTATGTCTGGCGTCTGCTACCCGGACTTGTTGATTGGTTCCACGCCGAACATTTACTACTATGCCGCGAACAACCCTTCGGAAGCGACCATCGCCAAGAGACGTTCGTACGCCAACACCATCTCCTACCTCACGCCGCCGGCTGAAAACGCTGGCTTGTACAAAGGATTAAAAGAATTGAAGGAATTAATTGCCTCGTACCAAACTTTGAAAGATTCTGGTCGTGGCCCGTCCATCGTGAACACCATCATTACCACGGCAATCACGTGCAACTTGGACAAGGACATCAAGGAGTTGCCGTCCGCGGACGCTGACGCTGCTGAATTTGAGCAAGAATTCAGAGACTTGATCGTCGGTAAAGTGTACGGTAAGATCATGGAGATTGAATCAAGATTGTTGCCGTGCGGTTTGCACGTCGTCGGTTGCCCGCCGTCCGCGGAGGAAGCGGTTGCGACTTTGGTCAACATTGCCGGCATCGACCGCGAGGAAGACGGCATCATCGGTATGCCGCAATTGTTGGCACAAGCTATCGGCGAAGATATCGAAAACATCTACCGCAGAAACGATGCCGGTGAATTGGAATACGTCCAAATGTTGCAAGACATCACGTTTGCGTCCAGAGATTGCGTCGGTTCGTTTGTCAAGAACGCGGCTGACCCGACTGGAAGAGTCGCGGCTAACGCGCTCGGCCAACTCGGCAAAATGTTTGGCGATGCCTCCATCGCGTTGCCGTGGGGCGATGCCTTGAAGGGCACCAAGTTCGAAAAGGTTGACAACGGCAAAATGCGCACGTTGTTTGACTACCTCAGATTTTGCTTGGAGCAAGTTGTCAAGGACAACGAGCTCGGTTCCTTGGCGGAAGCTTTGGACGGCAGGTACGTCTTGCCGGGCCCGGGCGGGGATCCGATTCGTAACCCGAAGGTTTTGCCGACGGGTAAGAACATCCACGCCTTGGATCCGCAAGCGATCCCGACTGGTGCCGCGGTTGCTTCCGCGAAGGTTGTCGTCGACCGTTTGATTGAACGTCAACGCGTCGAGAACAACGGCGTCTACCCGGAGTCCATCGCTTTGGTCTTGTGGGGTACCGACAACATCAAGACGTACGGTGAGTCTTTGGCGCAAGTCATGTTGATGGTTGGTGTCAACCCGGTCCCGGATGCTTTGGGCAGAGTCAACAAATTGGAATTGATTCCGTTGGAAGAACTCGGCCGACCGAGAATTGACGTCGTCGTCAACTGCTCCGGCGTCTTCAGAGATTTGTTCGTCAACCAAATGAACTTGTTGGATCGCGCCGTCAAGCTCGCCGCCGAGCAAGACGAACCGCCTGAGATGAACTTTGTCCGCAAGCACGCCTTGGAGCAAGCCGAAGAGCTCGGTTTGTCCGTCCGCGAAGCCGCGACGAGAATCTTCTCCAACGCGTCTGGTTCTTACTCATCCAACGTCAACTTGGCGGTTGAGAACTCGTCGTGGAACGACGAATCTCAATTGCAAGACATGTACTTGAACCGCAAATCCTTTGCGTTCAACTCTGATTCCCCGGGCAGTGGCATGGAAATCAAGAGAGAAATCTTCGAATCCTCCTTGTCCAAGGTTGACGTCACTTTCCAAAACCTTGATTCGTCCGAAATCTCCTTGACGGACGTTTCCCACTACTTCGATTCCGATCCGACCAAGTTGGTTGCCGGCGTGAGAAAAGACGGTAAAATGCCGGCTTCCTTCATCGCCGATACGACCACTGCCAATGCGCAAGTCCGATCGTTGTCCGAAACCATGCGCTTGGACTCTAGAACGAAGTTGTTGAACCCGAAGTGGTACGAAGGCATGTTGGCCTCTGGCTACGAAGGTACCCGCGAAATCCAAAAGAGATTGAACAACACTCTCGGTTGGTCCGCGACCTCCGGCCAAGTCGACAACTGGGTCTACGAAGACGCCAACAACGTCTACATGGCCGACCCGGAAATGCAAAAGAGATTGATGGAAACCAACCCGAACTCGTTCAGAAAGATGGTTGCGAACTTTTTGGAAGCGAACGGCAGAGGCTACTGGGAAACCAGCGAAGAAAACATCGAGCGCTTGCGACAGTTGTACATGGAAGTCGAAGACAAGATCGAAGGTGTGGAATAAACATTTTTCGTATTAATGAGATGTAAGCAAGGCGATAGAGGAGGTAATTTATTGAGGAGGTGAACAAGTGAGTGAGTGAAAGAGAGAGAGAGAAAGAGAGAGAAAGAAAGAGAGAAAGAGAGAGTGAAAGGCTAATACATAAAAAACGCGGATGGTCGCGAGACGAAAAGCGCGTCCACGTCGTAGAAAACAAGTGCGAGTGAGAGAGAGAGAGAGAGTAAGTGAAACAAAATTATAATACGATTTTTTAATGATAATATTAAGAGTACGAGCAAAAATACGTAAAAACAAACACGTCCGCGTGTATGCGCTACTAACGCGTGCGTACTCACCGACGCCTCCTCCTTCGTTCGCGCGTTCCTTTGACGCTTTTGCGCTTTCGAAATTTTCCATTTTTGCTCCATTTTTGCTCAATGCCAGAGGGGAAACACTTCTCTTTTCTTCATAAAACAAATGAATATTCTCACGAGAATGAACGCGTCGTCCAGGTCGCCTCCTTCTCTGAACGACAAAAAAAGTGGGAAAGACGACGACGATTTGGATGAGGATGATTCGGAGGACGAGATTGTGGTGCAGCACAGGAGTAAGAGCGCTTTAATGCGCAGGAAAGTACTCGTTTTGGATGATTCAGAAGACGACGTAACGGACTCAGATATCGAATTTACGACTGAAGATGTGAAAGAAGAAGACGAAGATGATGCGTTTGAGGACGCTTTGGATGCGAGCTTTAGCGAGAGCAGCAATAAGAATGATTTGGTTGTTCCTTTTTCCTCGATGACGCCGACGTTGCGCTCGTCGTCATCATCTGACGACGACGAGGAGGAGAGTGAATTCGAGACACCAATAATAGAGACGGTGGTGAAACGACCGACGGCGAGGAAAGAGAAGACAACCGAAAGAGGCGGCGGCGCTGGGAAGATATCGCTCTTCCAAGCGTTTCGGAGTCCGGAGGCGAAGAGAGCGTTTGCGACGACGACGCCATCGCGAACAGCGACGTCGGCGGCGAAACCGATGGTAGGAGCAAAAGTTGCTTCTCCGGCTTCGCGTCCCGACGAGAGCATGGCTTCTCCTTCTCCTCCTTCTCCTTCTCCTCTTCCTTCTTCTTCCTTTTCTCTTCCGGCGCCGGCGCCATCCTCGTCCACGAAAAATAAACCCAACAACAACATGCGATTAAAAGGGAAAACGTACGAAGACAAGCAGTTTTCCTTAGACCATTCCGTGGCGATGAAACTCTACGATCACCAACGCGACGCGGTTCGTTGGCTGTGGGATTTGCAGTTGAAAAACAGAGGAGGGATCTTAGCCGACGATATGGGTTTGGGTAAAACGATGTCTTCCGCGGCGTTCATCGCGGGCAGTCTGAAGTCGAAAACGATAAAACGCGCGTTAATATTAGCTCCGACGACGTTATTACCACACTGGAGGAAAGAGTTTATCGTGTGCGGCTTGAACGAGAAGCGGGAGATTTTCTCGTATACCGGGACGAAAGAGCAACGCGCGAAGGTTTTGAAGAAAGTCCAGTCGCGAGAAGGCGAAGGGTCAGTGCTTTTGTGCACGTACGGGATGTTGTCGCACAACCCAGAGGAGTTTGGGATTGTGCTTGAGAACGATGAAGGAACGAATTATCGTCAAATTGAAGACATCGAACGAAGAGAAGGTCGTGGTTTCGAAGTCAGCGCGAAAAGCTACAGCGGCGACGGCGTTCGATTCGGATGGGTCGTCATGGACGAAGGCCATCAGATGAAGAATCCAAACACTAAAATCGCGCAATTCGTGAGACGGTTACCGTGCGATTTGCGGTTGGTGGTTTCTGGAACGCCGATTCAGAACCATTTAGGAGAGTTATGGGCGCTTTATGATTTAGCTGCGCCGGGTTTATTAGGAAGCGAGGAGCAATTCAGAAAAAATTTCGCGAGAAAAATAACCTCTGGTCGGTCTCGCGATGCGAGCGAGTCAGAAAGACACGAGGCGAGGGAGTTATCGAAAATGTTGCGGAAGATGTGCGCACCGTATTTCTTGAGACGCGAGAAGGAGGGTGTTTTGAGAGATGGCGAACCTAATAAGGAGAAGAAAGATGGAGTCGAGAAAGACAAGGAGAAGAACGAAACGGTATCAGAGGCGGCTGCGAGGGCCGGGAATATAACAAAATGGGCGTCCACTCATAACGCCCCGAAGAAATTGGGTAAAAAGAACGATCTCGTCGCGTGGATTCCACTCTCAAAAGCGCAGAAAACGTTATACGAAGCCTTCCTGAAATCGCCGACGATCCAAAAAGTGTTGAATAAAACTGGATCTGCTTTAGCGGCGCTTTCCGCGTTGAAGAAGATATGCGACGATCCGTATTTGGCGTTTCGAGAACTCGAGAGTGTTAACGCGGACGAACGAGAAGAACCGAACGAGGATACTCGCTCCATCAATACCACCGACGCTTTGCGCGAAGTTGCTTCTTCCATCGGCCTCGACGTCGATCAACTTCGCGAGAATCCACTTCTCTTCTCCGCCAAGTTGAAGCGCCTACACGCGCTCCTCTCTGAATTTAAAAAGAACGGGAAGAAAGTCTTGGTCTTTTCCCAATCCCGATACGCTTTGGATCGATGCGAAGTTATCGCGAGGAAGATCTTCGACGTTGACAATCAAGTCACTCGCATCGATGGTAACGTTTCCGCAAACGTGCGCCACGATCGCGTCACCGCGTTTCAAGAAAGCGGCAGCCCGAACCAGTTGATGCTGTTAACCACGCGTGTAGGAGGCTTAGGTATTACGTTGACCGCGGCAACGAGAGTGATCATTTTCGATCCAAGTTGGAACCCGACGACCGATAACCAATCCGTCGATCGTGCGTACAGAATTGGCCAAACGGAAAACGTCGTCGTGTACCGCATGATTACGGTTGGAACCGTCGAGGAGAAGACGTACCGCAAGCAAGTGTTCAAACAAGGTATCGCTAACGACGCGCAGAAAGGTGGGGGCAACGAAGACTTCAGTCCATCTAAAGAGAGTAATAACGTAGAAGAGGACGAGTTTAGATACTTCTCGACAGCGGAGACGGATGGGAACGTCATGTTTACATTCGATGTAAAAAATTCGGAAGTATCGAGCACAGCAAAAACGCTCAACAGTTTACACGCTCACCATCGAGAGTACGACGAACAATTGAAGCGAGAGCTGGAGTCCACGAAAGGGATGTTTGAAGTTTCCGATCACGATTTGCTGTTTTCGCAAGGTGACTCGACGGCAGCGGGTAAAGGAGCAGCTAAAGTACCGGATTCAAAGTTAGGCGGCGGGAAGAAGAAAGGCTCGTCGAAGACCGGTAGCGGAGGAAGTGGCGGTGGCGGCATTCTCGGTAGTAAAGGAAACGCGAACAACGCGAATTGGGGCGGCGCTGGATTACTCTCCTCCTTGGCCGCCAAAGCTGATGCCGTCGCAGTCAACGTCAAACGACGAGGGAGCGACGCTGGAGAAGAGCGAGACGAAAAATCCGTCGCCGTCGCTCGCCTTCAAAAGTTACAGAAAGAGGAAACGCGAACGAACGAGTTGCTTTCCAACCAAATATTGTTATCGAGACTTCCCGATAACGGCGAGCGCGCGCAATTAAAGAAACAAGATTTAGAAAAGCAAATAGAAGATTTGACGCGATCCATAGAATCCTTGTAATTACTTCATCTTCTAGTAGATGAGAAAAACAAA